>Ga0222712_10001585_pt1 | contig 27607 bp, 45 predicted proteins | sample C33_657DmetaG_FD_165043 | JGI IMG/M metagenome (GOLD analysis project Ga0222712, IMG submission 165043) | Estuarine water microbial communities from San Francisco Bay, California, United States - C33_657D | ecosystem: Environmental > Aquatic > Marine > Unclassified | place: USA: California... | reverse complement strand
GCGAAAATGCAATTACAATAAATGTCACTATAAATGATGATTTGAAAAAAGTACAGTTGATTAGAAAAAGTTATTTTAAGAGTGCATTGGACGTAATTGATCATTTTGATTTTACAATATGTCAATTAGCCACTGATGGTTATGAAGTAGTAAGTGGTGCTAAAACTTTTGAGCATATTAAAGAAAAAAGAATAGAACCAGTTAGAGACTCTAATAGAGGAATAATTAAACGACTAATCAAATATATTAGTTACGGATATAAACCAGATCCTAAATTAGTTTCAAATATAATTGATAACCCTCAAGAGTATGATTGGATGTTTAATAATATAGATGAAAATTATGAAAACGCATTCTAAATATCATAGTTGGAGTTTGATTGATCCAAGGCCTGTATTTTATTACGATAAAAAAACAGCCACAGATTTGGCAGTTTGGAATGGGATTTATATGACTAAAAGACAGGCCATGTTGATCGCATGTGAAAAATATTTAGGAGTTTGGGCAACTCCAACTATGAAAGAACGTGCTTACCAAGAATTCATTCGAGCATATTTTGGTAACGCATTTGATCATCGTGAATGGGATGGAACTATATCTAGATTACGTTCTGGTCACGAACACTATAAAATGTTAGTCAGTTTATTAAGTAACCATTTAAAAACAATGCAATCATACCAAGGTTATGAAGTTTTGAGCTGGTTTAATTATCATAAAGAAGAAGACAATGGAACAAACAATTGATTTAGAAGAAAAGAAAAAAGAACTTGCATTTTTATTGCACAGCCATATTTGCGAAGTTACATTTACCAAAATAAATGGTGAGCAACGAGTTATGCCCTGTACCTTAAAGGAGGGTGTAGCTCCTGTAATCGTTCGTAAAGAAGGCAGTGAATCAAAAAAACAAAGTGTTGACACTATGAGTGTTTATTGCATAGATAAAAAAGAATGGCGCAGTTTTAGAGTGGCCAATGTAACCCAAATAAAGGTCATAGAATGACTAACAGATATACCTTAGAAGTTAAATACGATAGCGGTACAGGTGATCACTATTTGGAGTTTACCCCAGATATGTTAGCTCAGATGGGTTGGGATTTTGGTGACACCATTGTATGGAAGGATAACAACGATGGGTCGTGGACGCTCTCTAAGAAAGTGGATAACGAAACCAGTATCAAGGAAGAAGATGGCTCAGCTGATGGAGCCAATCAGAAGTCAACTGGTGGGAATACCTAGACACGTAAATGAAATTAGTGAAATTGTTGGTGCCGTAATAGCGAACAATTTTAGAACTGATGTTCTTCATGCAGATGCACAAGAAGTTGATGTAGGTGATATTAATATCACCGCATACTATGATCCAGAATTGGACAGTATGAATCGACCATGTATAGAATTATATTTGGTTTATAGTACTTTAGATTCTATTATTTTATTTGATGACGAGTTATTTGACACATTAACTAAAAGAATCTGTGATACATTGTGCCATGAACAAATACACCAACAGCAACATAGAGCAAGGTACTGGGATTGTTGGGATTACGATACTGATAATGTTGAAGAATATCTAGGGAATAAAGACGAAATTGATGCGTATAGCCATAATATAGCAAATGAGCTTTTAGACTACGCAGATTATCAAAATGTATTGACATTACTCAACAATCCTAGTACAATAAAAATTGAACAAAGCATAAACCTTTGGGTTTATATTAGAACTTTTGGAGTGGATCATCCAGTAACTAAAAGATTATTGAAAAAGGTAATTCGAAAGCTACCAGTGGTAATTCACGAAAGATAAATAAAATACTATGAAGACAACCGTTGTTACATTAAACAATTTCCAGACTGCTCAGTCGCAGGTTGTCTCTTTACGATTATCCCCAAGTATACGAATATCCAATTAAAAAGTTGCGCCCCCGTAGTTTAACGGTAAAACAGCGGATTTATATCCCGTGTGCAACAGATAATTGGCCAATGTCGGTTCGACTCCGGCCGGGGGTACCAAAATAGATATTGACATTTTTTAAGATAGCATATATAATAAATGAACATTGCGACTGTGGTGAAATAGGTATACACAGCAGACTTAAAATCTGCCGCCGCAAGGCGTGCCGGTTCGATTCCGGCCAGTCGCACCAATTTAAACTAGGAGGTTCTTAAGATGTTTGCAACAGGTGTTTATCGATCAGCAACTGATATTAACAGCGCCATGGGTCGTGTTTATGGTCATATGGGTCTAGCAGTTATTACATCAATGATTGTTAGTTTTTTCGTAGGAAATAATGCTACATTGATGGCGTTCTTTTTTACTGGTGCAATGAAATGGTTGGTAATTTTTGCACCTCTAGTGGCAATTCTTGCTGTTAGTTTTGCTATGGAGAAAATGAGTAAATCAACATTGCAGATTTTCCTGCATGGATTTGCCTCACTAATGGGTTTGAGTTTTGCTACTATTTTCGTAGTCTATAATATGGGCAGTATTGTTAGTGCATTTATGAGTGCCGCAGTATTGTTTGGTGTGATGAGCGGTTATGGTTATTTTACTAAAAAGAACCTAGACAGCGTTGGTCAGTTTATGTTTATTGGATTGATCGCAATTATTATTGCCAGCATTATTAATATCTTTATTGGTAGTACTGTTATGCAAATGGTAATTAGCGCCATTGCTGTAATTGTATTTTTAGGATTGACTGCTTACGACACGCAAAAGATTCGTGAAATGGTCAGTTATGACAATGATGGTAAAGCAGAAGTAATGGGTGCTTTGACTCTGTACCTTGACTTTATTAATTTATTCTTGAGTTTGCTACAACTTTTTGGTGGTCGTAAAGAATGAGAAATTTTATCAATATTGTAGAAGGTGCTGGTGTGATCACTGACGCTTGGTTTGAAGACGGTGGTTTCAAAACCTATAAACGTCCTGCTAAGGAACGTTATGAAATCGCCGATGAACCTGGTACTATTGATACACTAGAAGGTCCAGTCAAGTATCCTGCTGGGTACTATATTATGACTGGACCAAAAGGTGAGCAGTATCCTATCAGTCCTGAAAAGTTTAAAGAACTTAAAGATGATTTGGGTGATGGGGTTTGCACTCCAAAAAAGATTATTAAAGTGGCTAAATTGGCAGATCATTCTGGAACAGTTGACACCAGTTGGGGTGAAAAGCTACATTATAATCCAGGTGAAGATGTTATTGTTCGCCATGGACCAAATGACTACGGTGTAGTCAAATTAGAAATTTTTAATCAAACATACGAGAAATTATAATGCGTAGTCATTACTGGACATGTTCTAAATTTGCTGACTGGCTTCGAGGTACTACTAAACTTAAAGTAGGTACTGGTGAGGAGTGGTATGAATGGGAAACTCGCGCCAAACGTGATTTTCCTGTTCGCTGGTGGCTAGCTGAAGAAGGTCTAGATTATCTACAAAAAATTATATTTTGGCCCACAGACAAACTTTATGATATCAAATACTATATCAACAATCGCTGGATCACTCGCACTAACAGTCTTACTGCTCATTCCAGAGATATTAAACCCGGGCAGTGGTGCGATGTTGGTAACCGCTTTCTTCCTTGTTTGTTTAATGAGCTTGTGGATTTTGTTGAAGTAGAACTTGCATGGTGGCACTTGGCATGGAGCCCAGAAGAAAGACCTAAGTACAACATGCCTTGGTGGGCAGTAGGTTGGTGGCGTGTGCGTGTCTGGCGTTGCCCGCAAGCAGGACTTGACAACTTAGAGTGGCAACGAAATCTTCGTTGGAAAGAAGATGAAGTTGGTCCAGACAGTAAGAATCTTGGACAACTTACTCCTCAGGCTGTAAAGGCACAAGAGATTTTAGACTTGTACACTTGGTGGACTACTACATATCGCAATCGTCCAGACCCACATGATGCAAGTGGTTGGACTGATCATTGTGAAAAAATGAGAGCAAAAAATCCAAAAAACATGTGGGCAAGTTTAAATACCAAAGATCCTAAAGAAAGGAAAGCTGGCGACAAGGCACATAAACTGCTACAAAAGATTGAGGCCGCTTACGAAAAAGAAGACGAGGAAATGATGATTCGTCTAATCAAAGTTAGACACGGATTATGGACATAAATTTAATGATTGGAACACCATTGTATGGTGGTAAGGGAGATTACGTTTATATCGAAACTCTTTTGCATATCAAACATTGGTCGATGAAAACTAATATAAATGTTGAGTTTTGTTTACTAGCAAATCAAAGCTCTATTAGTCATGCACGTAATGAAATAGCGGCAGAATTTTTAAACTCTGATTGTACACATCTTTTATTTTTAGACGGAGATGTTGGATTTAATGTTAATCCTCATCTACAACAAATGTTAGACTCTGATTTAGACTTTGTTGTAGGCACATATCCAAAAAAAGCAATTGATTGGGATCGTGTAGTTGAAATGGCCCGTGCTGGCATGAGTCCGGCAGATATTGAACGTAAAGCCAGCACACAATTAATTAAACCATTAACTGAAAATTTTGACTATAATCAAATAGTTGAAGTTTCTCACGCACCTACTGGATTAATGTTGTTGAAGCGTAAAGTGTTTGAAGAGTACAGACAACACTATGGTGATAAAGGTCGTGCATACACAAGTTTTGGCAAACCAAGATACAATTACTTTGGAACCGCAGTAATTACCAGTAGAGATTCTTACGTTTCAGAAGATACTTATTTTTGTTTACATCATACTGGACGTGGTGGGAAGATATATTTCATGCCTTGGATTGAAGCTGTGCATGAAGGAAATTACAGGTTTAAAAGTGAGCACAATTAATCGTTGTATAAATTGCAATAGCGAAAAAAACTATAGTAACAGATACGATGCGTATTACTGTGAACTCTGCAATATCTGGTTAGAAGAAAAATGCAATGATCCCAATTGCGAATTTTGTTCTGAAAGACCAGAAAAACCTTCCCAAATAATATTGACAGCCTAGTTTTAACAGTTTAAAATAAAACTGTAATCAACTTTATACACTAACTTTTAGAAAGATTTTAATGTCTTATTTTCTGAAATCAGGAAACACATTCCGTGTTAGCTCAAAAGAAGCCATGGACTTGCACGACATGTTGCCCGCAGGCAACTATGTTGTTAAAGAAATGCCTATGGATGGTCCTCTATACCTAGAGCAGATCGAATCATTTGAAGTAAAAGGCAAGCGTTACGGTGACTTGGATAAGAACACTACACGCATCCTTAATACTTTCTTGGATCGCTTTACCAGCACTGGCGTAATGCTCGCTGGTGAAAAAGGTTCTGGCAAGTCATTGCTTGCAAAGAATTTGGCTGTTGTTGCGGCTCGTGATCATCAAATACCCTGCATTGTTATTAATGCTCCTTGGGTTGGTGACAAGTTTAACAGTTTCATACAAAGCATTGAACAACCCGTTGTCATTCTCTTTGATGAATTTGAAAAGGTATATGATAGCGATGACCAGGAAAAGGCATTGACACTTTTGGATGGAGTTTTTCCAACCAAGAAACTCTTTGTCCTTACTTGCAATGACAAGTGGCGCATTGACCAGCACATGCGTAACCGTCCAGGTCGTCTGTACTACATGATTGACTTCAAAGGTCTTGATGCCAACTTCATCATTGAATATTGTGCAGACAATTTGAAAGGACCACTGCAAGTTCATGTCGACAAACTTTGTCAAATTGCAAGTTTGTTCAGTCAGTTCAACTTTGATATGTTGAAGGCAACTGTTGAAGAAATGAATCGTTACGATGAACCTCCAGAAGAAGCACTTCGTATGCTCAACGTCAAACCAGAATTTGACAGTGGCAACAAGTTTACTATGAAACTTCAACTTAACGGTGAAGATCTCAAGGATGATGATCTTGATGAAAAGGAATGGAATGGCAATCCTCTTCTAGGCCATGTCAACATCCATTACAAGAACTTCAATGAAGATCCCGAAGCAGAAGGTGATTGGGATTGGGAACGACTACGTTTCAGTGCTGTAGATTTGAAAAGGATCGACAGCCAAACTGGCAAGTTCGTTTTCGTCAAAGATGGCGCAGTTTTGACACTTAACCGTGTCAAGGAAAAGGGCTACAATTACTGGGACGCTTTCTAATAAACTGTTGTAAATAAGCAACACTTTTGAAAACAGGACTAGTTGACAAAACCGACTAGTCCTGTTATAATTTGAACATGACAAAAACATACATTACATCAGATTTGCATTTTGGACACAGAAATATTATGAACTTCTGTCCAGTCACACGGGCTCGTTATAGAAACGATGTTGACTACATGAACGAAGCTATGATCAAAGAGTGGAACGAGATTGTTAATCCAGAAGACACAGTTTATATTTTGGGAGATGTAGCATTTTTGCCTGCAGCCAAGGCTGTGAGCATTATGCGGCGTTTGAATGGTACAAAGATTTTGATTGAAGGTAATCACGATCGTAAACTGTTGAACGATCCTGTATTCCGTAGTTGTTTTGCAGAAGTACACAAGTACTTGTGGATGACTTACGATGGAACACAGGTAATCATGTTCCACTATCCTATTGCTGAATGGGACCAAATGCACAGAGGCGCAGTTCACTTTCATGGTCACCTGCACGGCAATACCAGCGGTATGGAAAAATATCGTTGTGTTGATGTTGGCATGGACTCTACTGGTTGGATCGTTTTGGAAATGGAAGACGCCATTCGAAGAGCTATGAAGGGCGAAATTAAAGGTCACCATCGAAAGGAAGAAGATGCCTAAGTTGTATATGTTGATTGGTGTTCCAGGTGCTGGAAAAAGTACCTGGATCAAAAACCGTACATGGGCTGATAAGACTACTGTTGTATCCAGTGACCGTTTTATTGACGAAGAGGCAGAGCGTCAAGGCAAGACATATAACGAAGTTTTTTCGGACTATGTTAAAATTGCAACCAAGTTAATGGAAAATCATGCTTTGGTTGCACAAGCAAACGGTTTAGATATTATTTGGGATCAGACCAACACCAGCATAAAAAGCCGAAAGCCTAAGTTGGCAATGTTGCCTGATTATGAAAAAATTGCTGTCTACTTCAACACACCAGAACCAGAAATTTTGGCGTGGCGTTTGGAAAACCGTCCAGGTAAAAGTATTCCATGGGACGTAATGCGTTCTATGATTGATAATTTGCAAGCGCCAACTGAAGAAGAAGGCTTTAAGGAAATTTGGTATGTTTAAGGAAAAGTTGAAGGAATACGTAGAAACTTCTAATCTAGTTAACATGAAAGAAGCTGGGGAAGGTATCTACGTACTCAAGTACAAGAAGAAAGTGTTCTACGATAACTTGTGGAACGAATACATTGCCGAATGTCGAGGTACTATTGTTGATCAAGATTTTAATTTAGTAACCTACCCATTTACCAAAATCTATAATTACGGCATTGAAAAAGAAGCACCAGTGTTAAAATCAGATGCTAGGGTTATGGCTTTGCGTAAAGTAAATGGTTTTATGGTTGCTATGACTGTACACAAAGGAGAGTTACTGGTGTCTACTACAGGTAGCACAGATTCAGATTTTGTTACTATGGCAAAAGAAATGATGGTGACACACATGCCTTTAACTGATTGGCGCTTATCATTAGGTACTTCTGATTGTTTAGGTATGACTTTTATGTTTGAATGTGTGCATCCAAATGATCCTCATATCATACCAGAAAAGTCAGGAATGTATTTTTTAGGTGCTCGTGAAAATTCTTGGCAATCTAAAATATTGCACGACCCAATGTTTTTAATAGATGTCGCTCGTACATTAAAATGTTTTGTTCCAGAAAATGTAACAACTAATATGTCAAGGCTACAAGAATTAGCTAAAGAATGTAAACACGAAGGATATGTATTCTATACTGACGATGGGGTAAGTGCTAAAATCAAATCACCATACTATTTGACTTCAAAGTGGGTTGCTCGAAATCCACGCACAGACAAGTTAGTAGATTTGAACAAGGACATTAAGCATAATCTTGATGAAGAATATTATCCGCTTGTTGATGCTATTCGTGCTAACATTGTTGAATACACAGCCATGGACGAACAAGGTCGATTGGCTTGGGTAAGAGAGCAACTGGCATGAACGATTTAAAATTTACTACAGCAGGTGATTATATGAAAGATGAAAGTCATTTACCAGTAAGTGAGCAAAGTCTTGTATTCCGTTTGCGAAAGCGGGCAGAAATACGTAGACAAATTCCTGGGCGTAAAAGCGTAGAGGAAGGCGCAAGAGACCGTATCGCAGACCTGCTTGAAGAAGCCGCTGATCATATCGAACAGCTCGAAAAATCAGTAAAATAATCCCATTTTGGTAAAATCAGATATTGACTCTATCTGGTTTTACCTGTATAATTTACACATACACTAACAAACACAGAAAGGTTTTTCATGCTTTTGCAAACTGCTCCACAAAACGAAGCAATTTTGAGCAATGTTGGAGAAATTGGCGAGTTCCGTATTCGAAACTCTGCTAAGGCTTTTAACATTCTTTCCAGCGGATTGTACGCTAATAAGATCCGTGCTATCATCCGTGAGCTTTCTTGTAATGCTGTGGATAGCCATGTTGCCGCTGGTCGTAAAGAAACTCCGTTTGATGTTCATCTTCCTACTCAACTTGAACCTTGGTTTGCTATTCGCGACTATGGCACTGGACTGAGCCATGAACAAGTTACCAACATCTATACAACCTATTTTGAATCTACCAAAACTTCAAGCAATGATTTTATTGGTGCTTTGGGTCTAGGTAGTAAGTCTCCTTTCTCATACACCGATAATTTTTCCGTCACTGCAATCAAAGACGGAGTCAAAGGTATTTACACTGCCTTCATCAACGACCAAGGCGTTCCTAGCATTGCATTGATGACTAGTGAGGAATCTACTGATCCTAGTGGTGTTGAAGTCAAGTTTAGCGTTAACGACCGTTGGGATTTTAGTAAATTCCAAGACGAAGCACGAGTTGTTTACAAATACTTTAAACTTCGTCCAGTGGTCAGTGGTGTTACTGACTTTGCCTTCCGTGATGTTGAATACGAAAGCCGTGACATTATTCCTGGCGTGCATTCAACTGGTCGTGGCAATACTGTTGCAGTCATGGGTAATATTGCCTATCCAATTGACATTCCTCAGGCTAACCACAAAGACTTTGGCGATGTTGTAAGTCTTTTGAACTGTGGTTTGGAAATGCACTTTGCTATTGGTGAGTTGGACTTCCAAGCAAGCCGTGAAGGTTTGTCATATATCCCGCAGACTATTGCTAGTATCAAGCGTAAGCTCGAAGAACTGAATGCCGCATTGGCAGATGTTTTGGCTGGCGAGGCAAATGCTATTCCTAATCTTTGGGAACGTACTTTCTTCTTGCTGAAGAAGAAAGAGCATGGCTTGTGGCAAGCCGCTGTCAAGAAGTACATTGTTGATACTAAGTTTGAAATGATTGATGCTACTGGTACAAGTCATTACTACCTTCGTGCCAAGGACTTCAAGTTCAGCGTAGACACGTTGCGTGACAAGTACAACATTGATGTAATGGCTTTTGAAAAGAGTCTTTCTAAGAAAGGTTGTAGCAATCTTAATAGTCATACTGTGCATGGTCGTAATCCTGGTGAGAAAGATTATCGTGCTTGGGACTTTGTTGTTCGAGAAGGCGTGACGTTTGTCAAGAACGATACCAAGATCGGTGCTTCAGCTCGTGCCAAGTTTCATTGGAATAATACTCAGTTTCCAAAAGGTACGCACTATCACCAAACTGTCTATGTGTTGAATGTGTTTGACAAGACTAAGCCCGCAAAGTTTGATGCGTTTTTGAAGGCTATCAAGAATCCGCCTAGTGCTGTTTTTGCCACAGACCTTCTGCAAAAAGAACGTGTAACAAACAGTCTTAATGGTAAGAACGTTACCATCATGGTTTTGGGCGAGCGTGGTTATGGTGGTTACTATCGTGAACGCGAAATGGTTTGGAAGGACGCAGGTAAGGCTGATAGCTTTGATGCTAACCAAACTTACTACTACTTGCCTCTGAAGGGCTTTGAAGTTCAAAGCGAGCATGGCAACTTTGATGTTAAGCAGTTTTACAACGACATGAAAGAATGTGGTGTAAGTGACGCAAAAGTTGAAATTTACGGTGTTCGTAAAGGCGATATTGAGTTTATCAAAACCCAAAAGAATTGGGTTAACATTGAGACTCATCTTTCGAAAGTTTTGAAAATCGTAGATAATAAACTTTTGATGAGTTTGGCATTGCAGGCTATTGACAATTTCAACCTTATCAGTTACAATGAAAGTATAGTAAGTGCTGTAACTTCTCCTAAGAGTCCTTATGCAATTTTGGCAACAAAGTTCAAAGGATTTGAAAAGATCAAATACAGCGAATCTAGTTTGCGTAGACTGTGCAGTCGTTATGCTAAGGATGTAAACTTTAGCCCAGAAGCGTTTGTACAAAAGTTTGTTGACGAAGCCTCTGCCGTTAGCAAGCGTTATCCGTTGTTGCAGTTCTTGCGTTCTGCACCAAATAAAGAAGTAGCAGAGTATGTTAACATGGTTGACACACAGAAAGGTGTTTAAAATGAGCTATCCGTTTTTGATTCAAGGTAATAATGTTGTGGTTGTTATTGATAACAAGCCGCATACTATCAGCAAGACTCATATCACTTACCAAAAGGTAGTTGATGCGATTAAGGCACAGGACTGGGAAACAGTCAAGGATACAATTGAACCTAAAAAGGTCGTAATTGAATACGGTCAGGGTAATGTTGAAGTTCAAGGCGACAAGCTGTTTTGGAAGGGCAAGGAATTTCATAATGCTCTTTCTAATCGAATGATCCAAATGTTGCAGGATGGTTTCCCTGTAGAGCCGCTTGTTGCTTTTATGGAAAATTTGATGCAGAACCCAAGTTATCGTTCTGTTAAGGAACTGTATGGTTTCTTGGAAAAGAACAACTTGCCTATTACCAGCGATGGTCACTTCCTTGCTTACAAGCGTGTTCGTAAGGACTTTAAGGACTGCCACACTGGTACTATGGACAATAGCATTGGTAAGGTTGTTGAAATGGAACGTCATGAAGTTGACGACAATGCCAACAACACTTGCAGTTCAGGTTTGCACTTCTGCTCTAAGGAGTACTTGAATCACTTTGGTGGTGAACGTACTGTGATCGTCAAGATCAATCCTGCAGATGTTGTTAGTATTCCTACTGACTACGACTTTAGTAAGGGCCGTGCTTGCCGTTATGAAGTTATTGGTGAGTTGGGTGTACACCCTGACGATGCTTTCAAGGAAGCAGTCCAAGATGCGGCTTACACTCAAGACCAACTTGATGCCGCAGTCAAAGCCGCAGTTGAAGCCGCTTTGAGCGTGACCAAGGCATAATATGATAAGACTTTGGCTAGTCTTTATTGTATTTGCCGTTCTTATCCACTTTTCGATTGTCTCCTGGCAATCGTTAAGTGGGAAGGAAAAATGGTCTGTGACAAAGACTGCTGGCTATAGTATAATTGTTTCACTGTTAGCAGTAATGGTGATGACCACCATTGTAATTATGTTTTAAGGAATCGCAATGATTAATGATTTTTGGTTGCGTCCCTTGTACTTTGTACTTGGATTTATTATTTGTTTTTTTCTAATGGTTAAAGGATTTATTTAAAATGAAACGTGTTTTTACTCTTGGTATTCTTGCCGCCGCAGTTCTTGCTACTGGCTGTACTCGTATTGAGACTGGTGAGGTTGGTGTACGAGTTGGTTTTGATAAACAAGTGCAACCTGGTGAACTATTGCCTGGCTCTTTTAATCAAGTTATCATTGGTGACGTTCTTACGTTCCCTGTTAAGGATGTCAATGTCACACTCAATGATATGACCCCCGTAGCCAAAGACAACAGCACAATGAAAGACTTTGATGCGGTAGTAGTCTATAACATCAATCCGCAACAGGTCGCAGAACTGTATTCTACCAAGAACAAATCGTTCCACGCAGAACACAAAGGCGACACTTATGTGATGTATAACTACATCGTACAAAACGCTCGTAATGCTATCTACAAGGCAGCTCGTAAGTATGAAGCATTGGATATGGCAGACAACCGTGAACAGATGGAAACCATCGTTCGTGAAGAAATCCAAAAGAACCTAGCTGAAGAAAAACTAGACGGCAGCATCACTATCAGTCAAGTGTTGATTCGTAACATCGTGCCTGCTGATAGTGTTGTTGAAAGTGCTAATGCTCTTGTTCGTGCTAAGAACGAATACAAGCAGAAAGAAGTTGAAGTGGCAACTGCTCGCAAGGAAGCAGAACGTATGGCGGCGCTGGCCAATAACTCTGCAAGTTCAATCGCATTTATGAATGCACAGGCTGCTCTTAACATCTCTGAAGGCATTAAGAACGGTAAGGTCCAAACTATTGTTGTGCCCAGTAACATGACTGGTTTGATGATTGGCAAGTAATATGGAAGATCCACGCTGTTGCGGCTCTGATGCTTGTATCATCAACGATGAAGGCGAGTGCTGGTGCGGACAGAGTTGGGATGGTGAGAAGATGTGTTTCTCTAAATTAGAAGAGGACAACGATGATATTTGAAATAATGATGTGGGGATTCTTTTCAGCATGGGGTTGGTTTGGTGCTAGTTATATTAAAGATCAAATGTGGCCCCCAGAACCAGTTCCTATTGAAACAAAGAAAGAACAGGCGCAATAATGATTACAGCACATTTTAATTTACGCAATCCTTTCAGTAAACGCTGGGAGTGCCTTTTCTGCAAGTCAGGATCCACCCTAATTAAGAACAAATTCTGGGAAGTGCAAATAGATAAGTGTGCTGACCTCATTGGATTAGATTTTCGTTTTACCACAAGACAAGATCATGCAGGACTTTACTTGTCCTTTTCTTTTTTAGGATACGATATCATTTTCCAAATTTATGACAATCGTCATTGGAACGATGAAGAAAATCGTTGGTATCGATATGATGAACTAGGAATAGAATCATGAGTGGTAGAGGCATCATTGCGGAAGAGCTTCCACAAGTTTGTGATATGTGTGGAAAAATTGACGAGTGTAGACCTTATGGTCCAAACGATGAGAATATCTGCTTTGACTGTGCTATGACTAAAGTAGGCGAAGAAACAGTCAAAAAGAAAATGATGCAATACATTTGGGGAGAGGGAGATACCAAATGAAATTTAGGAATTGGGTTCGAGAAATTTGGATGGAAAATTCTGAAGAGCACTTGACTTATGGTGAAAGTCCATATACAATAAAACAATATTGGGAAAAGTATAAATGGTGGTTGCGTCGAGAATATCGTCATCAACAAAGGAAAAACAATGACAGAAAATAAAAAATTTGATGAACTTACTACTAAGGAAGTCAAAGAACTAAAAATTGAATTCGCACCTGGCTGTTTTGATAACTTTGAAGGTAGTCAGGAAGAACTTGACGAATTGGTCAATCAAATTAAAGAAATGTTTGCTTCAGGTCAAGCATTAGAATTGGCTCGTCCGTTGGAGTTTTCTGATCTTGATGAAGACGACATAGAAATTCTTGAGCAGATGGTAGAACAAGAAGAAGTTGCCAAAGGAAGAAAATTACAATGATAGCCAATGAAGAAAAAATGCTAGATGCACATGATCGACTTTCAAAATTGGTATATCAAAATTTATTGAGAGAGGGAATGTCCCCAATTGAAGTCGCACCTCTCTTAATAAAAGTTGGTTTAGAACTTTACAAAACGGTTTTGAGTGATGAGGACTATGATAATATGGTAGATTTCATTTCAGAAAATCGTAATGAAGTTAAAGACCTAACAGATATTACAACAAGGAGTATACAATGAATTCAGCAGAAATGGCACAAGATTTGATTAATCGAGCAAAGAGTTTGAAAGAATTTGTTATTGAAAGAGAACTTCCAGAAAATTTTGAATTTTATGGATCAGTTCCTTTTGATATGTATATTAAAGATGGTATGGGAAAATTTAAAGTTGTAGCATTAAATGAAAATGAAGCTGCCATTGAAGTTGACACTTATCTTAAAAATGGAACAATGCTATGAAAGCACAACTTCCAGCAGAAGGTATTTTGAAACGTAGCGACTTTGGTGATACTAAGTATTACCAAGTTGTCTGCGGTTGTGGTCAAGAATATCATGACCATAATGTAGAAGTTGAATCGGCTGATACTGGCATTAGCGTAAACATCTATGCCACTGCCAAAACTAATTATTGGTCTGAGCTTATTACAAAGCGTTACGATATCGATAATCCTTACTGGCAAGAAATTGATTGGTTTTGGAAAGATTTGGTTAATGGATTTTGGACAAGAATTAAAGTTACCTGGGAAATTTGGACTACTGGGGCTGTAAAAGTAGAAACAACTACTACTATGTCTAAACAACAGGCATTAAATTATAGTGAGACTTTAAAAACTGCAATTAAAGACGTTGAGCAGTTTGTAAAAGAGCGCACAGCCAAAAACGACAATGTCAATAAAATTGCAAGTAAATTAGCAGAGGAAAGTGATTGTGTTTAATGGCAACTATTGAACAAAAAGAAAATCTAATTAAAGAAATCCGCGGTGTACAACGTATTGTTATCAATAATTGTTACGGCGGTTTTGGTTTGAGTAATGACGCAATTTTACGTTATTTAGAACTGAGTAGCACTCCTGTTTGGAGTGAGATCAATGACGGATTGATACCATTCAAATATTGGCTAGTACCTCCTGGTCCAAACCGTGTTAGTGATCCCAATGCTAATGAATGGTCCAGTATGAGTATGCAAGAACGACAAGCTCATAACAAAAAATATTCAGATCAAGTATTTTGCGATAGGGATATTCCTCGTGATGACCCTTTCCTTGTACAAACTGTTTTAGAACTTGGCGAAAAGTCTTATGGAAGTCACGCTGAACTAAAAGTAATTGAAGTCCCTGGTGATGTTGACTGGGTTATTGAAGAATATGATGGCAATGAGTGGGTCGCAGAAAAACATAGGAAATGGAGTTAAACATGGCAACGTTGGAACAAAAACAAGAACTTATTGAAGTTTTAAAATTTACACCTCGCACATATAAAATTACTATGTGGGGTTATGGTGGTGAAACTGTTATGGGAACTGTAGATAGAAAAATTTATGACTATTTTAAACATCGAAGATTAGATCTAAGCGATTTTGCTTGGGATGGTGATTACTCTGAAGAAAATGAAATTCCAGAAGACATGCAACCATTTTGGCCTGGAAGTTGGCATGACTGTGATAATATGGGACACGCCTATGGTGTAAGTAGAAACGCAGGCACACTTCAAATTGAAGACGAACAAGGCAATGTTGTTTATGAACGTCGTTTAGAAGATTTGGATGGCTGTGAAGATAGTCCAGAATTATCATGTTTTGATGAAGTTTGGATTGATTCACAACCAGAAGGTACTGTAGTGTTTATTGGACGTTCAAATGAAAAGGGAACTTTCTTTGAAGGTGAAATTGAACTTACAGCACCATTTAATATTGAAAAGTTGCAACTGTCTTATGATGAAATTGACGGAGAGGAAATCATCAATAGTGTGACCTATGATGGAGAAGATATTGACAACAATGGTGGTAGTACAGATGGTAAGAGTTCAGACTTTGGTTTCTATATAGCTGGTTCACAAGCGTCAACGGGTAAATGGGAAAAATATACTAACATGGATGACATTGAGTATGAAATGACTGAATGGTTTTCAAAGAAAATTAAACCAGTACGTGAAGGCGTATACATGGTTAAGACTACTGGAAAAAATTCTTACACATACCGAGCCAAGTGGACTGGATTACGTTGGATTAATAGTTGGAGTGAAGATACATCAGATATTGAAGAACTCAAAATTAAAGAATGGTGTGGTATCGCTCACGACCCTGACTAATTTGACCAGTTAGAAATAAGTAAAAGAATATGCTAAAATTAGAAAAAATAATCATTGCTATCATTATTTTCTTTTTTGTATTTCTAATTCTATCACTACGGTACAACGATTCTGCAGAAATTTACGATTGTACTCAATTGCATAAACACCACACAGTTCCAAATCAAATCATTGAAGAGTGTTTTAAAATTTTAAAATCATCAAAAACAATATCAGCATAACTATGGTATCAAAAAGTCCTGAACGTCACACCTTTCAAGAGAATGGTTATTTAAAACGCTGTGAAGAAGAAGGTAAAGAACCTAGAGAAGATTATCTAAATCTTTTCAAAACCTATCGAGAACAAGACGAAGAAAATATGTCTAATCCAAAATGGCAAGAAAATAATCTTGAATACGATCTTCGTAGTACTGATTGGATTTTGGAAAAAGCTCGAACCCGTGACGAGTATGCCCAAAATATCTATGCCGCATTGTGTAATATGCGTTGGCAACGACTTGAAGTTTTTCCAATTTTGAAAGACGAATTTTGGTCATGTTCGTGGCGCAGTGCTGGCGGCATTGTGGCGGACATGCTTGAAAAAGGTGATTATATTGATTGGTACTGCTCTGGAATGGGAGGAGTGGCAAATTATGATACTGATCCTGAAGAATGGCAAGCCCGCACCAAATATGTTCCAGAAGGAACGGTCACAGAAGAAATTCGAACAGATTTCCAAAAATTGGGTTGGGTTCCTAGCGAGTGGCCCGACGATTAATCGGTAAAATCAGTTGTTGACTTACTGCCATTCTGACTGTATAATATACACATATTGTTAATTAAAGGAGCTTCAAATGGCACGTGTCGCCGCTAAAACTGTTAAGAAAACTCGCGTAACCAAATCTATGGTAGCAGAGCATCGCGCAAATTCCAAGCGTGATAATAGTCCACGTTGGGATGACAGTGATAAAATGACAGCAGACGAATTCAATATTCACTGGCGTCGTGCTATGGAATACTATCGTTTAGAATTCAGTAGTAAGGATTTAAAGCCCAAGGTCATTGATTGGATGAGCAAAGTAGGCTATGACAAAGATGCTATCAAAGCATTCAAAAAGACCAAGGACTATCGTTGTAACAGCACCATGGGTGGTCTTGCAGCCTGTTTGCTTCGTGGTATGCCTGAGGTTCGTAAGGATTTCAATGAAGGTCGCAACAGTGCTGATTGGTTGCGTGGCGCTATCAAAAAAGCCACTGAAGAAGGCGGACTCGACATTGATGATGATGTTGTAAACTCTGAAAAAGACAAAGTCAAAGTGGAAGTGTATGTTCCCAGCATCCAAGATCGTCTTCGTGAAGCCGCAGGCAATATGACTGAGGAACTTGATGTTGCGATTGATTCTTGGATTACTAATCCTGAAGCATTTGATCCTAAAGCATTTAAAGTTGCTAGTCTGTTACGTGGTAAAGGTGCAAAGGCTGCTCATGCTAGAATGATCAAAGGCTTTTATACGTTTGGTCAAAATGAACTACTTGAGCTTGCCAGTGGCAATGCTGATGATCAATTGCGTGAAGCTTATAGTCATATTGCACGTAAAAACATTCGCAAAATGATTGATTTTTATCAAGCTATCACTGATGCTTGTGATCAAATTGGTGCTGAAGCCAAGTTGAATAAAAAGCCACGTGCTAAGAAAGTTAAACCAGCTGAAGATCTTGTCAAACGTCTCAAGTTCTGTAAGACTGAAGATAGTCTTGGTATCGTGTCAGTGCCGCCTGCACAGATTATTGGAGCCCAAGCGATGTATGTTTACAATGCCAAAACACGTAAATTTGGTCAATACGTTTCACTAAACAGCGAAGGATTTGGTGTCAAAGGAACTACTATTACCAACTTTACTGATAAGAGTGCTCAAAAGACTCTCCGTAAACCTGCTGAACAACTTAAAGCATTCAAAGATTTGAATACACAAAAACGTTGCCAAACTTGGTTTGAAAAAGATATCAAAACAACTGAAGTTAAACTTAATGGACGTTTCAATGAAGATGTTGTAATTTTGAAAGTTTATAAATGACAATTTATTTAGATATGGACGATGTAGTAGCTGACTGGATTGGCTATGCACAAGAGTTCCTTAAAATGCGTTGGGATAAGGATAAAGGTGAACGAATACCGCAAAGCGACTGGGACAAACTTAAAAACGACAGTCGTTTTTATTTGAATCTTCCTTTAAAAGAAGGCGCAGAGGAGTTAGTACAATATTGTCGTGAGGCTGTGAAAACTGATAAGGCAAGTGGTTTGGCTTTTTTAACAGCACTACCACATGACTATAGTATGCCATTTGCCGCACAAGACAAAGTTTGGTGGGCCCACAAGAATTTTCCAGGAGTGCCTGTTTTCCTTGGTCCGTTTAGTCATGACAAGTGGCGTCATTGTAAAAATTCAACTGATATTTTAATTGATGATAGACATAGTAATTGCTCAGAATGGATTAATGCAGGGGGTAAGGCTCATGTTTATCGTAGTTGGCAGGAATGTAAAGAATGGCTAGAGAAGAATTTAAAGCCGTAATCTATTATGTTACACTGATAGTAATATTGCTATCTTTAGTAGCATTTATTGTATTTGGCCCAAAATCTGAAGGAAGAATTTATAATTGCACCTTGGCTGAAATAAGTCCAGACTTCCCACCAGAAGTCCGTGATCAATGTAGAAAATTAAGATCAGAAAGTTTCAAAAATGACTCTACCCGATGAACGATATCGAGCAGTATTACAAACTCAAAGATTCTTATTAGATCTGTTGACTACCCCACGGGTTCCAAAAGCAGTTAAAGATCAAGCTAGGGGGTGTTTAAGGCATTATCCATCTGAATGGGATATGCAAAGAGCCTCTCAAGGTGCTCCTGATGTATTTCAACCCAAAATGGAAGATTTACATAGATTTTTATTAAAAGGTAAGGAAGTAAAAAATGAAAATAGGTCTTAGTTACAGCCGGTGCGTTCGAGACATTGTTGAAGGTAAAGTAGACATTGAAGATGTCTTAGTCATTATTGCCCGTACAGATTTTGATCCAAGAGATGACGAACAATGGCAAGGAATCTGGGAGGGGTATGCGGGAGGTAGTAATCGCGGTAGTATGATTAGAATGTTCTCAGGTTCACATCCAGAATGGAGTGCTTATACTGATGAGGACGAAGATCGTTTCCGTAGTGTCAGTGTTGAGCTTTGGGAATCGGGTCGACTGCACCAACCACGTCAGTTTGGTTCCCATCCTCGTCGTATGCCTTATATTTGGCTTGAAGCTGTTTTGCCTTCTGAAGAACTGGATGTTAACCCAACTGTTAAAAAGGCTTGGGATAATTTTCAAGTATTAGCAGGTTTAAGTAATATTGAATTAGAAAAGGATAAACAGTAATGAAAGAAACATTTTATTTTTTAAAATGGTCTTGGCACAAGACTGTAAACTCAATTAAAAATTGGGACCATTGGATGTGGGCTTGGTTAGCCACTTGTTTTTTTGCATCATCTTGGTTTAACAGTCCCAAAGGATCTACTTTAGAAACAATTAGTCATGGCATTTTGAGTGCTATCATTTTATTTTATTGGGTAGGTTATATCGTAGTTTTTAATGGTATCAAAAAAGCCTGGACTTCTTATCAAGAAGAAAAACAAAAAGTAATTAATATTTTAGGAGAAAGAAATGAATTTAGTGCCGATGGTCGTTGAAAAAAGTAGCCAAGGTGAACGTGCGTATGATATCTACAGCAGACTGTTAAAAGATAGAGTAATCTTTTTAAACGGTGAAGTTGAAGAAAACATGGCTAATACAGTTGTGGCGCAACTTCTCTTTTTAGAAAGTGAAAATAGCGACTTGGACATTCATATGTATATTAATAGTCCTGGAGGTAGTGTAACCGCTGGACTTGCAATTTACGACACGATGCAGTTTATCAAACCAGATGTCTGTACCTATGTCATGGGCCAGGCTTGCAGTATGGGAAGTTTTTTAGCACAGGCTGGGGCACCAGGAAAACGTTTTGCTTTGCCTGAAAGTCGAACTATGATACACCGTGTTAGTTCAGGAACACCAGGTACTCGTGGTAGCGTCCATGTACAAGATCTTCAATTTGAAGATGCAAAACGTCATTTTGAAGAAGCGAAAAGATTAAACGAACGCTTAACTCAACTTTATGTTAAGCATAATACCTCTGGAAAAACTTATCAAGAACTTTTTGAAACTATGAAGTTTGACACATTCTTATCTGCACAGGAAGCAGTACAAAATGGTCTTGCTGATAAGGTCATTGAAAAGAGAGATTAACTCTGTATATAAATCATGCCTTTCTCCCAGTAAATAATATTTTAGGAGCAAAGGCATGAATAGGCTTAATTTAATTTTACAGGCACAAAAACAATCTAAAATTTGGATTTGGTGGGGACGTCTAAGTCCTCTATTTTTCTTAGTAGGCGCATTTTTCTTATATGAAATTTTTAACACGTCTATACCATTTTTATTTTACGCTAGTTGGGTAATCTTTATCACTGTATCTTTGATTTGGTGGGGTTGGGTACTAAAAATGATTTTGGATTTTATACATCTATTTGATGATTTACATAAGAACGTTATGGATATTAAATCTGATGTTGATAGTGCTTATCGTGATATTAAAGAATTGAATACTACAAGAGTTGACAATAATAAATAATTGTACTAAAATTAGTATATGCGGCCTTAGGCATTCACCCCGCAATATAAATTCTGCATGCCATCAAACTTGCTACTTTTATAAAGGAGAGAAGAGATGGCAAAATATCTTTCAACAAAAACTTACGGTAACGACAGAGGACTGTCATGCTGTTTTAGACAATGGCGTGCCACACACAGTCATTGCTCAACACTACACGGATATTCAATTGGTATTAAATTGATATTTGAATGTGATACACTTGATGACAAAAATTGGTGTATGGACTTTGGTGGTCTCAAAGAATTCAAAACCTGGGCGGATCACATGTTTGACCACACCTTAGTAATCGCTGAAGATGATCCTTTACTAGATCGATTCAAAGCTATGAGTGGTTGGAGTTCAAATCCAGAACACGACAATAATCCAGAACGTGTACAGGTAGAACCATATCGTAGATCAGGTGTTTGTGATTTACGCATTGTACCAGCTGTTGGCTGTGAAATGTTTGCTAAAATGTGTTACGATAAAATGGCCAAACTACTAGCAGACGGCAATATGCGTTATCCAATTAATCCAAGTGTACGTATTAAATCTGTAGAAGTATTTGAACATGGTGCAAACTCTGCTACTTACGAAGGATGAATAGTTTTGAAAAAATATGGGCTCGGGCCACTGGGCACCTGATGGGGAAAACGGATGATGATCGTCCGGACGTTCCTATTTTGACTGTACGTGAAGCACGTATAGCATTATTTTTAAAAACGTTTTGGGTAGTTATTCACGTCGTTACCTGTTTGTTTATTATTGCCAACGTAATTAGACATTGGTAAAATCTATCATTGACAATCTAAGGACATAATGCTACAATGTATTATGTCCTTTTTTATTAAATGTAAATATGATTAAACGTATCGGTTTTGCGTGTAAATGGATTGATCACCCCAATCAAGTTGATGGCATTAAGCCAACCGACGATTGTAAAAAATACAATACTGGGGCAACAACTGTAGCTTGGCTTAATCGTCAAACTAAAGATGTTGCTGTTGATAAACTTTGGTCTTTGGTTAAACAAAATATTGAATCCACTAGACTTCTAGTAGAAAGGGTAGGAAATTTAGATGATGAATTACGTATGGTTCGCCTTAGCAGTGATATTCTTCCTGTGTATACTGAGCCTACTTGGTGCTGGTTTTGGCGTCAAGCTGATGTACAAGCATACGCCAGCAAGCATTTTAAACAAGTGGGGGATATTGCTAGAGCCCGCAATGTTCGCCTTAGTTTTCATCCTGGTCAATTTACTGTGTTGGCAAGTGACAATCCAGATATTGTTAACCGTTCTATAGAGGAATTTGAATATCATGCAGATATGGTTAGATGGATGGGCTATGGCTCAACGTTCCAAGACTTTAAAATCAATGTCCACATATCAGGTAGAGCCGGTCCCGCCGGTATCAAAGCCGCACTTGGGCGTCTCTCACCAGAGGCGCGAAACTGTATTACTATCGAAAACGACGAAATCAGTTGGGGAATTGAAGCCAGTCTCGAATTGGCAAACGATCTCGCTTTGGTGCTAGATATACATCACCACTGGGTTAAAACTGGAGAATATATTGATGCCAATGATGATCGTGTTAAAAAAGTTATTGATAGTTGGCGCGGTGTCCGCCCTGTTATACATTACAGTGTTAGTCGTGAAGATGTACTCAGAGATCATGACACTGCCAATAGCCCAAACTTGGAGCTTTTGTTAGAAAACGGCTACAAGAAAGCAAAACTAAGAGCACACAGTAATTTTTACTGGAATAATGCTGTTAACGACTGGGCACTTACTTTTCGAGATAATTTTGATATTATGTGCGAGAGCAAGGCTAAGAATCTAGCCAGTCGAGCTTTATACGAATATGCTCAATAAGAAAGCCCCAAAGGGGCTTTTCTTATATCAAGAAGATCTCTAATTCTTTATAATTATTTGGTCTTCTTTGGGGCTTTTGGCTTAGCAGGTGCCTTTGCAGGTGCCTTAATTTTAGCTGGTGCCTTTGCCTTAGCTGGTGCCTTTGCCTTAGCTGGTGCCTTTGCCTTAGCTGGTGCTTTTGGCTTTGCAGGTGCCTTTGCCTTAGCTGGTGCCTTTGCCCTAGTTGTTTTGGCTGCAGGAACTGCTACAGACTTAGTCTCTTCAACCTTAACAGCTGGAGCTTCAACCTTATAAGGCGCTTCTACGGCAGACTGCTTGGCAGCGGCTTTTTCAGCTTCAGTGGGATAGCCCATTAATGATTTTAAAAATTTAATCATAATTTTAATCTCCTTGTCTTTTAATTATGCCGGCATCCTAACCACTAAATAAAAAATGAATGCTTGACAAACATTAAAAACTATCTTATAATAATCAGTATGGACCATAATAAATTAGAAAAACAAGAATACAAGTATGGTTGGGCATTTGATTTCGAATCTGAAACAATATCCAAAGGGTTAAACCAAGAAGTAATAAAAAAGATTTCCTCATTGAAAGAGGAACCTGATTGGCTATTAGATTGGCGACTTAAGGCTTATCAATCTTGGCTTGAAATGTCTGAACCAACTTGGTCTACTCTTAACTACGAAAGAGTTGATTTTGAAGACATCAGTTACTTTAGCAGGCCAAAAAAGAGACCAAAAGATTTAAGTGAAGTTGATCCTGATATTTTGAAAGATTTTGAAAAATTAGGAATCCCTCTTGAAGAACAAAAATGGTTATCAGGAGTTGCTGTTGATGCTGTTTTAGATAGCGAGAGTTTAGGTACTACTCACAAAAAAGAATTAGAAGATCAAGGAATTATTTTTTGTAGTATCAGCGAAGCAGTAAAAAAATATCCTGATCTTGTCAAAGAATATTTAGGTTCTGTTGTTCCACAAAGAGATAATTTTTACTCTTGTCTTAATAGTGCAGTTTTTACTGATGGGAGTTTTGTTTACATACCTAAAGGTGTGCGCTGTCCTTTAGAACTAAGTACCTATTTTAGAATAAATGAAGCCAATACTGGACAATTTGAAAGAACTTTGATAATTGCAGACGAAGGAAGTTATGTAAGTTATCTAGAAGGATGTACTGCGCCCAAACGTGACGAAAATCAATTGCATGCCGCAGTAGTTGAATTGGTAGCATTAAAAGATGCAGAAATAAAATATTCAACTGTACAAAATTGGTATCCTGGCGATAAAGACGGCAAAGGTGGCATTTATAACTTCGTTACTAAACGTGGCATTTGCAAAGGCGACAATAGTAAAATAAGTTGGACGCAGGTTGAAACTGGGTCAGCTATCACCTGGAAGTATCCAAGTTGCATACTTAAAGGTGATAATTCTATTGGCGAGTTTTATAGTGTAGCATTAACAAAAGGAAAACAACAAGCTGATACAGGCACTAAAATGATTCATATTGGTAAGAATACTAGCAGTACAATTATCAGTAAAGGAATTAGTATGGATCAAAGTATCAATACGTATCGAGGACTTGTAAACATAATGCCAGGTGCAACTGGTGCTAGAAATTTTACTCAATGTGATAGTATGATAATTGGTGATGAAGGTATAGCTAACACTATTCCTTACGTTGAAGTTAAAAATAAAGATTCAATAATTGAGCACGAAGCATCAACTGGTAGATTAAGTGAAAAGCAGTTGTTCTATCTTGGTCAACGAGGCATGGATACTGAGCAAGCGGCAACAACAATCGTTAACGGATTTTGTAAGGAAGTTTTTAAAACTCTTCCATTAGAATTTGCGGCGGAAGCCCAAAAATTAATGAGTATTAAAATTGAGGGATCATTAGGATGAGCTTAGATGAAATAAAACAATTAGTAGAACAAAATAAGATAGTGCTTTTTATGAAAGGAAACCCGCAAACACCAGCTTGTGGATTTAGTCATCAAGCTGTGCAAATATTACGAGCATCTGGAATATCTCAATTTGAAAGTCGAAACGTATTAGAAGATAATGATTTGAGATCAAACATTAAACAATTTAGTAACTGGCCCACAATACCACAGTTATATATTAACGGTGAATTTATTGGCGGCAGTGATATTATGATGGAAATGTATCAAAGCGGTGAAATGAAAGAACTGCTAACTGCTACAAATTAAAATTAAGGATTCAATAGGATAATGTTAAAAATAACAAATTTACATGTCAATGTTGAAGATAGTGAAATACTATCTGGTATTGATTTAGAGATTAAAGAAGGCGAAATACATGCCATAATGGGTCCTAACGGAGCTGGTAAAAGTTCCTTGGCTAATGTAATTGCAGGTAATCCAGATTACAAAATTACAAATGGAAAAATGAACTTCAAAAGAAGAATATTAAATCCTTTAACTCCAGATGTTAGGAGTAGGATGGGAATTTTTATGACGTTCCAAGATCCACCAGAAATTGATGGCATAAGCAATTTACAACTATCTAGAGATATTTTAAAAGCTAGAGAAGATAATCGTAGCAGTTCAGATATCATTTCTGATTACAAAAAACTTATTCAAAGATTTGATCTTGGCTCTGAGTGGATGAAACGAGATTTTAACTATGGAGCCAGTGGTGGCGAGAAGAAAAAGAATGAAGTTTTACAAATGAATCTTTTAGATCCTACATTATTAATTTTAGATGAAATTGATAGCGGACTAGATGTAGATGCAGTTAAAACAATTTCTTCTGACATCAAATCATTTTTGTCAAAAAAAGGTAAGGCAGCATTAATTATTACCCATCAACCAACGATCCTTGAAACAATAAAGCCAACACATGTTCATATTATTGTAGACGGCAAAATCGTAAAATCTGGTGATAAAAGAATTATTAAAGGGATCATTGAAAATGGCTATCGAAAGTTTTCTTAAAGTAGACAAAGCAGACCCTGATTGGGCTTACAGTCCTTCTCAATACTTTGGCAAACAATTTAAAATGATTGATGCCAATTGCCTGCAAATTAAAGAGGGTACTGACGATGTGATGATTTTGAGATTGAGCCCAACAGAAAACGAACTCCTGTGTAAAAATTTACAAATAGTAGGAAGAGATTCTAGTAAGCTAGATCTGTATATTATTTGTGAAGGCGGTGATCAAACTCAACAGGTATTTTTATATAACGTGTCCTGTGAGCCAAACAGTATTCTAAATATTGGAATATTTGTAAAAGATGGTAAACTTAACAAACATATATTTGAATGCGAAGCATATGAAAATTCTGAAATAAACATTTATGGGTTAGCTGAAAACGACATGAATGGAAGCAGTGAAATTATTGCTAAAGTTTATCATGCAGGACCAAATGTTATAAGTCAACAATTGGTAAATTGTTCTTCAAGTAATAAAGGAAGAACTGTATTCCAAGGCTATGTTAAAATAGACAAAGATACTAATGGCAGTTTGACTCAAGTATCAAATTCCAGTATCATTAAAGATGAAACAGGTCAAGCATTTAGTATTCCACAATTAATGATAGAATGCGGAGATGTTGAAGCTAGGCACAACTGTACTGTTGGACAGATAGACGCAGAAAGTTTATGGTACTTGCAGAGTAGAGGAATTAGTATGGAAAATGCTAAAAAACTACTGGCTGAAATACATCAAGACAGAATTATTAACTTAATTCCACATACGGATATTCAAGATGAAATCAAGGATTTTTTCCGAGATTAAACAAGAGTTTAGTCTTCCTAACGTAACATATTTTGATAATGCGGCCACAACCTTTTGCCCGGATGTGGTAGTAGATACTTTGGTAGATTATCATAAAAATTATAAAGCAAACATACATCGAGGTATACATAGATTGGCAGAAAGAGCCACTGAAGAATATGAAGGTGTTCGCAGTAAAGTCAAAACTTTGATCAATGCAAAAAAAGATAGCGAAATAGTTTTTACAAGTGGTACAACACATAGCATTAATCTAATAGCACTTGGTATTTGTAATAAGTGGGGTCCAAATGATACCATCATTGTTACTGAAAGTGAACATCATGCTAATCTTCTTCCTTGGATCAATGTAGCTGAAAAATATGGTGTTAACTTCCAAAAAATAAATGTCATCAAAGATGGATCTTTAGATTTAGCACAGCTGGAAGAAGTATTAGAAGAATGCAATGGAAAAGTACTTTTCAGTATTGCACATGTCAATAATACCATTGGCAATGTACAACCTATTAAAGATCTTTTTAAGTTAGTAAAAGAATTTGAGGGTATAACAGTTCTAGATGCCGCACAAAGTATTGCCAAAGAAAAAGTTGATGTTCAAGACTTAGACGCAGATTTTATTGCTTTCAGTGCTCATAAATTATACGGACCAACAGGTGTTGGTGTTCTATACGGGAAGCACAAATACTTAGAAAAAATAGAGCCACTGCTTTGGGGAGGAGATATGATTAGTTCTGTTAGTTGGGATACCATAAGAGTTAATCAACTTCCTTGGAGGTTAGAAGCAGGAACTCCTAATATTGGAGGAGTCATTGCCATGGGCACTGCTATTGATTGGTTTTTAAGTTATGATATTGAGGACATTAACGTACACAATAAACTTATGAACGCAAACATGCAAATGATGCTAAACGATTTAGACTTCATTGATCAATTTCATCCAAACTTCTACAAAGCAGGACTTATTAGTTTTAATATTAAAAATTGCCATCCCAGTGATGTCGCACAATTATTAGAGGCACAAAACATTGCAGTTCGAAGTGGGTTTTTGTGTGCTCAACCTATTGTAGAAGAAAAGTTTATCAATGGTGTTGTTCGTGCCAGTTGGGCATGTTACAATACTAAGGAAGACATTGATAAACTAAAAAAAGGTCTTATTACTTGTTATGAAAAACTCAATTAAAGATAAGATATCTAAAATTAGAGATGAACTTGAGTTATTTGATGACGACATGCTCAAGTACGAGTATATAATTGACTACGGAGATAAATTACCAGAGTTAGGAGAAATATATCAAATTCCACAATATTTGGTATTAGGATGTCAAAGTAAACTATGGATCAGGGACTTTGGAGACAAAA
>Ga0222712_10001584_pt1 | contig 27608 bp, 12 predicted proteins | sample C33_657DmetaG_FD_165043 | JGI IMG/M metagenome (GOLD analysis project Ga0222712, IMG submission 165043) | Estuarine water microbial communities from San Francisco Bay, California, United States - C33_657D | ecosystem: Environmental > Aquatic > Marine > Unclassified | place: USA: California... | reverse complement strand
GAGCCGCCAATTCGCGTTCGCCTCGCGCACACGCCTCGCGTTCGTCTTTTCCGTCGTCGTCATTCGTCATCCATGAGCGCGTCGACGCGCGCATTCGCGTTCGCCTTCGTCGCGCGCGCGCACGGCGGGGGGAATCGCGCGAGCGCGTCGCGAATCGCGGTCGCGCGCGCGCGAATCGCGACCCGCGCGTTCGCGCGCGCGCGCGACGTCGCGCCGACGAACGACGACGACGCATCGACGACGCGCACTCGGGGAGACGACGACGACGACGTCAACGCCAATGCGAGCGAACGCACGACGAGGGCGAACGTGCGATTGGTGCAATGGTACCCCGGGCACGTCGCGCGCGCCGAGCGGTTGTTACGCGAGCAATTGCGAGGCGTGGACGCGGTGATCGAAGTGCGAGACATCCGACTGCCGATGTCCACCACGCACCCGGAGATCGCGAGTTGGTGCGGGGAGAAAACGAGGGTGATCGTGCTGAACCGGGCGGATTGCGTGAGCGATAACGAGCGCGCGCGGTGGGTGGGGTATTTAAAGTCGATCGGCGAGACGGTGGTCCTGACGGATGCGAAAGCGGGGAAAGGGGTGAGGAAAGTGAAGGAGTTGGCGCTGGCGATGAGCGAGGAGATCAACGCGCGACGGAAAGAGAAAGGGTTGATGCCGCGCCCGGTGCGAGCGGCGGTGATTGGGTACCCCAACGTGGGGAAGAGCGCGCTGATTAATAGGTTGGTGGGGAAGGCGGCGTGCGCGAGCGCGCCGCGACCGGGCGTGACGAGAGATTTGCGATGGGTGCGCATCGGAGGGGATTTGGATTTGTTAGATGCCCCAGGGGTGCTTCCCGCGCGTTTGCACGATCAGCGAGCGGCGTCGCGGTTGGCGATGGCGAACGATATCGGCGAGGCGAGCTACGTGAACAGCGCCGTCGCGGTGGCGATGATCGAAGAGTTGCGTAGGTTGGAGACTTGGACGATCGTCAAACCGGCGCTGGTGAAGCGATTTAAGCTGGAAAGTTTGAAACTCGATCTCGATGAAATGAGCGGTGAGGAGTTTTTGCAGCGTTTCGCCCAGCTGGCGTGCGACGGCGACGACGAACGCGCGGGGACGCGAATACTCAACGACTACCGCGGGGGACACATCGGGAACTTTTGCTTGGAGCTCCCGCCGCCGCGCGAGTCTCGCTGAGCGCGATTGATGACCTGCTATGCTTCTCTTGGATTTTTGTAACACGCATGAGATTTTCTATTCTTTTCAACTTTTTTTGAATCAACTCGACTCGCTTCGCTACCACTGTTCGCCGACACTCTCTGTCTTCATTTTACGCCCGCGACGCGAGCGCGACTTCATAAAGCGCGTCGGCGAGAACGGTGAGATGTCAATGTCGCTTTTGCCTTGCGTTATTAATTGTGTGATGATTTCCCCAGTCACCGGTGACCACAAAATGCCCCAACAGTTGTGCGCCGTCGCCATGTACGCGCCGCGCACGCCGTCAACGGCGCCGAGAATCGGCAGCGCGTCCGGCGCACAGGGGCGCATGCATGCCTGCGTTAACACCGGTTTCTTATCCCCGCCACCGATAGAATTCGACATTCCACCAAAGCTGCGCATCGCTGCCGCCACGCGACTCGGATCTTCGACAATTTTATCGCTCCGGTCGCAATCGCCGCCCGGCAAAAGCCGCGCTTCGTCGACGTAAATCGACCCCCCTATCCCGCACAAATAGACCTCTCCGTTCGACCTCGGATACACTTCCAAGTGACACCCATTTTCATCTTCTCCGCAAAATAACGCCGCGGGCTCGCGCATCACCGCCTCGTTCGCTTCATAAACGATGCTCGTGCTGCGAATCCCAGTCATCGGAACGTCGATGTCAAACCACTCGCTCGCCCGTGTGCTCCACGGCCCCATCGCGATCACTACCGAGTGACCGCGAATTTCCGCGACGTTGCCCGTGCTCTCATCGCGCACGAGCAATCCGCGTACTTCATCCTTTGTGGTCTCATCGACGAACGCCACGCCGACGACTTCGCCCGAGACCTTGGTCGCGCCGAGCTTCGTCGCCTCTTCAAACAACCTTTCGCACAATTCCTTCGGCGTCACTTGCGCCGTGCCCTCGGGTCCGTCCAAGTGTCGGCACATTTGTATCTCACCGTCGAGCCAGCTCACTATCGGGTCGCACGGCGCCAGAGATTCCCCGCCCTGGACGCTGAGCGTCGGTATCTTGCGGTACGTCGTCAACGCCAACGCCTTGGCGAGCTCTTCGTGCAAGGCGAACGAACGCTTGTGCAGCGCCTCGGTGGGGGTGCCATCGCCCCAATCTCGAGCGAGAAATCCCCCGGCTTTGCCGCTCGCGGCGCTCGCGACGTTCGGCATGCGCTCGACGAGAACGACGTCCGCGTACCCGCTTCGTTGCAAGTAATAGGCGCACGCGCACGCGACCAAGCCGCCGCCGGCGATGGCGACGGAAATTTTTGAATCAGGCGATGGGAACGATGCAGACATGACAGTTCGTGCGCGTGGGGTGCGTGTCGTCGGCGCGAACGCGCGAGCCGCGAGCATCGCGCGCGCGATTGTGTCGTCGTGCAAACGCGATTTCTACTGTACTTGTTTCAACGCAAACTCACCATCACCCACACGGGCGAAGTTTCGAATTCCCAGACCCGTACGGATTATCATCTTTAAACGCATCCCATTCGCGCGCGCGGTACAGTTCTTCGTCTTCGAGCTCTTCCTCCGTCTTCGACGCGCGAATGGCCTCGCGCTCCGCCTCGCGCTCGCCCTCGCGACGCCGACGATCGAGCATCTCCTTGTATTCAATCTCCCCAGCTTGTTCCACCGTCATCGTCGGTAGCGCATACGACGGCTTAAAGACGTCTTGCGCGAATCGCGAGCGAACGTCGATGTCCCGTCTCGCGCCCGCCGTCGACGTCGAAAGCGCCGAAACGGCGTCGAGCAATTCCCTCGGAATCGATGCTTTCTCCGCTTGCGCGCGCGCGTCATCTCCCCCTCGCCCGTTCGCCTCATTCTCTTCCCTAAGTTTCATCATCTCCAATTCCTGTCGCATCGTCGGCGCTTCGTCGAGCGTCTCCAGCAACTCTCGCTCGATCGTCAACGACCAAAACTCGCGTTCGAGCGCCTCGTCCTCGTCGTCGTCCTCGCCTTCGTCCTCGTCCTCGCTCGTCCCTCCTCGGTGCGCGCGCACGCGCTCTCGCATCTCTCTTAAAGTCATTTCAATCGCTTTTCGTCGCTTAAACCTGCGAATTTTATCCTCCCGAATCTTCATCGCCTTCGCGTTCGCGTCTCGCTCGCCTTCGCGTTCGCGTTCGCATTCGCTTTCGATCCCAAATTCCTCCTCCACGCTCGCGCGTTCGCTTTTCGGAATCAACCCCATGAGGTGACAATTGCGAACGAATCGTTCGTTCGCCGCTCTCGCGCTCGATCGATCGCCCGCGAGGCCGCGTCGCGCGAGCGCTCGCGCGTTGGCTCGTTCGCCGAGCGCCGACGCGAGCTCGCGCGCGCCGCGCTTCGCGTCGCGCGCTTCAAAGTCCACCCCTCTTCGCGCGATGGCGTCGAGGAACCGATCGGTGTCGCTCACCGATGCGTCGACCGCGAGCGCGCGAATGCGTGCGGAGGCGAACGAGTCGCTCATGACGCGCGATGTGAAGGCGATGCGCGACGCACCGAGCATCGACGCGCCGATGCGAGCGTCGATCGAGACTTTCGTCGTTCGACGTCAACGCGAACGACGAAAGAACACGAAATCATGTGAAATCATGCGTCAACGCGCGCGATCGATCGGCACTCTTCGTTTGTCTCCTCGGCACGCGCGAACGGAACGATTCGACGCGCGCGCGCGTGGATTCCAACGCAACGCTCGAACGACGAATCGATTCGATTCCAATCCAATCGCGAATGGCGGCGTGAAGGAATGATTCAACGCACGAATGCGCGTGAAATTAAAAACAAATGAATACGCGATGGGGGCGTGAGAAATCATCAATTCACACGAATTCGCGCGTGGCGAGGAACGCGCTGCCATCGGGATTAACGACGCCCATCGCGGCGCGCGCCCGGAGCTCGGCTTCGGCGCTCGCGCGCTCGCGCGCCTCTTCCCTCGCCCGTTTCCGTCGCTCCTCGCGCTCGTGTCGCAGTAAAAACCAAAAAATCAACCCAAACGCGATCGACATGAACGCCACGGCGAGGATGAACGCCGAGTCGACGCCAACGCGCTCGCGCGCGCGCCCGTCGACGTCCTCCGTCGCGTCCTTCGTCGACGCGTCGACGTCCTCGCGAACGTTCATCATCACCTCGCGCTCGACGAACGCGCTCGAGAGCGAGAACACACCATGCGAATCCCAAGTCTCTCTCTCGCTCTCTCTCTTTCTCTCTCTCTCTCGCTCTCTCTCGCTCTCGCTCTCGCTCTCTCTCGCTCTCTCTCTCTCTCGCGCTCGCGTCGCTCGCGAACGGCGAGATGAACCGTCACATGCTCGTCCATACCCGACGGACGCGTGTCGTGATCATCACACATACACGGACATTCGCCACGTACTCAAGCCCTCTTTTCTCGAGACGCCTCGACGTCGCACTCGCGCGCTCGACCATGCGTCGTTCCCGTGATCACACATACACGGACATACGACACGCATTTCAATCCTTTTATGTCCATCTTTCGTGCCCTCCCTCGTCCTTCTCCGCGTCATAGCCTATGACTCATAGGACGAACGCGACGTCGACCGCGTCATAGCCTATGACTCATAGGACGAACGCGACGTCGACCGCGTCACATGGCGCCCGCGCGCGCGCGCGCGCGCGACTCCGTGTTCGACGCCATCGCCCTGCGCTCGTGGCTCGCATCGACGCTCGCGAGCGAACGGCGAGGGGGGAAACATGCGTTGGAAATTTTAAAACACTGCGCCGCGTTCGCGTCGCGCGCGGACGTCGATGCGAACGCGTCGTTGCGTGACATCGAATGGCCCCGATCGACGCTCGCGAACGACGTGCGCGTTTCGATCGCGGATCGTTTTGAATTACGCACGACGCGCGTCGCATCGACGTCGACGTCGCGCGACGGGCGGACGACGAAATTACTCATCGCTTTACAAGATGGTCACTCGATCGAGACGTGCGTCATGCGACACGCGCGCGGTCGCGTGACGGTGTGCGTGAGTTCGCAGGTGGGGTGTCGCATGGGGTGCACGTTTTGCGCCACCGGCACGCTGGGGGAGCTTGGGAATTTAACCGTCGGGGAGATGTGCGAGCAAGTGGCGCACGCCAACGCGGTTTTGGGAGTTGGAAACATGCGATGTCGCAACGTGGTGTTCATGGGGATGGGAGAGCCGCTGAATAATTACGACGCGGTGATCGGCGCGTGCGAGGTGATGCGGAGCGCGTTCGGGCTCGCGGCGTCGAAGATTACGGTGAGTACGGTGGGGGTGATTCCGAAAATGCTCACGCTGGCGCGGGACGCGCCGGGGACGGGTTTAGCGCTGTCTCTGCACGCGCCGACACAAGAGTTGAGACAGACCATAGTGCCGACGGCGACGGCGTACAAGTTGAACGATCTCATGCGGGCGTTGGATGAGTATCTCGCGAGCGCGCCGAAGATGAAAGCGATGATTGAGTATTGCGTTTTGGGTGGGGTGAACGACGACGAAACGTGCGCCGAACAACTCGGCGAACTGTTACGAGGGAAGGAGGTCATATTGAATTTGATTCCATTCAATCCCACGGACACGCCGGCGGGGCACGTACCGCCCAAGCCCGAGGTCGTGCAGGCGATGGTGAAAATTTTGACGAAAAAATATGATATTTTCACCACGGTGCGCCACACGATGGGGGATGACATCGATGGCGCGTGCGGGCAGCTCGCGCTCAAAGGACACGTCGAATCAGACATTGAAGACTTGATGTCGGTCCAAAAGGTCAAAGTCAAATCGACAAAGACGACGGCGGCAAAGTCAACGGCGGTGGATACTCCTTCGATTTCGTCTCCGATGGAGTCGCGCGCGAAATGGAAACTCGGCGCGTCGCCCACCGAGTGCGCGCTCCTCGGCGTTTCCGTCGCGTCCGCGGCGTTGTTGATGTTCTCGATTTTTCTTCGTCGAGCGCGACGAGACGCCTCGTAATGAGTGGGCGAGCGCCGTGGCGCCACGCACCTAGCCTAGCTGTCAAGCGGCGACGACGTCGTGAGTAGAGTAGCCAAAGATTGTAGCGCGAGTGTTGTACAAGAATTGTTATTACAAAAATCGCTCCGTCATAGAGGACGACGGGGATGACGCTAGCGATGATGACGTTGACCTTTGGCGACCTCGTTGCGAATCTTCGCGGCGCGCGAGGAGCTCCTTTCGAATCATCGCGGCCAAGACTCGCGATTGTTGCGTCGCCGGCGTGCACTGCACGGTACGCATCGTTTTCATGTGATCAAATGGTCTTGTGGGCGTGAAGTCCTTCAAGACTAATACCACACGACCGGGTTCTTCCGTCTCCACGTCAGCGATTTCATCCCATATCACGTGCCAGAGGGCGACGTATTCCTCGCTCTCGCTCGGTGATATGCGTTCGAGTGCGACGACGCGCACGTTTGTGAGGACAACTAGAACTGTCTTGGCGTTTACCTCCATACTTGCGACGTATTTGTCTCGCGCGTAGTAGCCTTTGTGCGTGAAGACCACACTTGCTTGATTGGATCCACCGGCGAGCGACCCGCGAACCGCGGTAGCTAGCGCGCGATGAGCGTTGGATGATTCGCGATTCCATGGGCGAAGCACGCCATCGGCGTATTCAGCGCGCGGATGGCGTATGCGGTGCTGAGGCGCCAGCGCACCGACACCGAGCGATGACTTGACGCTATCCAACCCAACGGCGATGCCTTCAGCCGTGCGGCCTACCGCGGCTAAGCCGCCGGCAAGTGGCTGCGTCACCGCGCCGACTAAACCTTTACCGACGCCTCTGGCGAAACCCGCGGCACCACCTTGCCTCGCGCCTTCGAGAGGCTTTTGAATCATCCCAGCGAAGCCACGATACACGCCCTTGGCGAATATCTCTGTGCCAGTGGCGAATCCCGCTCTCACCGAGTCTGCCTTTTGCGCTTCGGCGCCACCCAGCGACTTCTTCATCGACGTCGAAAATGAGCTGTCCAAACTCATGTCCGACAAACCCGCGGATGCTTGACCGAGCGCTTGGGAGAAAGAGTCCAACACATCCACACCAGCGAGAAGGGCCAGAGCTTGACGTACGACTTGACGCGTGTAAGAATCCTTAATCTTTGACCAGAACGCGCGCTCGAGCGCGCGTACTTCATTGACGCGATATGGCTCCAAGTGAAGAGGCGAATCGTCAATATTGACGAACGAAACGCCGACTAAAAATTTGGGCAACGTATGCTTTGGACGTGAATACAGCGCCGAACGAAAACGCAAGCGTAACTGAAGAGCGCTTACGTTCATGGTATCGACAGCAATAGGAACGTCAACGTTTTCGAGGCGCGTTTCCTTCTTCGCAGTGGCGGCGTCGGCGTTCTGCCCGAATACACGGGCGAAATCGACGAGTCTCCAGACCAGCGGTTCGTGTGCGGCGATTTGAATCGGATACGGTGCAAAGCTGATGTCCACGTAGGGATAAATGCGCATGATCATGTCGTCCGATGTCTTTGTGACCATTTTGATGGAGAAAAACGTGTGCTTACGCGAAGTCCCTCGCAACGCACGCAGCACTACAGGGAATGTGGAACCTGTCTTCATGTCGTCGATTTGAAGCCATCCGATAACCATACTCGCTCGTGAAATTCCTGCACCAGCACCAGTGAGATAGTCCATGCCAAATCCACCAGCAGAAAAGTTGATGATTTCACTTGCCACCGCGTCCACGAGGACAAGGCTGCATTCGCCGATATCAACCGATACGCGCGACTCTGCGGACGCTTTCATCGAGGCACTCTTAGCATCTCGTCTCGTTGTAAGCAACGGTTTGGGAATCGGATCAACACGCACGATGCACACACCTTGTCGAGTTGAGCGTGAGACTGGTAAAAAGTCAAAGTACACGCTGTCGCCGCCGTCAATATCTAATTCCCGAAGGCCTTGACCAAAATCAATCTTCGACAACGGTAGCGCCGGTAACTCTTCCTTTGAGATGGATTGATCGAAGTTATCAAAATCGTACGTTCGATACGCTGTGTTCACCGCGGATCCATTCTTTAACACACACATGTTGAGCTTTCGCGCGTCGAGCGGGCGCGACCAAGCAAACGGTCTCGTCGAGCGAGGCGGAACAAAACGCCATGGTTCGGCGTCGTTATCATTCGACCCAGCTTGTCTGAACGCGATAACGTCCACGCCGCTCGCATTCTCGATCACGATAGAGGCCTTAGCGCGCGACTCCAAGCTAATGCGCACTTTTAACACGCCAATAGTAGACAAGTTTGCATGCAAGCTCAACAACTGAAACTCATCTGGATGTGCCGAAGAATACACCGGAATTTTCAGCGCCTCGCCGGCGATTGTTCGTAAATTCATCGGCGAAGACCATGCTGAATCCGGTAACTTGACGCAAACTATGCCATCGTTCCTGGGGCTTTGCATTTTCAGTGGCAGGTTGGCATCACTTGCTCGTAACATGCACGCGTTCGAAGCGGATGTCGAAGCTTGAGCGATAAGCAGATCCACGCCGGTTTGATTCGTTAGCACGTAATGGGGCTCGATGATGACCACTTGCGTTGAAAATGACGATGTTGTCGATTCGCCATTGATTTGATCGCGGTTTTCCATTCGCACGGTTAGAGAGTAGATGGACTCGTCAGGACATGTCGCCTGAACGATAACAGCGCTGCGGAGCAGCTCGCTCTCATGGATAGTAATGCCTGGTGAGAGCAAGATATCACTTCCCGCGGTAGCGATGCCTAATTCAAGCAGGAGCTCTTCTTTCTCTCGAGGAGCTCGCCGAATCGCAGTATCTCTCAAACGTTGGATCCCACGCAACGATGTCGGTGCGTGCGTCTGGCAACACTTGAGCGTCGACGCTGCGACGTCATCTTGTTTCGACGACTTCGAATCTATGATGCTAGTACGAATAACCAAGTCAACGCCCGATTTATTCATGATCAATATCGATGCCGATAGCGTCGTCATACGAGATGATCGCGACAGAAATCCAAAGTCATGGCGTACATCTAATACTGCCGAACGTCCATCAGTGCTCGCCAAAGTGACGACATCAATGCTCTCTTCGGCGTCATCGCTACCCGACGCTGAAGGATTGGCGAACATGTCGAAAGAGTCTATGCTCTTTCGCGTCGACATGGCTTGAATTGAAACCGGCGATATTGGCAGTAATCTCTTCTTCGGAACCATCATTTCAAAGCCGTCGTCGAGAGCAACTTTTAGGTAGTACGGCGAATCCGGATGCATCGTGTGAACCGGGAGCGATGCTCCTGGAGTGATGGTCGCAACACTAATCGCTTTCGCGCTCATCGGTGCACTCGCTTCGCCTTGATAGATCGTCACGGTTGCAGTGCGAGGAGACTCGTTCACAATGGTGTGTGGAGGTACCGCGACGACGCGCCAGGACATCGTCGAAGTGTCCACAGCGAACTCGACATTTTCATCGTCCCCATTCCTGTAAAACGACGCTTTCTCTGCAGACGCATCCGACGTAACGGCTACAGCTTCGACTCGTACGCCAACGAAGCGCTGTAATCCAGAAGAGTCTTCGACGCGCGCGACCACAGATCCCTCCATGGCGCCTGAAATCATGCACGTCCACACGCCATCTGGTTCGTCGACGTCCACGCCCCAGGCTGACACACCATTCGGTGTGACTGTTCGCATGAACAGTTCCGACTTCGCGACTGGTCCGATGATGCTAGGAAGGAGCCCCGTGGACTCTCCTGGCTTGACAATCACTCGAAGCCGAAGTAGAGCCTCGAGCGACGGCGTCAGGACAACTTCTGGTGGTTGAACCGTCAATACGCGCGTGCGAATCCATCGTCGCATGCGCACAAACGATAGCGGACCATACTTGTGAGAAGAGTTGAACGGGTATTTCAGATCAGGAAACGCACGCGCATACGCCCAGCCATCTTTGTCTGTTTCGTTTCCAGCGTTGATCTCCCACTTCCCTTGCCAAGTAAAATTTGGTGGAAGCAAATCGCGCTCAAACTCCTGAAGAGTTGATGCGCTTCCAGCGCCGTGACGATTTGACCAAGTGCGTCGTTCAGTAACTATCAAATGATTTGATGACCACCCGGCGACTGGTACAAAACGCTCGTTTTCAAACACTTCTTCGATGTACTTGTGAGACTTTTTGCGTGATTGATGTCCGACTGCATCATCTGGGTGCGATCCCATCGGACAAATAGCTATCTCAATCGTGTCCAAAGTGTTGTTCACAAACGTTGCAATTGGTTCAAACGTGCACACCCCTTGACCAGAACTCGACACCACACACCTTGTGTCGCCGCATGCGATGATTTGCATCGACTCCCTTGCGTAAATAGGCTTCCAAGGACCATCCGGAGTAAACGCGACCTTCACCAACAACTCTTCTTCCGACTTTTGAGAGCCTCGCAACACGATGCCTCGCATGCCTCGCGCGACGCGCTTGGCATCGACTCGGATGTCCAGAGAAATGGTCATTTGCAAAACTTCATCGCCGTCTATACACGGAATGTTAATGATTCCTCGACCATAACTTTCAACGGACATCTCGAGAGCTGCGAACAGTGCTGTCAGCGTCATCGAGCGTGTGGCGATAGCGGTCGATCCATTTGTCACTTGATGCCGGTCGATCACAGTGAAGGTCACTAACACGTCATCGGCGTACTCTCTCCAAGTAAGCGGTGCGCTGGCACGAGATACACGAGGCACGACGTGAAACGCTTCATCCCACTTAATCTGTCCTTCGTCTGAATTAGGAGAGATCGCTCGCGTGTGCACTTCCACCGCTTGGAGACCATCGGGGAAAGAAAATTCAACGCTTGCAACGAGCTGAGCCACTTCGCTGTGGTTTGCAAACGTTGACGATTCGATCTGCAAAATTGCATGCCACGCTGAGCGCACAGGCCACTCAGCGTCGCCTTTAGTGTCCACTAAAGGTTTGGATTCATCAACAGGTAAAACATACGATGGCGCTTGACGCGCGTCGGTGGACACCTCTCTTTTTTCATTTGGTTTCAAACACACAACCGGCGCCCGTGAGCTCGTGCGTACATATACGTCTTGGTTGATGAGTTGGTTTTCGTAAAGAATCGAGTTTTCATCCAACGCGCGACGATCAAACTTCTGCTGCAGGCCGAGCGCTTGTTGAGACTGCCAAGCGTTCCATCGCAAGAACGAAGCGATAAAATTTCTAGAAATCGACACCGACAGTGGCACGATAGTTTTGAACGCAATCGCCGTGCCCGCTGGCCTCGAATCATCCCCAGTGGTGCTGTACGAGAATTTCAAATACGTATTCGTTGGATCAATCACGGGCTCCCACACGTCGTGCTTAGTGTTGTACGATGAAACGGAGGCCGTAAAAGTTGTGTTTCCATCCATTTGTGTTGACGTGCCATAGATCACCAACAAAGTGTCTGAAATCATCGCACAAAACAGTGGTCGTGAATGAGCATCGCGTTCGAGAAGCACGACGCTCAAAAGAGGTATGGACAGCTTCATCGACACGTTCACTCTTTTGGTCGTCGCCACAGCTCGTTTCTGAACATACTCGACGACGGACAGACGCGGCCGAATTTGGTTGGGCGACATGCTTGAGTGACTGGAGTACTGAAATAATCCCCAGCGTGGGAGGTACTCGAGAGGGGCATCGGGATCCGACGACCACAGAGCGCACTTTGGCTCGTCCAGATTATCAACCCAAAGCGGAAACTCGATAAATATGGCGTCGTAGGATGCGCGTGTTTTGTCAACACAAGAGCCATCTCGCATCACACTGACAAGCAAGTCATCGCGCACGCATGCGCATGCAGTCAACACCGGTGGAGTATCGATGTTGGGAGTGATGACGTTACCACAAGCACTGTAACCACTGGGCGGCAACGGATGCCAAATGCCGAGAGTCTTGTAATCTCCACCTTCGTGACTGCCTTGAGGAAGTTCACCGATAAGTACGTATCCATTTGGGTGCGCGACAGCGCCGCCTTCAAATTCGGCGACAAGAACACCGGCTTGCGGCGGATCGCGTCCAGCGACGAGACAGTCTCCAAGAGAAACGTATCCAGCGGGTGGTTTGGGATGCCAAATTGACGCCTGGCGATTACCGTGCTCATCGAGATCAGACCAGACACAAACCAGATCATATGTTGTCTGTGTGCGTAAACTATCGTCAGAAGTCGCACTGGCGACTAATTCGTCTGCCGCTGTCTCGACCGCGGTCAGTTGCGAATATGCCGGAAGTAAAGGGCGACGTAAATCCACTGGCGGCATTGGATTTGCGCCGCCAACGCTAACATGGAAAGTGCACGAGCTATTGTGCGATATATGGACGCGCGCGTTTGAAGTTTTTGACGACACACAAGCGCCGTAGTGTGCGGCACAAACTACTTCAGCGCGTACGCATCTCATAGCTTCAAGCGTCGGTTGGACATCATCACATGTCACCACACAACCGAGCGCGCAGTATCCGTCCGGGGCGACAGGAGTCCAAATGTACAATCGCACTCCCTGCGTAGATGTATCGAGCGCGCACGCGCGCTCATATCTGACGGGTATCTTTGTCAAACCATCTGCGTCTGTGATGACTGTGACGGGTCTCGAGGGAGGCGCATCGCTCATGGTCACGCAGTCGCCGAGGACTGCGAACCCAGGCGGAGGTACAGGTCTCCAAAAGTTCATCCCGTTGTGAACGCTTCCAACGTGAGTGAACTGTGAACAGGGCACAGTCTGATTGTAAAGCCCAGTCGATTGAAGAGTCGTCCTGATACCTTTTGAAATCGCAAGCACGCGTTGGATAGATTGTGCGTCTAGAACGAAGTCAACGGTCGTCGATCGAATCATGAGTTCAATATCGTCCGATGCAGCGCGAACTCGACCGTCAAGATCCATAGGTTTGAGAACGACACTCGCATCTAACACAGTACCAGCTTTACTCCACTCACTTACGGCGACTTGAAACTGCGTCAGTGCAAACGTGGCCTCATTCAGTCCTGCGAGAGCCGCATAACCGAACTCTGCATCCGTGCGCACACGAAGCATGTACTCGTCATCTTTTGCAGCAGCATCAAGAAACATAACCTCAAGTTGAGGTGCTAAAAGTTGAAAGCGCATCTCAACAGGAGGCTTGGATTTGCTTTCGAGAGTCAAATCGTTTTGACTATCACTCAGTCGAGTTTCACAAACGATTCGCACGCCATCAGACTCGTTTGCGATAAGCTGTGCATCGGGTTCAAGTTGAATAAAGTCCGAGAGCGTCGTTCCAATGGGTAATACGACACACATGTTGATCAGTTTCAAAGAACGTCCGGCCGCGATGTAAATCAATGAATTGTGTTTGGCGCGAAAAACTAACTCGTGCCCGTTTCCATGTAGTTCAACAGCCTGCTTCCCGCTCGGCGAATCGCAAAGAATGCGTTTGGAAGCATTCAACTCGGTGTGACTGTTCAGCGTTAACAAACTGCGATCACCGAAATCCAAATCCTGCATTAAAAGTTCATTCACGAAGCCAGACTCAGATTCGTTTTCGGACTTGAGGATGAAAAAGTTGTACACAGCCAGAGCGAATTGCGGATGATTCATTATACGACACGATTGCAAAAGTGCTTTGATATCAATCGCAGACTGTGATGCACTCACGTCGACCTGCAAAAGCGTCTGCACGTCGTTTACAGCACTGCTTGAGCCAAAGACTTGTTGTGCCTTGACTGACGTGCCAACGCGCAAATCGCTGAGCACAAGATTAGGAAAAGTAACCGTCATGGCGAGCTCGTCGTTACGTTTCTGTTTGAGACTGAACTGCATGTCCTCGATTGCAAACGATCCAATCACTTTGAACCGATTGACTCGCGAGCCGCCACCAAATATCGTCATTCGAACTTTGTTCACGTACAGCGCGATCAACGCTTTGGGAACGTGGGCAAACGATTCGTCGAAAGATTTCAGATGCTCAAGGTCTGGCGACACGTCATAAAGCGGTGCAGGAACTTCCGATTCTTCAGCAAAATTCTCTGCCGCAAGTGCACGCAACATTCTATATTCGCCATCGTCGATTTCAAATTCCACATGGTCGGGAATCTCGACAACCATCTCCATCCCGGGAACGCGACCACTTGCGTCCCACTTTGAACGACGCATGACAACGTTAGCCGAGGCTTTACATCCGGGCATCATAGAAGGTCTCTTTTTGTGTCTATTTCTCACGCACGTTGAAAATCTAACCATGGACACTTTCGTCGTGTCCAAGAGCACCGAGCCGAAATCACGGTGTGATTTGCCGAACGTCCATTTGAGGGCGTTTTCAAGGTGCACCGATTCAACGTCCAGACAAAGTGCCTGATTCGAAGCGCTGCTTCGAGGGATGATAACTTCTGGCACAGCCAAGTCAACAGTGTACACCATGGTGAATGGGCGAGGTTCACCTCGACGCAACAGCTCGGCGTTTCGTTCAGACTCCGGTAGCGCGCTAATCGGAATCGGCGGAGGAAGAAAACCACTGAAGAAGCCGAGCAGTTTCTGAATGAATGCGTAGACGACATTTACCTGGAGATTATCAGCCTTGATGCGAACATCGTACTCGTGACCAGGAAAGTCGATTGCGAGATGATTGTAAATGCGCACGTCCACGTGCGTACGACTCGTCAATGATGAGTCTTCAGCAGCTGACTTCAAATCGACCAAGTGTCTGTACGCGTTCCCCTCAGGTAACGAAAGATCCGTCACACGAAGGTTACCAAGCGAGATGCCCAAGTCCATCGTTGTGAGTTTTCCGCACATTTCTAAACCCAAATCGTCCATGTAGCAATCGAAAAGTGGCCGTAGTTCCATTTCACCGTCGCGGCGTTCACGGAAAGCCTTGATGATCGTCGAATCAAAATGAAGCACCAACTTGAAGCCAATGCGATTTGGGTCGTCGGCTGCAAAAGAATCAGACGTAGGAGACGACTTCATATCTTTAGAATCTGGGACAGAATACGCTGCAAGAATAATTTTGATCTCTTCCCACATTCGCCAAAGCGAACCAATCGTCGGTCGATGAATGGCGATGATGATGTTCTCGGTGTTCAAACTCAACGTCGTGTCGACGCCAACGTAGTCGGGTGAGCTCAAGCTTAGTTGTTTGTAGTTGAGCTGCACTTTGAAATCGTCCGTCGCCGTTTTAGGTTGCGCGCTCACTAAGCGCAATGGTTGTGGCATCGCACACAACTCGTCGATGATATCCAACGTTGAAACACTGAGGTTCAGCGCACGACTACAGTCCGCGATCTCGAGCAATACATTTGCCGACTGTGCAACCAACGTTGCTATTGGAATTTCCGTTGAGTCTTTCAAATCTCGATTCAGCGCGCGAGCAACGCCGCCATTTTCAAACCCATCACGGTACGCTCCTGGTACTCCCATGGATTGACCGCACAAGTGGGCACGCAGATCGCCGAATGACAAACTCAAGGCAAACTCGACAACGCTCCCAGCGGCTACAGTCAGCTCAACCGGCGGCGACTCGCTATCTCCTTCATTCTCAACTTTGGCCAACCGCCCTGTCGCACGCGCGGTTTTGTTCAAATCATGCAGCCATCGTTCCCATTTTGAAAGTTCGCCGTCGCTAGCAAAACGAAGTAACCATGTACCGTTTGTTCCAGCGGCTCGCGACTTGGGTACTTTAGCGTCATGAATCGCCAAGATAGGCCCAGTATTATCTTCGTCATCCTCGCCGTCCAAAACGCTAATGCGCAAGTTCGCACCGATACGAACGTAGTCTATATACATGGGCGCACCAGGGCCTTCTAGAATGTACAAGTACGATCCATTTACACACAACCATCGTCCATGGTAACCGCTCGTTGCGCCGACGAGCCCAACTTTCATCGCCGACGAAGGACCGCTGAGTAATGTGTCGTTCCACGGTTTCGCAGCGATAGTCCCACTTTCCTCCACGCTATTTAACATCAATTCTTTCGTTGATGTCGTCACAGCCTGCAGTGTCGCGAACAATCTCGCGATCTTTGTCGGTGAAATGTACGTCTGCACTTCAGCAGTCGTAAAGGATACATCAATTTTTGGCCCTGTCTCATATGTCCACCCAGGGCCTTGTATTCTCAAACGTACAGCGGCCTTGCATGGTGCTAAAATGGGGACGCACACGCTGGTAAGATCTAAATCAGCAGCGGTTTTCCAATCAAACGAAGAGTCAGCTAGGAAAACGGCCATATCTGTGCCGGTGATGGTGAATGTTTGATACACTGGAGCGCCAGTTTTGCGATCCACCATGGCGTAATCCAATCGCGGATCAGCGACGAAATTAAAATGCCCAAAATCGACTAGTGTTTGAAACGCTACTCGACCATTATGGCGAACTGGAATCGTCACTTTTGGCGCGTCGATTTCAAAGTTCATAAAAATCTTTTTCGAGAGCGCCGCTGCGGCGCTTGTCCTGGCCATTTCAATCTTCTCTACCGCTTCGTCTTGTAACGACATGAAGTTTGCTTGCGGCGCATCAGTTGAACTAAAAAAGTTTTTCAACTGATCGATCGTGCTGTACTCAAATACCCCGTACACCGGCGCGACTTTTACATCAACGCTCATATCGAACTCATGTTCAAGCGGATATAAGTTGTGCTCAATTTTGAGCGCCCTCGCGCCGCTCTCACCACTGACTAAAATTCGTTCACTCGTCGTATCGCACGCCCAACCCTCGATAGTTAAGACAGTTTTCACGTGTTCTCCGTATTTGTTAGATGACACGTGTGCGCCGCTCATAGTGCTACTCATCACTGGACGCTCGACATCATTGTCGTCGTGATCTTTTAGCTCCCAACTCACGCGCCGTATCTGGCCTTTGAATTCCAACCCACAACCTGAAAGCTCTTCCTCTTCCTCGGCGTGCGCAGTCACACCCATCACTTCATCGAGCTTGCTCCAATCCGCCTCTGTCATCTGCGAATCACTGGAGTCGTCTTCGATCGATTGGTCGACTTTTGTTGTCCGTGACCATCGCCACGGGAGGTAACTGGATTGCTGCGGCGCCGATTCCTTCGCTATCGCATCTTTTACTCTCGCGCGTGCCAGCGCCGCCAGCGATGGCGATTTCGGCTCAGAAATAACGCGCGTTACACTGTGCGCGATGCATCGCCATGCTAACGCAACTTCAAAGTCCAGCTCACTTTCGATATCTTGCACGCTTTGGATTATTTCTTCGTTCTCACCAAAACCCTCGGCTGTGTACATTGCCAGATACTTGCGTCGTTGCCGTCCTGCGAGTTGGATATCGCTCCACTTGATTCTGCCCGACACCTTCTTCTGACGCTTTATCAGTGCTCCGATGGCATACGTCCACCATGCTTTGGGATTGGTTGTGAGTAGAATTTTGGGTCTAAGTTCTGCGTGCGGCAGCCGCATGCGAAATTGGTTAAAGACATCCAACAATCGCATCAAGTTGTAGTACTGCTTGCGACTGAGCGCGACGCGAGAATCTTGAAATCTCAAATCAAAAATTTGCCGAGGCGCATCCGGTAAATTTTTCACCTCCTTCTTGCTTTTACGATGGTAAAACAAATCCACGCTCACGGGATGCAACACGTAATGTCGCATCGCGCTCGGCGCCTCCTCATTCAATCCGACGCCAAACAGCGCCCACCATCCCTCGACATCGTTAGAATCCGGCGGTCGCCACCCATCATGCGTCTTCCAAGGTGTGCTCAGCGTCCCAGAGTCGAGGTACAACGCGAAATTTGCTAATTTCACGTGCTTGTGTATCCTGCTCAACATGTCGCTCGTCGTAAACGTCGGATTCCCATCATCATCGACCGTGATCGCCGAAAGCGTCCCGATGGTCAGACCGCACGAAAACTTATTCCCTGGTGTCGTGATTGCATCCTCGTACCGACAATGCACGTTCGTCACCGTCACTTGCAAGTTTCCGATGACCGTCCCGAATAGACTCCACATCCAAGATTTCGTCCTTCCCTCCCCGGCGTTCGCCACCGCGCTCTCCACCTCCTTCTTTACCTTTCCCATCGATGCCTTCAACCAATCAAATTCTCCTTTCCTCAATCTTTCGCTTCTCACTCGAGCCTTCGCGTCCTCATCCTCGTCCTCCGCTCCCTCCTCCTCGTCGCCGCCTCGCGCTCGCGTCGCGTCATCCATCTCCACCCTCGTTGCGAGCAAGAACACGCGATCGATCTCCACGACCACTGGTTCTTGTCCTAATTTTGTCCACGGCACTTTCAACCGAAGCGATCCGATGACCCCGGCGTCGACGGTCACCGGCGCGTCGAGCTGCTTCAGCGCGTCGCGCTTGAGTTGCACGTTTCGCAGCAACACATCGCCTCTTAACGCGCTGACGCGAAGCTTCTCGGCATCCACGACCTCGCAGTACTTCCCGAGGGCTTTATTCAACGCATCGGCTAGAATTGATTCGAACATAGCGCGCGCGCGCGGTGATGTGACGGATCGATGGGAGAGTTTTAGCGGAAGTTTCGTAGGAGTGAGATTTCGCGAGCGCGGAGGCGCGAGAGAGGAAATTCGCGATGACGCGCGCGCGTCATAGAGACTGAGGCTAGACTAAGTTGCGATTACGTAAGCTACGACTCGAGAGCGTCATTTCCCCATGTCGCGCTTGAGCTGCGCGAGCATGTCGTCCACGGATTGCGATTTCGCGCTCGTCGATTTTGGCTCGGCTCGCGTCGGCCCGGGCGGTTCGTAGACGTCGCGCGCGTCTTTCCCTTTCCCCACGGGCGCGGTTTCTTCCAGAAACTCAACAAATTCTTCGCCAATTTCAAATAATTCCTCCCAAAGCGTCTTAGGTGGTGCGTCTTTCGCTCGTTTTTTCGCCTTGACCTCGAGTTCGGCTTCTAAATCCGCGAAGAACTGCGCGAACCCGTAAAACTCCTCCTCCTCCTTTGGCGCCGATCTCGAGCTCGACGCGTTCGCGCTCGCGCGCTGCTCTGTCGAAGACCACGTGCGACGTCTCCACCCATCGTTCGCCCACTCCTTCGTGCTTGACGTCTTCTTCCCTTCTCTCGCTTTCGCGCTTCCGCTTCGCGCCGCGTCGTACGCCCTTCGTGACTTTTCATCAACGAGCACTTCGTACGCCATCTTCGCCTCGCGAAACCTCTCCGCGGCATCTGACGCCTTATTGACATCTGGATGCAACTTCAGCGCGCGCTTGCGATAGGCGCTCTTGATCTCTTTCGCCGTCGCGCGCGCGTCCACGCCGAGCGTCGCGTACAAGTCCTCATTCGTCCGCGATTCATCGTCTTTCGACGCGTTCGCGCGCGCTCGCGCTCGTCGCGACGTCGTCGTCGGCGGCGCCCGAAGCGCTGCTCGCGCATTCGCGGCGAGCATTCGCGGCGTCGCGAAGTCGCGCGACGCGCCATGCGCGCGTCCTACTCGTCCCGCGAGCTCGTCGGGAAGAAACTGTTGCGCGCGCCCGGGGCGTCGCATTCGCGCGATGATTTGCGCGCGTTAGAGAGCGCGAGCGCGAGCGAGGAGGAAATTCGCGAGTTGCCGCGCGTGTTGTTCGCGCACTGCGGGGGGACGTTAGGGATGGGGGTGGAGAGCTTCGACGCGCGCGACGACGCGGGCGTCCCGTTCGTGCCGAACGCCAGGGCGTCTCTGTATCGACCGCTCGCGTCGGGGAGGTTTTTGTTAGACGTCGCCAAGGTGATACCGGAGATGAGGTTGTTCGCTGACGTGGAGTGTGAAGTCCTTTTTAATAAGGATTCGACGGAGATGACCCCGGGGGATTGGGTCGTCATCGCGCGAAGGTTGCACGAGAGACGAGAGGAGTACGACGCGTTCGTCGTCGCGCACGGTACGGATACGATGGCGTACACCGCGAGCGCGCTGTCGCTCATGCTTGAGGGATTCGGTAAGCCTATCGTACTGACAGGGAGCCAGTTGCCGCTGGCCATGGCGCGGTCGGATGCGAGGCAGAATATCATCGACTCTCTGACGTGCTGCGTCGCGTCGACGAGCTGCGGCGGCGACGTCGATTTCAGAGAAGTCGCGGTGTGTTTCGGAGGCAAGTTGCTGCGTGGAAATCGTGTGCGCAAGCAGTCGGCGACGATTTACGCGGCGTTTGAATCACCTGGGTTCGCGCCGCTCGCGAAACTCGGCGTCGGCGTCGAGTGGAACTTTGCAAATTTGTTAAAGACGAGTCACACGGCGTACGCTCCAAAGTTCACGTTGAACACCAACGTCATTCGTGTCCCTATCGTTCCTGGGTCAGACGCTGCGAAAGCATACGGCGACTTATACGGCCGCGGGGTGAGAGGAATCATTTTAGAAGCGTTCGGCGTTGGAAATTTCCCAGCGACGTGGCTGTCGTTTCTCACCGAACAGTCTAAGAAAGGATTGAGAATTTATCTCAGCACGCAGTGCGAATCCGGGGACTTACACCCCGAGCTCTACGCCTCGGGCCAAGGGGCGCTGGATTTAGGCGCGAAATCAGGACCGCTCATGACCCCGGAGTGCGCCGTCGTGAAGATGATGATTGCGCTCGAACACGCCGACGTCGATTTAAACAAGGCGATAGTCGGCGAAGCGTAAAACAATTGTACAAAAGCCGCCACAATCAACGGTTGGGGTAGTGTGTTAACAAGATGAATTTGTAATTTAGCGCGCCAATATCAAGCCTCCGAGTCTATCGCGCGAATCTCGTCCTCGGCGGTTGAAATCGCCTCTCGAAGCGTTTCCACCGAACATTTGGCAAAAATCGACGCCGGATACACCGCGCTTCCCCATTGCGGATGAAGCACCACCTTACAACACCCGCTATTCGTCGTTTGATAATTCAGCAGCGTCACCAGCGCATCGACTTCGCCGTACACGTGCTGTGAATCTCTATGCACCATGGACAACCCGCTGCACGGATCGATGTAATCGCACCAGACCCCTCGCGCGTGCAGCGCCCCGGCGACGCGTTTCGCGAAATCCAAAAACCTCTCCAAACAAAAATCCTTCTCCACATCCACCTTCTCCCCAGTTTGTACGAGATCCATCTTCGTCCGCTGCGCGCTCGCCTCTCGTCAGTCCGCCTCCGTTCGTTCGCGTTCGCGCGCGCGCGCGCGCTCACCTGACACGTGGGTATCACCAATAACCCATCGCTCGCGATTCCGGGAAACATCGCCTCCGCTTCGCTTTTATGTCGTCGTGGACACTCTGCGTCGATGCGATCGTTCGCGTCAATCGACGTCACTCGTCGTCCCTTCGCTTCATTCCCTCGTTCGATGTGTTCACCTCCGTCGCGTTCGAACGTCTCGCTCGCTCGCTCGCACCGTGCGCGCTGTATTCCATCCCGTACACCGTCGTCGTGACGTCGATGACTCTCATCGCCGCCGCCCGTCGTCGTCCGTCGACGTCGACCTCGAGCGGTCGCGCGTGTTATGAGGCGTCATCCGACGACGACGGGCGGTGGCGTCCGTTCGCGTCGTCATGCATTCGGTCGAGTGATTCGGTCGGTCGGTCATTGATTCCTTCCGTCGGTCATGTCGTCGTCGTCGCCGCGACTCGCGCGCGAGCGACGCGCTCGACGTCCTTACGGTGGACGCGATTCGTAGTCACGATGATCATAACGCGCCGAGCGGCGCGCGCGCTCGACGCCGTTTTTTTGTTTCACTCTCGCTCGAGCGCGTGTTTTTGTAATGTCGTCGTTCAGTCATTTGTGTCGTCCTCTCGCTCGTTCGGTCACTCGGTCACGCGATCGATCGGTCGTTCGGTCGTGCGTTCATTCGTTCATTCGTTCATTCGTGATTGGTGACTCTCGGTGACGACTCAGACGACTCGACGGTCGTCACGGTCGTCGACCGTCCGTCCGACCGACCGACCGTTCGTCCGTCCGACCGACCGACCGACCGACCGACCAAGAGCGCGCGCGCGCCCATCACGTCAGAGCGATGACGCGCGCGCCGCGCGCATCGCCCACGACGTCGCTCGCCAAGGCGAAGTTATTCACATTCCATCGCGCGTTTGTCGCTCGTTCGTCGTCGATCGTAAAGTCGTCGTCACTGAGTGACGACGAGAACGTCGCGCGAGCGAACGCGGCGGCGGATGAACGCGCGCGCGAGGCGAGCGCGTATTGGAACACAGAAATCGCTCGAGTCGATGCGAGCGCGCGCGCGAGGGCGAAGGCGATGATGATGCGAATCGACGAACGGGATGTTTTAGGGGTGGATACCACCCAACGCGGGGTGAGGACGAGGAAGAACAAAGAGAATGGGCGAATGACGCTGTACGATTACGCGACGACGGTGAAGGCGCGGCACGAGAGGAAGGTTTTATTGATGCGCGTGGGGGATTTCTACGAAGGTTTAGGGTACGATGCGGCGATGTTGGTGATGCACGCGGGGTTGAATCCGATGGGGATGAGTGGCGTGGCGAAGGCGGGATGTCCGGCGGTGAAAATTCAAGAGACGCTCGATCGGTTGACGAGTCGAGGATATTCGGTGGTGGTGTGCGAAGAGGTGCCGGTGATGGCGAAGTACGGCGCGCCGTCGCCGCCGAAGGATCGATACATCGCGGCGATCGTGACACCGGCGAGTCCGAATTACGTTAAAGGTGCGGCGAGCGCGGGGGAGGATGTGGATTTCGGAGACGGCGGCGCGCCGCCGGTGATTGGGTTGGCGTCGAGCGCGCTCGGGTACGTAGTGGTCATGGTAGAGCCGGATTTACGGCGAGTGAGCGTGTTGGAAGGGCTCACTGCGGAATCCGCGGCGGCGCGTTTGAGTGCGGGGGGCATCGCGCCGCCGTTATACCGCCACGCGAGCCTGGGAGGCGGTCACGCGCAGACGGGGCATCACGCCGCGGGCACGAGCGCACCGAGTAGACGGTTGAGATGGGAGGTGGAATCGATGTTATCCGCAGCCGAGGGCGTGAGCGTCGTGAAGTACAACGGTGACGTCGTGGAAAAGCTCGTAGACATGGTGAGGATCGACCACGGGTTGTCCCCGGATGAGCCATTCGATCGAGTGGTGGTGCCAAACAAAGGAAGGCCATCGCCGCTATCGCTCGCCACGGCTCAGCAGCTCGGGGTTTTGCCCACGCGAAGCGTTCCGCCGCTGCTGACGCATTTATTACCAGATCGCGCCGTACCCGCGGCGTGTCGCGCGTATTTGCAAGAACTATTGCTTCACCCTCCCCCGCCCGACGTGGCGCTCGCGATTCAAGAGGCCTCTGTGATTTTTACCAAAATGAACATTGGAATGCCGCAGCTCGAGGTTTTGCCGCCGAGTAAAGTGGCGAAATTGTTGTCTCAGCGCGAGGCGAGTCATACGTTTTTCGCCGACCTCGCATCTATGGCGCGCGGCGTCCAGGCGCTGCTCAAGCACGACTCCGTAGACATTCGTCGAGCCGGGCATTTACTAATCAAGCCGACGTCGCTGAAGCTCGGGCACGTGTTGACGGGCGATGCGTTGGCGAACGTGTGCGCGCAGACGAGCGAGATTATAGAATCCGTAGTCTCCGAGCACGTGCTGAACGGAACGGTGCCGAAAACAAAAGATGTTCCCCACAGCCTCGCGACGGTTGCTTCAGATGACGACGACGGCGCGGAGGACATTAGCGCAGACGTGGACGAAGATGACGATGAGATGACTTTCATCATGTCTGGTTCGGACCATCCATTGAGACTCGCAAATGTCCCGGCGAGGTTCATTTTTGAAAACGAGCGCTGGCGCGGACGCGTGCGACGGTATAAAATTGAAGATGCCTTGATGCGCGTAGAAATCGCGGCGCGCGCACTCGAGAGTGCGGTGAATGATGATCTCATGCCCCTCGTGCAAGCTTCGGCATCGGAACGCAAGGTTCGTGGACGAAAGTGCGAAATCGAGCATTGCATGCGGAACAACGCCTTGTGGGCTCGACATGTGTCATCGACAATGCGCCACGAAAGTTTGATTCACCCGCGCGATAGGTATGGTAAAGAAGTTGCCGACCGCTGGACGACACCACGCGTCGAGAAAGCGCTCGACGAATACCGCGTGTCCACGCAAAAGGCTTCGATTGCGGTCTCGGACACTCTGAAACAGCTCGCGGAGGATTTGCAAGAACACATCTCCTCGCTCGTTGGCGCGGCGACATTATCGACGGTGGTGACGGCGATTTTGGCGCACGCTAGCAACGCCGTTAACAAGCGTTGGTCGCCGGTGACTTTGCTCACCGAAGGCGATACCGCAAGCCCACTCTCGTTCACAGAGCTCGTGCCGTTTTGGATGCCCGTCGACGGTGCGGAAACCGTCCCGAACACCTTTAACATAGATGGTTTGATAATCCTTACCGGACCAAACATGGCGGGTAAGAGCACGGTGTTGCGTTCCGTCGCCGCGTGTGCGCTGCTCGCGCAGTGCGGTTTGCATGCGCCCGTGAAATCTGCGCGCGTACCGCGGCTAGATGCTTTAATTGTCCGCATGGCGAGCACGGATTCCCCGGTCGAGGGCTTGAGCTCCTTTGCGGTCGAGATGATGGAGATTAAATCCGTATTGTCGTCGTGCACTGCGAGTAGTTTGGTCATGGTAGATGAGCTCGGACGCGGCACGGAGGCATCGCACGGCACTGCCATCGCTGGCGCCGTCCTCGAGGCGATGGACGAATGCGGCGCGCGTGGCATTTTTGCCACGCATCTCCACGGGATTTTGGATTTGCCGCTCAACGTGTCGCCATTCACGACGCGAGCTCGCATGGAAACGGCGCTCTTTGACGATACCTTGAGGCCGACGTGGCGCATGGTTCCAGGCGAGTGTCGAGAATCCCTCGCGCTGCAAACCGCGCTCGATTGTGGGCTCTCGCCCGCATTCGTTTCGCGCGCCAACGCGCTGCTTCACGAACAAACGTCGTTGATTCCGCTCATGAAATCGATCGAGACAACGCCCGATGCGGTGCCCGAAAGCGCGACGACGAGAAGCGTCGACTTGAAGTTTCTCAAAGATGTGCTTCTCTCTTCCGCCTCGCAAGCGTTGAAGAGCGACGCCGTGGATATCATTACCGTCGGTCGGAACGAGACTCCGCCGATCAGTAGCGCCGGACAAACGTGCGTTTACGTCTTGCGTCGCGGCGACGGATGGTGCTATTGCGGCGAGAGCGACCACCTCCCGACGCGTCTGGCGACGCACCGACAGAAATCGAACCGACTGATTGAACTCGTATACGTGGTAATTCCCAAAGAGGCGGGTGGAAAGAGTGCGGCGCGAGCGCTTGAATCTCGAATGATTCAAGCGCTAAACGCCGCTCGAGTGCCCATGTGGAGCGATTATGACGCCGCGCACAAGAATTTTGGTTCGGTAGGACAGTAGAATTAGAACAACATAGACGAGCTGCTTAGTTGTTAGCCTGTACTTCTATATGTAATTATGGGGAAAACCTCGGTTGGATTACATGGGTACACTTCATATAGACAGGCCGTCGCCGACAACGCAACGCGTGATGCGGCGATCGAGAGGGTACGTCGGCACGACTTTAAACCCAGTGACTTTATTCAAGAACTTGTTCGCAAGCTCACCGATCGATCGCAGGAGATTCCCGCGACGGTGATCTTTCAGCGATTGAATATCTTCCGCATCGCCTTGTTGGTATTGAATGCGAATCTGATCCGACGACGGCTCGCGCACCGATTCCCTCTCGCGCACCGACCCTCCGCTCGCGCTCCGCCCCGGTCGCTCCGTCGATGCCTTCTTATACGTCTCATAGCTCGTCTCGTACATCGATCCCGAACGCGCGTTCGCCCCATCGCTCGCGAACGCATTCGTTCCATTCAACGGATTCGACCCATTCGTATCGCTCGCACTTTTGGACTTGCTCGGGTACGCCGGCGCTCTCGCTCCCGACGGCGGCCGCCGCGCCGACCCCGATCCCGGCGACTCCTCCTCCACCGCGTCCACGTCAACCCCGGCCTGTCTCAACGCCTCCCGGCGAAGACCAATCCCGCGTTGCGTCCGCATCGCCCCTTGCTGCGCCACCGACGCCGGGGACGCATCCGAAACCGTCTCCTTCCCGTCGCTCGCTCGCCCTCTCGCTCCGTTCGCGTTTCCCTTCAGCATCATAAACGAATACTCCGGTAAACCATCATCCTCCGTCTCGTTCGACGCATTCGACGCTTCATCATTCTTCCCTAATATTCGTCGCACTCGATCGCTTTTCCCTTCGTTCATTCGTCCCAAATCCTTCCCGTTCGCGTTCGCGTTTATCATCGCGAGCAACGCGTTCGCGTCGAACCCTTTCTTCCCTTTCTCCTCCCCAATCTTCTTCCCTTCCGAGCTCTCTTTCGAGCGCCACTCGCTGTCATCGTACGCCTCATTCGTTCTCATGACGCGCGGCTCCGTGACGCGACGCATCGCGATCGCTTCACCGCGAACCGGCGGCGCGCGCGATCCAACCTTGGCGACGTAATTCAAAATCGCATTCACATCGTCCGCGCGATTCGTCGCGTTCGTCGCGTCCGATCGCGCGCCGATCGACCGCGCGTCGAACGAATCGTTCTCGCTCGATTCGTTCATCGCGCTGAATGACATCGCGAATGGGCGAATGACGGGGCGAACGCGAACGCGAGCGATGGATTGCGTACGACGACCTTTCGATTGCACGTTCGTCTTGCGGGGGGGGGGCGGGGGGTGTGTTTGATTTTTGTCTGATTTTTGTTTGTTTTCTCTGGTTTTTGTCGGTGTTTTGTCTGTTTTTCGAACTCTCTCGTCGTGGTTCGACCTCGAGTGGTGGCGCGGTGGTTCGTCTATCCCTGGTAGTTTCAAGGATGGAATTATACCCATAACCTTCCACGGCGAACGCGAGGACATCGCGCGCGCGATCGACGGTCGCACGACTCGACCTCGATTTGGTTCCGAACGTCGCTCACGTGACCGTGGTGCATCATTTTTGCCCGTCTCCCGCGCGACTGTCGAAAAGAGACGCGCGCGCGCGCCTCGCGTCGATGCGTTCGCGCGTTCGCGTTCGCGTTCGTTCGTGACGTCCGCGAACGTCGTCGTTTCCACCTCGAGTGGTGGTTCCGCGACGCACGTCGAGGTGGACGGATATCGATAAAACGTCGAGCGATTTTTGCGGAATCGCGTCGAATTCGATTCGCGAGATTCGCGCCGAGCTCGAATTCTCTCTCGGTCGTCGAACGCGTCGACGTTAAATCACGTCGTCGTTCGATCGTCCTCGCGCGATCGATCATTAAGCGTCCTCCGTCGACGATCGCGATCGACGACCGCGTCTCGCGCGTCGCCGGGCGTGGTGCTCGGAATCCAATCGATCGATCGACATCGCGATGAGCACCACGCTCGCCATCGCGCTCGCACGCGCGCTGAAACGCGAGGAAACATCGCGCGCGACGTCGTCGTCGATCGAGGACGTCGTCGAGCGCGACAGCGCGTACGCGTCGGTGTTGTCGTGCGTGCGCGAGGCGTTCGCGTCGACGCGCGCGCTCGCGAGCGAAGACGAGGACGCGTGCGCGTACGTCGCGCGGTGCGTGTCGAA
>Ga0222712_10001583_pt1 | contig 27620 bp, 30 predicted proteins | sample C33_657DmetaG_FD_165043 | JGI IMG/M metagenome (GOLD analysis project Ga0222712, IMG submission 165043) | Estuarine water microbial communities from San Francisco Bay, California, United States - C33_657D | ecosystem: Environmental > Aquatic > Marine > Unclassified | place: USA: California... | reverse complement strand
CACGCCGACCTCGCCGCCGACTCATTTTCTTTTGTAGGATTATCTAACCACTTCTTCGCAGCCTCGATTGCCTCTCTTGGTCTTTTGTCATCAGGATAAACTTTCTCAAAATTACTCAAACAAAGTTCTGCCGAAAAAATAGATAGTGCAACAGAGTCATTCTTCTGCCATTTCCAGACCCTTATAACTCTCATTTCTGACCATACTTCTTTATCATCTTCTACAATAGACTCACCTCTCGTCTCTACCTCTGCCAACAGTTCGCCTTGAACATAAGAAAATGCTTGCCACATTTCTTTTGAACAGTGAAATCCATTTCTACAGATATTTAAGTCACCTTCTATTTTATACCACTTACCGATCTCCCAAGTATGATTACCTGAGTTTGATTTCAGTCCTTCTCTTAAAAATTTATATCTTTTCATTTCTTTTTATTTCTATATTCTTTTAAATACTGCTTCGTACACTTATTGCATACCGCTCTTCTTTTTTCTGTCCACCTAGGCTTCTCTAACTGGCCGTTGCACTTGTCACAGAGTTTCATGGTTGTTTCTGTAGGAGATTGATACAATCCTGCACACCTTTGTTATAATCAGAAGACTTGCTACCTATCATATCCTCCAACATCTTTATATGAGGCAACATGCCGTTTGACCCTAGCTCGTATCCTTCGAAGTACACTTTGTGACCGTAGTTCTCGGCGTGGTCGATGAGTTCTTGAGCATCGAGGTTTGATACCCATGTGTCAAAGGCATCGGACATATTGTCATCTGTACCCATATAGTCCTCTGCGTGAATGTCACCAAGGTAATCTTCAAATGACTGATGTTTCATGTTAGTTATTATTCAGCTTCGCTAAAGTCTTCTTCGACCTTTGTGCAAACACATTCTTTTGTATTCTCTTCATCGATTCTCACAACTCCTGAACCCTCACAAACTAAACAAATCTCGACTTCTAACTCTTTTGAATTTTCGTTATATATCATGTTAGTCATTATTAACTGTTAATCTTTTTGCTTCTAAACATATCGCACAATCCTGATCACTACACTTTGCTCTAATCTGCTTGCGAACGTATGCTGACTCTCCCCCATTCTTCTTTGCATGCTTTTTGATAATCTTATCGTCTTCTCTTGAAACCCTATATGCCCTTAAAATTAAATTATATTTGCTCATGTAGAATAGTATAGCGTTATACATGTAATACGTCAAATCACCAACTGTGGATAACTTCTGCAATCTCTTTAGCACGACTAGACGTAAGGCTTTTTGCCTTACTACGTCCTTTTTCAAGTACAAATGTTTTGATATCAATTAAACAAAAACATCGAGGGTATTTGACAACAATATATGCTGGTTCATTACGAAGATATACAAAGTCAGGTTCTCCGTCGAGACCTGTGACACGGATAAGTACACCCTTGTCACTATTTATCGCAATGGCGAAATTAACCTGTCCTTCGGTAACATCATTAAAGTTTAAATAGTCTTTTCCTCGACTATCTTTAGTTTCCATAGAGCAAGTTACTCGCAGATTCTTCTCAATCCATTCTCGAAGTTTTAATCCAAAGGCTGTCTCTTGCTTCTTATTCTGTTTCGGTAATTCTGGCAACATGTTAGTCTTCCCACTCCGAAGGGATAAAGTCTCGCCCCAATTGAATTGTGGTATATACTTTCTTGTCACATTTACCGGCCATTAAATAATAGTAAACTACAGGGTGAAGATTGTGGATTCGTCGCAGTCTATATTTCATCTGTACAAAATCTCTAACTTTATATGACATACTTGTAAATACCGCACATGAGAATGTGTCTGCATCAAAACCTGCACCGAGAGATGCTTGAACAATAAGATAACACTCAGCAGATTTCTGCGCTTGTTCAAGTATTTCTTCCTGTTTCTTTACTCCTCCATGTACCATAAATACTTCTCTATCTTTTGATAGAGATTTCTTCAGTTCCTCTACCTGTTCAACATAATATGCAACGACAAGGACTTTTCTATACTTTTTACCGATAGATAATATTTCTTTATGCTTTTCAGATTGCTCATACTTATGCTCTTCTACAAAGCGTTCTGTAGGATGTAAAAGGGTGCTTTTGAAGGGCTTACTTTTTATTTTGATAATTTCTTCCTGTATCGGATCAAGGAAATTTACGCAATCCTTTAGAAGTACAATGTCTGCGTATTTTTCAAGTGTAGGTCGTATTTCTGTTCTCCAATCAACTTTCGGAAACCATGCTGACCACCTTAAGAATGGGCGTGATTCCAACGAAAAAAATCTATCCCTCCACACTTTCCAGTCTATATATATTCCTAGATAACATAGTAGACTATGCAAATTCCACGGAGTGGATCGGATCGGGGTGGCTGTGAGTAGTAGTGTAGGCATGTCATATGCCTTTACGAGCTTGTACAAAACCTCTGACAGCCCCGAACGTCCCTTGGTGAACAATGGAGAAGCAAACTCGTCTGCTTCATCTACAACGAGGGCTGACCATTTCTTTACAGGCATCTTCTTGAAGTCATCCTTTGATACAACCGTGGCCTTTGTTTGCCAATCGCTGAGTGCCGTCTGCCACTTCTTAACAACACGCTTAGGACAGATCACGAGTGCATCATCATCTCTGCCATCCTTGAGCCAAACACAGGCTGCGATTGTTTTTCCAACGCCACCCTCCCACACTAAGAGCATTTTATCTTTCATATTCTTCTTAAATATTTCTTGATGATGTAAGAGCTTATTTTGCATACTTATTTGAATGCTTAAAAGGCATAGTTAAAACTAGATTAGGGTTTAATCCTTTAATTATTCTATATCTCAGTGCCTGCCTTGAACAACCTATTAGTCTAGCCCACTCAGAATAATTTTTAGTAATACCATTAACTGTTAAAAACTTACTCGTTCTTTTATTTAATCCTTGTTCATAACTTGTTGCCCAAACACAATTCTTTTTACAGTAATGCCCATTCGTGTTTATTCTTTCAATGCTGGTATTATTTTCTCCGAACTTTTTACAGTGAATTAAAAAAGATTCATACATATCTTTCTTAAAATCTTCATAACTTTTCCATAAAAGTTTTATTCCTCTGCCTCCGTATCTTATATAATCTTTATTTTTCTTTTCATTACACCGACGATAAATTCCACGATAACGTGAAAAAAACTTAGTTTTAGATTCTCCGTGTGTTTTCATATGTTAAGTATAACATAGTTTTGTCTGGTGACAAGTCATATCTTATTCCAACCCACAAGGGGTTATGGGCTGGATAAAACTAGAATTTTTCTACCATGTCCTCAAAATCTTTATCAGCTTGCGATGTTGATTCTTCACTCGCTGTGATTTTGAAATGTTCGGTGATCTTCTCCACAAGGAACTCCCTAGCTTCTCCGAAGTAAAGCTTCCACTGATCCTTTGATAGTGGTTTCTTGAGTTTCTTGGGTTCTGGGTATCCATTAATATTCTTCTTCGCTTCGGCATCGTAGAAATAGTTACCTAGCTTTTCGTTCTTACCAGTCTTATCACTATGCTGCCAGATAGTAATTCCTTTTTTACTCTTTCCCTTTTCATCAGTAAAGGAGTAAGGAACAATTTTGACCACCTTATTGAGATCAACATTGATGAGCTTCTTCATCATGTCTTCCCCATAATTTGAACTGGTACTTAGTGACAATACAACAGGCTTCTCATCACCGTCCTCTACGGTTACTTGTAGCTGTCTTCCGTACTCACCCTCTCGGAAGTCTACCTTTGTAATCTTTCCAATAAGCTCAGTGTAAACGAGTTCGGTTTTTGAACCCTCCTTATCGTCACTGGTCTTGTACTTCCTAACCTTAGCGCCCTCTGTCCCCTCTGGAACAGTTACGTGTATTTTACCGTCTGCTAGAACACTTGCGAATATTCGATCTTCTTTTAATGTTAATGACATAATATGTTATTTAATAACCTCCTTAATAATTTACTTTGATGTTTTATCGACATTGACATCCAGCTAGGTACGATCCCGAAATCATTTTACAAATAGGCGAGTAATCAATAGACATTGATAACTACTCCTACCGCTTACAATTCCTTTTGTCATACCTATGTGGATATCTCTGTCTCTATATACATTATAACTTACGTCAAATATTATACAAGTGGGGATAACCTCGGGCGGCTTTTTCTAATGTCACGATCAGTTAGTAGCTTAAATGCGGAATAGTTACACTCCCACATAAGCCTTTTGTACTCTATATGTATCTCCGAATTACATTGTAAACACAGATGTGCTTTTCTACCACCGTGTATTCCTTTATTACATATTTGACATGTGTTCTTGTACATATAATTCCATTTCTTTTACTACCCTGTTAATTCTAACACCGAACTTTAATATGTCAGCCATCGTTCTTTTTGTGGAAAACTTCTCTACTCTGAATGGTTTCACAAAATCAATCTTGAAATCTTTTGTCTCCTCCGTTGGTAACCATACTAGAGTAATCTCTACATCTTCTGGCTTTATTTTGTTTACAACATAATTCATAAGAAGATACATGTCCAACTGGCCATGCTCATCGACTCTTTTCTTTGTCCATTGTTTCTTTCCGGTCTTAATTTCTAACAATTTCTTAAAGGACTTATTGCAGAAGCTGTCAGCGTATCCGACAAGTGGTATCCCGTTAAAGACACACTTGAATGGATGTTCCATCTTTGAATGTCTTATAATTTCTGGTATATATGTTGGGTCTTTCTCTATTTGTTTGCCTACTTTCGACCCAAAGGACATTTCCCTACTCTCTTGTCTTTTACCAAGAATGTAGGTGTCATACCATTGGCTTTTATCCCACTCAAAAGATGATATGGCCGACCATGATAGAGGACGTTTTTTGAGGAAAGATTTGATACTAAAACCTGTTTTCATTTGAAATTTTTTCTAGTTCCTCTAATGTCACATCTCTATATGTTTTTATTCCTAGAGAAGATTGAACTGTGACAGTCATCGTTGTAAAGTACACATTCATACGAACACCGTTGTATATAAATGACATCATGTACGGATTTTTTTGTTGTCCTAAATCTGTCCAACCAAGCGCAGTTAATAGTTCTTTTATTTCCATATATTTAGAAATTATTTAGTGCATCTCCAACAATGTCATACCCCTCAAATGTACCACGCTCTTCTAGCTTTCTACGGAGGCCAATATAATATCTATAGCCCTTTGAGTCTCTTCTTTGGATAATCTTCTTTGTTTCCCTCTCAAACCTTTTCATTTCTTTGCTAAAAGTAAATTCAGAATAAGGCTTAATTCCTTTACGGGCGCAATATATGCGATATTCAGTCCCGTCTTTTAATGCTGTATGCTCTTTTCCATAAAGGAAGTCATTGTACATTTCAGTAGTAAAAGATGGATCAAAATCATATTCAGATTCAAGAAAAGCGTATACAGAATTACTATGTAGCATATTTTCATGAGCATCCTCCATGCTTTGTTGATTTATACTAAAACCATTATTGCGAGTAATAATTCTAATCCCTTCTATCGCCCAATTGAGTATCCCAGACCCCTCTTTTTCAAGAAGCCTCTCATCATATCTCTCAACACGATCCTTTTCCGGTATTTGATACAAGAAAGGAATAGATATCATTCTATGTTTCATCCCTTGCGAGTCCTGAAAACGAGGGAGATCATTACATGCTATAAGAAATTTACACGTCACCTTATATAGATATGTAGGTTCATACTTTGGATTTATTTCAACCAATCCCTCCGCTGCCATCATCGTTAGCCTTGATGATTCGATATACTTAGATGAAATTTCATCAGAGAAATTGAGCTGTTTACCGACAAGTGAAGTTAATACCGAGGAACTTTCCCCTCCTACTTGTGACAATGAAAGTGTGGAAACATTACCCCAACCAAGAAGTCCGCAGATTATTTTTGCAGTAGTTGATTTTCCGTTTCTTGCCGTGTCACCATAAAGATAGAAAACTTTATGCTTTGGATTACCTTCGAGAAGGCAATAACCAAACATTTCTTGTACCATTTGAGCAGTCATAGGATCACCATTAGATACCGTTGCCATAAACTGATCAAACATTGGTGAGGTAGCTTTTGGATCAAAGTCGTAGGGAACTTGAACTGTGGAGAAGTATTCAGAAGTATGATTTTTTAATTCAAAGCTATCCATATCGAGAAGCCCATTCTTTAGATTCAAATACCATTTTCTACCAATTAAATCTTTATCAGTAAAATGTCTTTTCTCTGTTCTGGATAAAAGAGAGATTATTCTGGTCACCGTATCTTTCACTTTCCTTTTTACTGTTCTATGGGCGTGTAAAGAGTGCTGGGCAAGAAGTGTATCTACATAGTTATAAATCTGTTGTTCATATAAAAATGAATACACACCATTTTTATATTCATAAAATTGAGTATTCTCCCCTCTGTTAAATACAACAATGGTGTCATACTGTTCTATAAACTTCTGATCAAGACTATTATAAATCAATTCTTTTTCTTCACTACTTGCCATTACAGCGCCAGATACAGCCTTTGATACAGTCTTTCTCTTCAAATATTCCTTTACTTCATCTTCTGATATCTCATATTCTTTTGACAATTCAATTACATCATTTTGAGTACCAAGCTTTGATAAGAGAGAGGAGGCAGAACTATAAAATTTATGTCGAGGTTTTAATTTAGTCATACAAGTTTATTTACTAATCGATAATTTTCCATAACAAGCTCTTTTGCTGCCTTTCTAAAATCTCCTCCATATTTTAATGTTGCTAGTAAAGAGAACTTTGTGTAACCTTTCATCTGTTCAAGCTCTGATACCGACTTTGTGTACGGAAAAAATAGATCGTAACCTTTCCAGTTTGTAGAAGCAGATATACCGTCTTTTTTTCCGGGCCGTCTCCAATACTGGATACCAGAAGCTCTGTTATGACCTACTTTCTCCCAACCTAGAGGAAACAAAACCTCCTCCCATGAAGCTAGTGCATTAAATATGTCTCCTGGTCTACCCATATCAGGTTGTGCAATCGCTTTGAATGGAGTATATGAAGTAGAATCCTTTTCTGGTTCAAGAGCCTCTAATACAAGTACCATTAAATCATCTGGTAGTTTTCCAATAGGGACATCGTTAGTTAAGGTATAAGTGCCATTTGGAAAGAAAGAGGGGGGAGCGAAAACAATAGCGCCATTGGATTGTACATCTACTGATTTTAGAATACCTTTATGATCTTTTTTCTTATGCTTGGTTGATTTGAGAAGGGGGTCATATAATGTATAGAAATGGTATCCACCGGAGGGGGTACGAACCTCGTACAATCCACGATTAAGAAAAGGGGTAGGATCACCATCATTTTTTGTATCTACATCGAACACTACCAAATTTGATATTTCTCCGCATACGATTGCGTAATTTTGTGATGTGAATTTTGACCAATTTTCGATCTCTTTTTCTGTCGGTTTTCGATGTTGAAATTCTGTCCATTTTGTGAGTACTTTTTTCTCTTTTGAACCTGTATTAAAAAAGGAATAATTTGCCTTTTTATATCTGTTTATGAAAATATTTTGCATACTTTTAATAATTATTATCGTTTAATTTCTAAATATTACCCCCCTTTGACATCAAAAGCAAGTGTGGTAATCTGTGGATAAGCATAATTTTTCAAAATTATGTCGTTTAGCGAAAAAACCTGATCTGTGTAGTGCAACTACGTAGAAATCAGGTTTTTTTGTGTCTTTCTGACAGATACCGACAGATACCGACAGATGATGTGTCGTAAATCTGTAGGTCAACAAGGCCGTAGAATACAATTCTGACAGACCGACAGATATATTACTAAAAGTTATAGAATATATATATTGAATTTCCCTACCTGTCATTTATTTCTTCACTACCCTCTATAGAATCTTCTGGGTGACCTTTTTCCTGCAGTATCTGTCAGAAACGCATTATATGGCTAATATAAAGGGCAGTTTTACGACAGATGATCTGTCGGGCACCTGTCGGACATTCTGTCAGGGTTTTTTATGGTTTTCACTTATCCCCACCCCCTATTTGACATACGTCATTGTATAGCGGTATGATGTAGGTATTAGTAAATAATAATAAAAAAATGTCAAAAGAAATTACAGTCGTTATCGAGAAGGAAGTGTCACCAATTGTGAGGCAAGCACAGGAGTTGAAAATTGGGAATGTAAAGGATATGGAAAAGGCTACGGAGACTTTATCAAAACTTAATCTTTATAATGATCGGATTACAGAGGAAAAGGAAAAGATAACAATACCTGCTCAAGCAGTGCTTACAGCAGAGCGTGCTCGTTGGAGTCCTATTGAAAAGCCTATAAAGCTCGCTATTGACCTTATACGAGGCAAGATGAGCGAATATCAGACGATGTTGATGAAGATGGCAAAAGAGGAAGAAGATCGCATAGCGAGCCGTATAGGGGCTGGAAAGGGCAAGTTATCGGTAGAGACAGCGGTGCGCAAGATGTCAGAGGTTGAGAAACCACAGGAAAAGACGATAACGGATAGCGGATCAATCAAGTTTAGAGAAACACAAATTGTGAAAATTGTTGATAAAAGCAAAATCCCACTTGATTATTTGATCGTAGATGAAAGTGCGATACTCAAAGCTTTGAAAGAAGGTAAAAAGGTCACTGGATGTGTACTAGATATTAAGATGACTCCTATCAATAACAGATAATAAAATGAAATCACGAATATATTACGAATTGAGACAGAATGAGTTTAATGGGTACGCAAATATTGCTCTAGCAACCATCATGATTGCGGTGGTTATCCACAGTTTGTAATTGATGTATAGCGGTGACGTATGTTATATTATAAATAAGGTTAGACACCTTATCAGTTAGTAAATTAAAAAATGAAAACAAATATATTCTATGGCAATCAGCATATTGGAAAGTTCAACTGTGACGGAAAGAAATATACCAAGTGGCAGATATTCAAACTCCGATTCGTTAGATTCGTTCAAGTGTTAGCAATCATTGCGGTTTGTGTTTCTGTTCTATTTATCGCCTATCAGATTGGCGGCAATACAATCCCCCCGGTTACGAAGTTCGTTGACAGAGAAGTCGTTAAGGAAGTTCCAGTTCCCTCTCCTGTACTCAATAGGATTGCTCAATGTGAGAGTGGAAACAAGCAATTCAAAGATGGGCAAGTAATTATAAATTCTAGAAACAGTAATGGGACTTCGGATATAGGTGTCTATCAAATTAATCTAGCCGTATGGAGTAAGAAGGCTACCGAACTAGGATACAATCTAGCTGTAGAGGCAGACAACCGAGCGTTCGCTCATTGGTTGTACAGAAACTTCGGAACTGAACCGTGGTATAGTTCAAAATCTTGTTGGAATAAATAATGTTAAACTATAAGACACCTTACACAAGGTGTTTTTAGTTATCCACATACTCTCAAACATATTTTAGTAACGTATGTTATGTTTTACATATGTCATCAGATGCAAACATAAGGCGTTGGTCAAAAGTCTCTAAGAAGACACGGTCTGAGACATTACGAAAGGTCGTGCAAGCCAGATGGGCAAAGACTGGTCTTGAGGGTAGGTATAAGCAAGCAATGCTCATGGTGGCAGGTAGAAATAAGAAAAGAAAGTTGTTATGAAACCTTTGATAGCTTATGCTGTAGTTAAGAAAAAGAATCCGAAGATAAAGTTTATAGATATTTTTGAGAATAAAGATGTTGTTTACGAGAAGGATGAAAAGCTTATTAAAATAAAAATACAGGAATGTTAAAAGTAAAATCATTTAAAATATCAGACGATAAAGGAATAAACGAGCTGTTAACGAATTACCGTATGGCTAGCGGTGCTCATATTTTGGTGAGTGAAGGTTCACTTTGTATTCCATATGAGGATGGAGAAAAACCAAATAAGTCTCAATTGATTTGCAGTCTTGCTGAGCAGAGAAATAACACGCAGACACAGCTTGATTTGCTCATTCATTCTCAATTGGTTTTGGATATACAAGCTAAGGGAATCAGGAAAGAGATAGAAAGATGTGAGGCAGAGCTCGTGACTCCAGATAGTAAGGAATCATACGATAAGGGAAAGAATTTGAAAGACGAGGTTAAGAGATTACAGAATGTTTTGTCGCAAACTGAAAATCAGATTGTAATGAATCAATCTGAGGTAACTCGGTTGAATACGAACATCGCTGTTTTTGAGGAGTCGATAGCAAAGCTTTTTTAAAGACTGTTTGTGTTGTATAATGTAATTAAACAGGTTTCAGGATCTTACCTAAAAACAAAATGGCTGGAGATATATCAAGAGAAAATGGCAAAAAAGGCGGTAGAAAAAAAGGCTATCCGGCCTTAGAGGCGGAAAAAGCACGACTCATGATTGCAGAAAAGTTGGCCACAGAGTTCGAACCCATCGTGGAGAAGGCTGTTGAGCAGGCAAGAGAAGGAAATAAAGAAGCACGTGAGTGGCTTACAGATCGTGCTTATGGCAAGTCGGTTCAACCTCTTGATGTAAACAATAAGATGATTTTTGATGACGAAACCATTAATAAAGCAAAAAAAGCTATCGGAGGACTCATTGGACGAGATCTTAAATAAAGGCGACCGTAAAGAAATCAGAGCACTTTTTAGTTTCGATTCAGGTGATTCTAATGAAGAAGTTATTGTAAAATTCTGTCTTTGGTCAAGATGGTTTTTTCCTAACTTCTTTAAATTTCCTAGTGCGAATTTTCACAAGGACATTGATAATTACAATCTGGCCATATATCGTGGTCAGCAATCTATATTTGTAAATGTTGGTTTCCGGGGGTGTGCCAAGACTAGTCGAACGAAGCTTTTTAGAGCGTTTGTTATAGCCAACGACAGAGATCATATAAAAAAGTATTTGAAAATAGCGGCTAAGGATTTGGGTAACGCAAAACAAATTGTAACCGATATTTATAATATGCTTGCCACGGGGCGAGTTCGTTATTATTATCCAGAGATTTTTAGAAAGACTGAAGAAAAAAGACAGGAGACTATGGGTGTATTTGACACAGCTTCTGGTGTAAAGGTTCTTGCGGTTACTGTTGGTATGGATCAACGAGGTCAATTACAAGACGAATCAAGGCCTGATGAGGTCTGGTTTGAAGATGTTGAAACACGAAATACTTTACGGTCAGCTGCTGTGACAGAAACCATCTGGAATAATATGCAAGAAGCTATTACTGGTCTTTCAAAAGGAGGGGGGACTATTTGTACTTGTAACTATATTTCTGAACGAGGGAATATTCACAAACTTATTACTAAATATTCTAAGAATACAATTATCGTACCAATAAAAAAAGATGGAAAACCGACATGGCCAGATGCCTATACCATTGAAGAAATAAACAAGATAGAAGAAAATGCAGAGGACTTTTCGGGGGAATACATGTGTGAGCCATCGGCAGGTGCAGATGTATTTTTTGACAGGTCGTCGATTGATAAACAGATGAAGAAAACCCCGGTGAGAACAATAGCAGACTTTAAAATATTTCATCCATATGTTCATGATCATAGGTACGGTCTCGGTGCTGATGTTGCTGGTGGTGTCGGTCTTGATAGCTCTACTACAGTAATTATAGACTTCTCCACAATGCCATCAAGGGTGGTAGCGACCTTTGCTAATAATTTAATAAAGCCCGACACATTCGGTGATGAGATAAAGAATCAGGCAGACAGATTTGGCGCTCCCATAGTTGCTGTAGAAAATAATAAGTTTGACATGTGTATCGGTCGATTGAAACAAATATACGACAACTTATATTTTACAGAGGTAAAAGAGACAAGAGTGGGGTTACCGCCGAAGACTAGGACATATGGATGGAATACAAATTTTGACTCTAAAAACAAAATGCTTTCATTTTTGAAACGAGCCGTAGAGGATGGACATCTTGAATTGTCTGATGAGAATTTGATTGCGGAATTACGTTCTTATACCCGAGATGATTTGATGGACAAAGATGAGGATGTAAGACTTACGACAAGACACTTTGATTTACTTATCGCATGTTCGATAGCTTATATGATGCGTAATTTTGCGGAATATAAAAAAGATACAACAGCTAATTATGTCCAGCCTGAATATCAGCGCAGTGGCTTAGAATAAAAAATATATGTCAACAAGAGATAATTATTTCCGATGTCGTGTGTGCCGTAAACTATTCGCAGATGATGATTGTGTTCTCGATGAGGTAAAAGGGTATCAGTGTCCAAACGGTTGTGTCGAGCCGTATGAACAGCCGAGGTATGAAAGTCCTTTAAACTATGAAGATACAGAATCTAACTAAAAGGTGTGAAAGATGTGAGCAATTATATTTGTTACCAAACATCAAGGAGTCTTATGCTCGTCGGCTAATTATAGAGTATTTCCCATGTGAACATTGTGGTTTTTCAAAAGACTCATCAAACAAAGCTGGTAGATGTAGAGATTGTTCAATTCCCTTTGTTTTCATAGACCATCACGCACATGGTAGGTGCAAACGTTGTGACATGAGGCAACTACGCCACAAGAATAAGCATTAGTGTTATTTTTATCATCATGGAATATACCTCTGATATTGTTTTGCAAAGTCGTTATAAAAATATGGATAAGGATCAGTTGGCAAAAGAAGCTGTGACTATTGCTACCCAGCAAATCACGGCATGTTATGAATTTAAAAAGCCTAGACTAGCAAAGCTTGCTAGATATTGGGAGCTTTACGATGGCAAGACTCCAAAGAAATTGAGACAGCTGTTTAATGTACCGATTCCAGTATTCCCCGGAATGATTGACACGCTAAACGCTCAATACGATACTCCAATACAATTGAATTTCAAGGAAGGTGACGCTTCTGATTATTTCAAAGTTCAGAAAATCAATGGAGCGTTCCGAATGGAGATAATGAATACAGCGCAGAATAGTAAGTGGGATTCAAAGCTTCGTATGGCACGCAAGCATGCAATTATAAACGGCAGGGCTATTGTAGAATATCGAGCTACAAGTGATCCCGAATACGTTTCGGAACTAACCAATGTTAATTTAAAAGATTTTAATTTCCAGCCAAGAGGAGGACTTTATTTAGAGAATCATTTGTTTGCAGGTGTCGAGAATATCGAGAAAACTCAATCTGATTTACTTGAAGGTGTGGCCTCTGGTATTTATGACAAAGAACAGGTGAGACAACTCATAAGCGTATGTAACGATAGGCAGTATCTTCCAAATGGTAGTCAAGATATGGGTACGAGACTATCTCGTTTCAAGCCTCTTGGTCTTGATCCAGACAACAATTCATATGTAGGCGAATCGGTTTACAAACTAGCGGCACACATTTTGCGTATCGATGGTGTTAGATACTATCTCCTGTTTCATCCGTGGTCAAAAACGTGGTTGAGATTTGAAAAGTGGTCAACTATTGACTCATCTGATTTATATCCATGGAAGACTTTTGCTACTCACGAGGACGACGAGAACTTCTTGTCAAAGAGTTATGGTGACGATTTGTATTCAGCCTCTGATGCTATTGTAGCGATGTTTAATCAAGAATTAACCAATCGAGAAAAAAGAAATTTCGGCGCACGTGCATACGACAAGGACATGTTCCCTGATGTTCGTAAGCTAGATGAAGCAATGCACAGACCAGATGCCCTTGTACCAGCGGACACAAAGGGTGGTACACGTCGAATTTCAGAAGGAGTGTATGAGTTTAAGGTAGGTGAGCTTGGTGGTACGGTTAATCTTATTGATTGGATAACAGGCTCTCTCGGGCGTAATACTGGGGCTACAGACCTTTCAATGGGCGCAGTACAATCTGTATCAAAGAAGGCTTCGGTTACCTTTGCAGAGCAGAAGTCGGTGTCTAAGCGCATTGGTTGGGGATCACAGCCATTTCAAGATATGATGGCAGACCTAGGTAAGTCTTATATCTATGGGTTGAAAGACCATATGCCAGCAAAGATGGCTATTCGCATTATGGGTGAGGGTGGTTGGGACTGGGATGAGATTACACGTCTTGATTTGAGTACTAAGAAAGACATCGATGTGTTAATCCAGTCATCTGATCAGCAGATTATGGATAGCGAACTAAAGTCAAAAAAGCGAGCGGAAGCACTATCTCTTGTTGATCCAAACTTTGTTAATCCACAAAAGAGAAATGAGGAGATATTGATTTCTGTGGGTGGTTATGAACAAGCGGAGGTTGCAGAATTTCTTGATGTCAAAACTTATTCAGACAGAAAGGCAATCGCCAAGGCATCGGAGTCAATACAGGAAATCCTACGAGGTAAACAGCCATTGTTGTGGTATGGAGCCAACAAAGCTTTCGTTCAAAAGATTGTGGACTACGCTGGGGATAAACGCAGTACACTTGGGGATAAATTTGAGAAGCTTATTCAATATGCAATGGATCACTCAGAAATAGTAAGACAAAATATAGAGAGAAAGGTGGTAGAAGATACTACTGTAGCTCAACAGCAGGTTGGTCAACTACCACAGGAGAAACAGAGTACTGCGGTTAATCCTGGGATGTCGGGTGGGATGTCTCGTGCTCTCTCTATGGGTGCAGCGATGGCATAAAACATTATGAATAAAGAATTAGAAAAAGTAAGACAGATATTTCTAAATGATGATGGCCTCGATGAGGAGACAAAAGAAGATAATGCCAAAAAGATATTGGAGTGGGAGCAAGGACTTATTGCAAACGAAGCCTTTGCCGGTTGGAAAGACCATGACGTTACCCGACAGATAGAGAAACAAGCTAAAGATAGCTATAAAGATATTGCCATGAGATTGTATCGAGACAGAACGCTGACTGACACACAGAGAGTATCATTGTGGGCCAAGCAAGATGCTATCCAATGGATATTATCTCTAACGGAAAAAGATGCAAAAGGAGCTATTGAACAAATAAATAAAGAGATAAAATTGGCGATTGACATGTCCTAGTACGCCACATATAAGTGTTAAATTGTTAGATTTATAAAAAAATATATATGCCACGACCAAAGAAAATAATTGAATCGATTACCGAAACTGTTGTTGTGCCAGCAATAAAAAATGTAGTTACTCCGTCACCAGTGATTGCTAAACCTACTCTTGTTTATTACCGAGAACTTGCCAGTGATGGCACTCGCACAGGTTCTATTTCGTCACGTCTGTGTGAATCAAAGGAGATGGCCATAGTGTTCGCTGAAAAAACAGGTGGTAAGTTGGCGTAATTTTATGATACTCGAATAGTCGAGTATCACATAAATCACACCACGTGATTTCCCTGAACTACGAGGCATTACTGTAGTATCGTTATAGGACGTTAAAACCTATCCCTCGTGGTACGAGGCTGTAAATAAACCATATGAATGAAGAAGAACAGTACAAAAAGGAATTAGAGGCTCATGGAGTTGATATTCCTGTTGAGACTGAATCAAAGACCGTAGAGACTGAATCAAAAGTAGAACCAGAGACGAAAGTCGAGGAAGCTGATGAGGAGGTCAAAGTTGAGGAACATAAAAAGCGTTCTATCTATGATGAATACAAGGAGAAGAAATCCGAATTGAAATCAGAGAGAGAACTTCGAGAGAAGGCGGAGCGTGAACGAGACGAATACGCTGAAAAGCTAAAAACTCTCGGTAACGCAAGTACTCCGGAAGAAAAAAAAGAAGCCAAGGATGAGCTAGAACAGTTTGCAGAAACAAACAAACTAGATCCGATTGCTATCAAGCAAATGCGAGACTTATTTCTAAAGGATGTGAAACTACCCGAGATTGATGAATCTCTTAAAAAGGGATTGAGTGAATTTCAGGAATGGAAGACAAAAAATCAGGGTGCTATTGAAAAACAGCAATTTGAAGATGAATTCCAAAAGGTTACTCCGACTATCAAGGAATTGTTCCCTACTGCTTCAGTCGATGAATTGAAAGCTATAAAGAAAGAGGTTGACAATCTTGCTCATTCAAAGGATTGGAATACAAAAGACCTCGACTACATAGTTTTCAAAAATAAGGAAGTTATATCTGCTCTCGTGTCTCCAAAGAAAAGAGGAATGGAAGGAAAAGGTAGACAGGATGTAAATGAAGTTACGGCTGAATTTAATCCTAATGCTGATTATTCCAAGATGACTTTCAAGGAGAGAGAGGTATGGGAGGAAACCTACAAGAATCTCACCAAATCAGATGGACTTATAAAAGATGGTCAGGGTAGGAGATTACTAATTTAATATTTAAAAAGTTATGGCAGCAAATCCAAACACAATGACGTTTCGAACCGTATTCTCAGCTGAATACCAGATGTCACACTTCAAGGAGCCTGTATACCAGATCCTTGCGGACACACGTCTTGAGTCAGACCTCACAAAGGGTCAGACAGTGGCACGATCATACGCTTCCGACGTTCAGGTGAACGACATGGGTGGCGATGGTTCTTATTCAACACAGGCAATTACAGATACACAAGAAACTCTTGTTATCAACAAGGAGAAGGAAGCTTCAATCTACATCAAGAAACTTGATGAGCTTCAGGCACACCTTCCTCTTAAGCAGAAGTATGGTCGCAAGCTTGCGAACGCACTCATCAATCAAATTGATGGTGATGTTCTCCTTGCTGCTTATCAGGGTGCAGGTACGACTCTTGATGACGGTTCATTCGCAGGTACATCAGGTAATGGTTTCACAGTAACAGCTTCAAACGTAGCTACAGTATTCACTACAGCTATGCAGAAGCTCCGCTTGAAGAACGTGGTGTACAACAAGCGATTTCAGGGAGGTTCTAAATTGGAAGTACCAGAGGGTATGCCAATTGCAGTCATCTCTCCAGAAATCCTTTCTTACATCGAGCTATTCCTCGGTGGTAAGGACACACTTCTAGGTGATCAGGTTTCAAGAAACGGATACGCTGGTTACTTCATGGGCTTTGAGCTTTTCAACTCAAATGCACTCCCATGGACAGCGACTCTTGTAATGGCTACTAATCCTACTGATGGCGATACTATCGTTATCAATGGAGTAACACTTACTGCAAAGACAACTGTTGATGCAGGTGTTACAGCTGGTCAGTTTAAGATTGCTTCAACGGTAGACCTCACACGAGCTAACCTTGTTGCTTTCCTAAACCTAGCTGGTGGTTCAACACTCGCAGATGCTACAAACGCTGGATACAATGCTGTTTCAACAGCTAATCAGCGCCTTCTTAAGAATATGACATGGACTAACGATAACTCTGCTGATACAGCAACAGTTGTCTCCTCAGGTTGGGGAACGGTAGTAGTGTCAGAAACTTTGACAGCGGCAGCCGATATCTGGACTGTAGCTAAACAGCAATTGCATGTCCTCTTTACACTTTCAAAGTCAGTCTCTCTCGTGGTTCAGAAAGACCCATCAATGGAAGAAAACTTTGTTAGCGGAAAGATTGGTCGTGATTATATTGCTTGGACAGTTTATGGTATCAAAGTGTTCGTTGACCAAGCTCCACAGATCGTACAGCTTTCAGTAGCTTCATCAGCGTTCACAGCAGCGGCGAATCTACCTAAGTAATAATAACTAACTAATTACAACTATGACTAATATCCTCAAAAATATAGGACTTGTCATCGCAGGAGTTATAGTTGGTCTATTATTCTCTGCGATTTCAGTTAAAAGTAATCCAGTCGGCGGTGTTTATAACCAAGTGACAAAATACTTTTATGACGGAATCAACGTAGGTACAAGTGGACAATACACAATTAGTAGCACTGGTGCTGTGACAAACACAGCTTCGGTTACTACTGGAACTAACGGTTCAACTATCTCTTTTGTAAAAGCAACTACATGTAACCTCGTCGGAGGAACAATAGCGGCTACATCATCAGCGGTAGGCGACTGTGCAGTAACAGGAGTAGTTGCCGGAGATTTGGTTATACCAACTCTTGCGACATCAACAGCTAATGTTGTAGCTACAGGAGCGAGAGCTTCTTCTACAGCAGGATTTGTAACTGTAAGACTACTCAACCTAACTGGTTCAGCATCTTCGTTTACAGCAGTTGGTTCTTCGACTACATTGTTTATCTTTAGAGCGCAGTAAAATAGTGTTCTTACTCAATCCCTTTAGTGGGATTGGGATAAGGACATTATAAAATTAATTAATAACAAAAAATGAAAACCCCAACACTTTATAAAGTACTTGATGCAGTAACAGCAACAACTACATCAGATCCAGTAAACATTGAAAATGCAGAAAAGATTACTCTTCAATTTATTCGTGCAAACCATTCGGCAGGTTCGTCTGCTTTTGCAGTCACAGTATCACTCGATGGAACAAATTATGTTACTTATAATAAGCTTATTGATAATGTTACAAATACTAATGCGCAGACTTTGACAAGAGTTGCAGGAGCAACACTTTCGTCAAATACATCTAAGGTATATACTATGGATATGGTGAGTGACCACTATCGTTGGATGAAAGTCACCGTGACTGAAACAACTGATGGTACACATTCTGCTCTTGCTCTTGTTGATTATAATTACTAAAACAAATGATACTCCGACCGCAACGAAATTTCACAGTAGTACGTCAAATCGCAAATCATACCGATACTGATACCTATTATGTTCGTGCCGTCATTCGTAATACATACACCGATGCGATAATTGAAACTCTTGATCTTACTAATCGTGGTTCACAACGTTTCTCTAAAAATTGGCAAGTACCAGCAGATCCATCTGGACAGGGGTTAGAAATATCTATTGTCACATCTGTTTATACAGATTCAGGATATACAACTAAGAGTGAAAACTATGGCGATGAAGAAAATTCTTATCTTATAGAAGATAAGGAAGTAAACGGCCGTAGTGGTGGGTACGTAGGTGCCGGTGGTGGACCTGACGCTAGAACTATCCGTAGGATAATTCAAGAGGAGCTTGATAAAGTAAAGCCAGAACCTATTGAGATACCAAAGCCAAAGGAGTATGAAATGAGATGGGATGATATTCTCAATGCTGTTAAAGAGATAAAGTCATCAGTCAATAATGTTGCCAATAAAAAGCCAGACTATTCAGTTTTAATTGATGCAATGAAAGAGTTGTATTCAGCGATAGAGAAGAGAGAAGTAACCCCAGCTACTGACGTATCTCCTATGATGAACATGGCAGAGTTTCATAAGAATGAACTCAAAGATATTCTTAATCAAATGCATGGTTTCATGCAGTCTCAAGAAGAAATGATTGTAAAAATTGTCACAGAAAAACTCCCCAACGCACTTCAGAATATACAATTTGTTAGTGCTCCTATGAATTTTGCTGATGGACAGAAGTTTCTAACTGTAGCAAAAGGTGCTGTACCTAAAGAAGAGAGTCCAGTTGATGTAAATCAAATATCACAATGATAACCACAGGAGTACAACTAACGACTTTTATAACAGGACTCAATGCAGAGGCGACTATTGATCCAACGTTACTTGATGTCCTCGTTGATAACGCTAAGGCAATTATAGAAGAAGAAAGACCTTGGGAAGTATTACGAAAAACTGACTCATCGAAGACTGTTACAACTGCAAACACATGGCAGACAGCTATAGACCTTTCTACCATTACGGACTTTTCAAGGTTTTATGTTAATCAAGATGGTGTTGTTATAAAGCTTTTTGATGGTAACAATCGTGTTGAATATTATAGGTTAAAAACTTATGATCAGAGGTTAGAGTATAAAGACGTTTCCTATACGTGTGTATATGATGAGAATACAAAAACATTGTATCTAAACGGTACAGTACCTTTCAGTGGCACACTTTATATTCCATACGTTTCTACTTCGACAGCAATCGATTTGACTAGTGGTAGCGCAGTCTGGTCAGTGTTTCCATCACGTTTTTTACCTATACTTGGATATTATGCTATAGGAATTTTCAAAGGTGCTATAGACTATGACAGCATCAACAAACAAATGTTACCAAGTAATCAATCGGTGTTGATGGCTCTCAAAGAAGCCATGACCAAATGGGATAATGAGAAGCAGTTGGCCACACTACAAAGCAACGATCCGACTGAATATCCCGGTGGAAATCCAAGAGCTGGGGCAATCGACAGATATAATTAAATAAAATGTTCCCCGACTTCACCATATCACAATTTTACGGACTAAATACAGCTGTAAGAGATATAAAAACTCTCAAGGTTGGCGTCTCTCCTGATGCTAAAAATTGGTTGACTGGAAAAGAAAAAGACCACATCGAACTTCGACGTGGATATGCTCGTCTTGGACTAACAGAACAGACTGGTTCAGGGAAAGTGACAGGTATAGGTGTCGGTGTCCGATATGATGGTACGCAAGTACTTCATTTCTCACATGGTAGAAAAGTAAAATATTACGATACGGTTACTGGTGACAATATTGAGGTGGGTACAGACTTGCTTCCAGTCGGAGCTTCGGGAGAAGATGTATGTTTTGCTCCATACCAAGCACTCGCTGGCTCATTCATGTATCTAGGTTCTCCGAACTCATCTGTGTACAAGATACCGACAGCTAATCCGGGCAGTGCTGTTGACCAAGCTGTTAGTAACTACCGTTGGGGAGTATTTCATATAGGTCAAAATAGAGCGTTCGCAGGACAAAGAAAAGGAACTGTGGCAGGAAACAACGACAAGACTGGTTTGTATCTTTCTTATATCGATAAAGACCAGCTCTCTGATTACACAAATGTGGCAGGAGAAGCTATTGGCGCTCTTGGCTCGACTACCTATTCAGGCACACTTGCTTCTGCTGGTGCGCCGAAGACTATCATGTATCTAGCTATCACAGAGGCAGGAGGAGAGGTATTGAATGATGACAGGAATGGTAATCTTGTGGGGAGCGCAGGTTCTACTGGTACAATAAATTATGCGACTGGAGCTTATTCAGTCACTTTTAATCACGTAACAATTGGAGCTGTCACTGCCAATTATTATCATGAGACATCGACATCAACTGGGATACTTGATTTTACAGGTTCAGCTAATGGTCAAGGTAAGTCATTCAGACAAGATGATGGCGGCGGTAACTTGATGGCTATTTTTAATATAAACACAATTGAGTACTGTTTTCATCTATTGAAAACATGGCAGTTTACTTCAACACTTGATGATACAAATAGTACTAATCTCCCATATAGAAATGTAGGTATTCCGTATCCTCGAGCGGCGTATCAAACGCCAGAGGGAATTATAATGGCAGACCTCTCAAGGCCAACAGAACCAAAGTTTAGACGTATGCAGGTACTACAAGGTACAAACATACAAACGATTGAGCCGTTGCCAATCTCTGATGCACTAGACCTTTCAGTCAACGCTCACGATTATTGTGTTGCATACAGATGGGGTGATTACGAAGTCTTTTGCGTTCAAGAAAAAATAGCAGAAGTAGCAAATACATACAACTCTGTAATGTATGTAAGGAATGTTGTATCAGGTGCGTGGGATAAACTTGATTATTACGCAAGTTGTTTGGTTGAGTACAATGGTACTCTGGTTGCGGGAGATTCAGTAACGAATAATATTTATACATTATTTTCAGGATTTGATGAAAATGGTGATGTGATTTCAAATTACTGGAAGTCAAGTGATATGAATCTAGGGACTGAACATCTGAAGAATTGTAGACGAATGGTTATTGATGGATTGATACAGTCAGATCAGAGCTTGGAAGTCAGTCTGTCGTACGACGGTGGAGCGTTCACAAGTGTATTCACAATTACGGGTGACGCTGATTATGTAGACAGTGGAATTAATACATATATAGGTGGCCCAACAGTAGGGTCAAAAGTATTGGGAGGTGGAGGTAGTTCCTCTGCTCATCCTTTTGAAGTTGACTTCCCTATCAATAGTGACCGCTTTGTGAATGTTCAAATTAAAATCGAAGCATTGGGAGTAGGATTTGTTTCTATAAATAGTTTTACTTTCAAAGATATAAGGGATAAGGGGAGAAAGAATCTACCGACACGAACACAATAACGCCACATATAAGGACTTATTAGCTATTATAAACAATAATTATGGAATATCTATACAGCAAGTTGGTCTCATTAGTTCTAGCTCCATTCATATTGTGGGGAAGTATATTACAACCTACACCAGTTGCTCAAACATTCGGTACAGCACTACCACAAACAGTGGCTGTATTTGAAACATCTCTAGCGTCTCCAATTACATCGTCAGCTACAACTATGACTCTCACAGCTAACGCTATCAGAGGTGGCGGCGCTCTTTCTGGATACAATTGTTTTACGATCGACGAGGGTTCAGCACAAGCAGAGACAACTTGTGGTACTGTATCTAGCACATCAGTAACAGGACTTTCAAGGGGGATAAGTCAGGCTAACGGAACTACAACTGTCGCCGCTCTCCAGTTCGCACATCGACGAGGAGCGAACGTTAAGATTACAGACTTTCCTATTATTCAACTTTTAAAGGCACAAAATAATGGCGAGGAGACTTTTGATAACCCTTTGAGATACGCAACAACTACATCGACAACGACAGTGGCCCTAAATGGGCAAAACCTAGCTAGCGTTGCCTACGTTAACGGCCTTTCGTTCGGCGCAATACCGCCAGCATCAGAAACAGCGGCAGGATTTGTTGAACTTGCAACAGGAGAAGAAGTGGCCTCATCTACCTCATCGGGTGGTACTGGATATCGATTAGCGATTCCTGCAACAGTAGCAACATCTACATTCTATTCAGCATCAGCTAGCTCAAACAAGATTCCTGTAACAAATGGGGAGGGGGTACTCGATAGAGGTTTTATAGCTTCATCTACAAACTTTACTGTAACTAATAATTTTTATGCTTCAGGCACGAGTACCTTTGCATCTTCGACAACTATTGGTGGATTAAATGCGTTCGATATATCTCAAAAGAATATTCAAGTATTTACTGCGAGCTCAACATTTACAGTACCAGCCGGTGTAAAATTAGTTGATGTTGAACTCATTGGAGGAGGTGCAAGCGGTAGGGGTGCTCCAAATGGCGATTCTAGTATAGCTCCTGATGGAGGTGGTGGAGGAGCCTATGTACGCAAGATTATAAATGTAACAGGAACAAGTAGTATATTTATAACAATAGGAGCTGGGGGGATAAATACAGGAGCATCGCCAACGAATGGAGATGGAGGTACTACATCTTTTGGTAACTTTTTGTCGGCTGCAGGTGGGGATGATGGTTCGGGTGGAATAGCTAGTGGTGGAACTATAAATATAAATGGATATTCTGGAACAACAGGAGTATATATCAGTGGTGCATCTTCTGTCTCTTGGGGGGGTGCAGGAGGTGGATCAGTATTAGGTAGAGGAGCAAAAGCACCTATAACTACTGGATCGTCTCCATCTATTAATGGAATAAATGCGGCAACTTCAACTGATGGTTATGGTTCAGGAGGTAGTAGTGTTGTTCATACTACTGGAGATGGGGGGAAAACGGCCGGAAATGGAAGTCAAGGTATAGCAATAATCCGATGGTAAATTCACCCTATTCAAATGGTACATGGTCAGAAGGTAAGATTGTCAACGGAGTAAACGTTGGCGGTGGTGTTTTTACATCTAATCCGACACCGGCTCCTGTTGTTACTAATCCGACTCCGACTCCAACACCTACACCTACGCCAGTAACCAATCCAACACCTACACCAGTCGACCGCCCTATTTATGACACGCCTACAGCACCCACAAAGACAGCGGAGCAGATACAAACTGATATGTTACAAAATGCTCAAGGAGAAATAAATGCTCTTGGTCAATATGAAAGCTCCCTACTTGCTGAACAAAAAGTGATAAACGATAAGAATGACCGCTCAACTGCTTCCATCTCAACACTTACTGGCCTTGCAGGGTCAACAGAGGCTAATACACAACAGCAAGCGACCACTGCTGTAGGACAGCAAGCTAATCAGAAAATCAAAAATGAGGTCGCTATGAAGGTGCAATCACTTCTTGGAAACATAAGAGCCTCTGCTGTTACTGAAGCTCGTTCACTCCGTGAAGAAGCTCGATTGACTGAACAGCAGAGGATTGCTAACCGAGAGAAACAGCAAGCGGAGTCAGTAACTCAATTAAGAAACTTGGCGGCGTCAGGTGTGACTTACGATGGTTTGAGAAATACAGACCCTAATTCTTTTGCGTATTTATCAAAGCAATTCGGAGGTGATGCTGTACTCAAAGGTGCTTTTGTTTTGAATACTCCACAAGACCAGATAATTGATAAGAAACTAGAGAATGGTAAATACATTGTCGCTCGTCAAAATCCTCTGACAGGAAAAGTTACTGTAGAAACAACTGATATACCGGGCGTGGGAGTAGGATACAGTAAAGTCACAGACGCAGGTGATCGCCTTATTGCTATTCCAGATAATTGGGATGGAGATACGACGAAACTAAGAATAATAAACAAAGGTGTTGATCCGAGTAAGGCTATTGGAAAGGGAACAACCCCTGACGGTACATATATTCCCGGAACAAATCCAACTGTTGACGGTTGGGTATCTCAAATAAATGGAGGAAAAGCAAAGATCAGTAATGTTCCTAAAGGTATTCAAGGATTAGTTGTTCAAGCTCTATCATCTACAAATAATGTTTCCCTCTCTCAAGCGCAAATTAATGTTCAAGAAGCTTCTAAGTTGGTAAAAGAATTAATTGATGCCCCAGGTAGAGAATCAGCGACAGGTGTCCCTAATATGTTTACTGCACCTTTTGGTTATACTTTGCCTAGTTCAAATGCCCGTGATTTCAAGGCAAAGATTGCCCGTCTTCAATCGCTTCTTTCTCTAAACGCTATTCAGCAAATGCGAGGACTTGGTGCTCTTTCTGATGCAGAAGGGAAAAGGATAGAAAATTCCGTTTCAGCTATTAATGAATTTGGTTTACCTGAACAATCCTATCTTGACGAGTTAAATAGAATAAAAGGAAGTCTAGATGGGGTAAAAAAAGAAATAAATTCTGTTTCAATATCATCTGGTGATCTTGAAGTAGATCAGATGAAATCAATGGGTTACACCGATGAACAAATAAGACAGCTAAAAGAAATTAAATAAAATGGCAGAAACATTGATACAAAAAGCTCAACGATTGGGAATGAAACCAGCGGGTGCTCCTGTCGCTTCTTCAACTGAAACATTGATACAAAAAGCACAGCGAATAGGGATGAGTCCAGCCAATTCTTCAGTAGCACCATTTAAATACGATGTTTCTAGTGCTCCAGTGGTTCGTAAACCTATCGAAGAATTAAGGAAGGCCGCAGTCACCGCACAGAAGACCTCTGACTACTCAAGCAGTCCTGTTGGCCTTGCCGTAAACACAGCGAAAGACTTATTTAATACATTCACTTCTTCAGAACAAGGGCTTGGAAAGAGTATACAAAAAATATACGGAAACCAATCAGGAGAATTGCAAAACAGTGCTGATTCTATGACGAAGACTCAGCAAGGTATTAAAAGCCTTATCGCAAACAAAGAGGTGAGAGGTGAGAGCGCTGAAGACTTAAAAAGACAATACAATAAGAATGCCGATATTTTGAAAAATATGGGTGTAGATATTAAAGAAGAGGCTAGTCTACCATCAACAGGTCAAGTTGTTGGTCAGATTGGAGGTACTGCGCTTGATTTACTCACAGCTGGAACTTATGGAGTGGCAACAAAAGGGGCAAAGAGTTTTGCCCTGCTTCCGAAAGTAACAAAAGCGACATCCCCCACTCTGGTGACAGCGCTTCGAGAAACTGTAGCGAAACCGTCTGGTATCTTTACTGCGAAGGGAGCAGGAAATATTGCAAAAGGTGGAGCTGTTGGATATGGATATGATGTAACACAAGGACTTCAGAATGAATCGAGCAACCCATACACTCCCAGACTTGGTACAGCGATTGGAAGTATACTTCCTGGTATATCAGCTGGTGGACAGACCGTAAAGACAGGGATTACTAAAGCAGTCGATTCATTCTCTCCGTCAAAATTTGTGGAGAAGCGAGCCGGTGCTTTTGACACCTTACTAAACTCAGGGGTAAAAACTAAAAATGCGTTTGAGAGAAGTAAGGCTAAGGGGTATGATGTAACAAAAACACTTGCATTAGATGACAGATTTATACCAGATGTGGTGGATGGAAAAGTTGTACCCGATAAGGCAATAATCGCAGTTCAGGGTGAAGCTAAGCCTATGGCAAAACTTGTACGAGGAGTTATTGACTCAGAGGATAAATATATAAATTTAGAAGATTTTAGACAAAAGGCATTAAAACAAGCAGAAAACCTGAAAGACCAGGGAGCGGAATACGAACGTGTGGTCGCTAGAATTAATGCTGATATAGAATCGTACAAGAAATTTCAGAATCAAGCTGGTGAAATACCACTCTCAAAGGTAGATGATTTCAAAAAGGCGAAATATGAGTCGATTAATTGGAACGATCCAGAAAAACTATCTGCGGATAGGGCAATCGGAAAAGCATCTCGTCAGATAATAGATGATAATGTAACTGATATATCAGCTAACGACATGAATAGAGAATTGGGAAAATTGTATGATGCACAAGAAATGTTAGAGAGCCTCGGGGGAAGAGCGATACAAGGTGGAAGACTCGGAAAATACTTCGCTAGGGGTTTTGGTGTTGCTATAGGTTCAAAATTTGGTCCCGCTGGATCAATACTCGGCGGAGTAACAGCAGACAAAATGGCGACCATAATGCAGGGGGCATATTTTCAAAATCCTATAGTAAAACGTTTAATTGGTGAAATCAAATCAGAAAGGCCAGATATATTCAAGAAAGCAGAGGAATTGATAGTGCAGAGAGCTAAGAATAAGCTAGGGCAGAAACTATTACCAGCTCGCGCTGTTTCTCCGAAACTTTTCGTCACACCAGAGGGCAAAGTAACGAAATCGGTGCAGGAAGCATCTGACATCACAGCTGTAGAAAGTGGTAAGATAAAACCACCAGTACCAACTCCTGTGTCAAGATACAAGCCGATTTTAGCTCCTAAGGTGAAACAAGTACCAGAACCTTATATATCCACAGAAAAACTCCCTGTGATAAAGGCAGGCTCGGTTCCAAAACCAGTAAAATCAAACCTTCCATCAGTGGTAGGTGCTCCAAACGTATTCATGCCTCAGCGACGGTCGCAGATCCAACAGACTATAACAAAGCAGATTATTAAACCAAGGAATGACATACCCCCAACTGTACCCTCAAAGGGGAGTAAAGTCAAAGCTGTTATCCCCAAGAAAAAGTAACGCCACAATTGGGGCTTAATCTGTCATTATATACAACATGAAAATACTAAAATACTTACCTGTGCTTGCATTGTTTATCGCTCCATTGTTTTCTAACGCTCAATCATTCGGTGGGGGATCAGGGACAATACTGCAACTTGATTTGTGGAAGTCAACATCTACTCCGGCAAACACAATTATTCCACAGACTACGACCAAAAACCTACGTGTACCATCACTTGGATCAACAGGAACTCCATGTATCAGAGTAAATACTATCGGTACATTCAGCACATCAACATGTGCAGCGACAAGTACTCCCTCCTTCGACGGTCCTGGTACCCTCCAGTTCGCCTCCACAACATCGGGACAATTCTTCTCTACCTCAACATTAAAGTATGACACCACTACTGGATTTCTCGGTGTTGGACGCTCTACTCCTGT
>Ga0222712_10001582_pt1 | contig 27633 bp, 46 predicted proteins | sample C33_657DmetaG_FD_165043 | JGI IMG/M metagenome (GOLD analysis project Ga0222712, IMG submission 165043) | Estuarine water microbial communities from San Francisco Bay, California, United States - C33_657D | ecosystem: Environmental > Aquatic > Marine > Unclassified | place: USA: California... | reverse complement strand
TTCACTGAGGTTGGGCGTTATGATGTAGCACTTGAAATATTCAAAGAACAAAACAAAAAAGCAGCAGATGAATTTGAATTAATATTAAAAACACAAACAGAGTAATGAGTACAGATTTTCATATAGGTAATGGTTCATATATTAATATGAAAACCAGTTCGATAGTTAAATTAACCGAGCAGTTTATTATTTATACACCAGATGGCCCAATAACATTGAATACTGATGTGGTAGCTGATTTTGCAACAATAGATCCAAAATACCATGAGATATTCTTTAATGTTTTATCATCTAAATATTTAAATAGAGCATCATTTGGCGACAACCCATTCTCAGAATGTAGGCCGGTCGTTAAACGAAAGTGGTGGCAATTCTGGAAAGCAAAATATATTGAACAACTTTAAAAATATAAATTATGAAATTTGTAGCATTGTTTATGATCATGTCTGGCTTATGGATTGCATTTGAAATATACCGCGCACCAATGGTGGATAATAGTGGTAGAATAACTAAACCAGGTAAAAAACTAAGTGACTTATGGCGAAAGCGACGTTAGAATATGATTTAAACGAACCAGATGATGTATTAGCACATCTAAGAGCGGTCAAGTCTTTAGATTTGGCATTAGCTCTATGGGATATTGTACATAACACCAAAAAAGGTTTAGAATGGTCGATGGAGGGTAAAGAAATCGACAAATATGACGCTTTGGAGTTGGTATATGAAAAGATACACGAAATATTAAATGACCATAATATCAATACGGATGAACTAATAAACTGATATTTATCATATAAACAAATATGTCATATTCACAAAAAGTAATAGATCATTACGAAAACCCTAAAAACATTGGAACATTAGATAAAACTAAATCAAATGTTGGTACCGGCTTGGTTGGTGCACCAGAATGTGGAGATGTAATGAGGTTGCAAATTGAGGTGGTGGATAATATAATTATTGATGCTAAGTTTAAAACATTTGGTTGTGGTTCAGCCATTGCATCTTCTTCAGTTGCAACCGAATGGTTGAAAGGTAAGAGTTTGGATGAGGCGATAACGATTGATAATATGGATTTGGTGGAGGAATTGAATCTTCCTCCGGTTAAAATACATTGTTCAGTGTTGGCGGAAGATGCCATTAAATCGGCTATTAATGATTACCGTGTAAAGAATGGTAATGAACCAATTAAGTTTGAAGATTCACATATATAAAATATTAATTAAAGATTATGAAAGAGTGGATAGCAAAATATCAGAAAGCTATTGTTGGAACGGGGGCGGTATCAGTATTATTGATATGTTATTTTCAACAAAAAGAATTAACAAAGTTAAGAAAAGAAGCTAAAATTAAAAGCGAGATTAAAGCAGATAAAAAAACTACAGATAGTTTATTAAATAAACTTGGATTAAATCATGATAACAATAAGTGACAAAGCGTTAGAGCATTTAGTAACGTTAATGGTTTCACAACAGATAACCCCAGATACACATAAGCTAAGAGTTGGTGTTAAAGGTGGTGGATGTAGTGGCCTCTCATATGTTATGGATTTTGATAATCAAGTTACAGATATGGATGAGGTTGTTGATCTTGGTCCGCTAAGTGTTATAATCGATAAAAAATCTGTTCTTTATTTGTACGGAACAGAATTAGAATTTTCAGACGGTCTAAACGGAAAGGGGTTTCATTGGGTAAACCCAAACGCATCACGCACTTGTGGATGTGGTGAAAGTTTTTCTTTATAATTTCTTTAAACATTTTATATGAAAATTAAAAATGAATATGTTGTTGGTGAAGTAAAACAAATTATACCACAAATATTCGCAGTATCAATAAAAGACGATTATCAAAGAACGATGTTGTTTTGTAGATATCAAGAATTTTATGAGTCCCCATATAAAGAGATACGAGGGCAATTTTTCACCTGGGAAAAATACATGATGATCTATAAAAACAGATGGAAAAAAGATCTATTCACATATCCGGAAGACTGGTCTGGATTTAATATACCATCAAACATTGTTGATAAAGCTATGGATGTTTTTAATAAAGACAAGGGGCCATATGATGAAATAATGAGTGACATATGGTATCATTGTGAAAATTACCCATTAAGATTTGAACAACCAAGAAAGAAATGGTATTTGATTGGTGCTGATAGTTTTAAATCGAGCACAATGAATCATGAGATAGCACATGGTTTATATTATACAAATAAAGAATATAAAAAGAGTTGTGACGATTTAATATCTGATATTAAACCACCTCATTATGAGAAGCTCAAAAAAAAGATCATTAAAATGGGGTATATTGATGACAAAAAAATCATTGATGATGAGATCAACGCATTCATGTCAACGGGTTTATACAATGGTTTAGATACAAAAGAATTAAAAGTATATGAAAAGGAATTTAAGAGTAATTTTAAAAAATTCACCAAGTAAAATTGTTTTTAAATATCTTAGAAAAATACACTTTTTGTGATATATATATATAGTAAAAAATATATTAATGCAGGAAGATTTTGTACCCTATCACCAACATCTATTGATGAAGGTTTGGTTAACTAACCCACCTAAAGAGGTTAGTGTTCTTAATGATTGGTTTATCCAATTAGTTCATAAAGTTAAAATGGAAGTTGTTGCTGGCCCAACCAGTGTTTATGTAGACGCTCCTGGTAATGAGGGGTTAACAGGAACAGTAACATTGGCCACATCACATGCTTCAATACACATATGGGATAATGATGAACCAGCAATGGCCCAGTTCGACATCTACAGTTGTAAATCATTTACCTTAGCTGACATATTAGAACAATTTGAACCGTGGGGTATTGTTAAAGTTGAATGGGTTATGATCGATAGAAACAACAGCCCAACGATTATATCGGAGGGTGTGTGGACACCACAACTTCAGTACATAGATGAGAATTCGTAATTTTTATTTTAATATACAAGAAATCCATGTAACTTCGTGGTTATTAAAGGACATATTTTGGTGTCTGAAGTTTACGTGGTTAGCAACTTTAATGGTGTTCCCGACATCACTTCTTACAATATATCTCCTAATAAAGGAAAAACATAATAGAGACACTAACATTACATTATTTTCATGGGTCTTCATGAATATATTTTGGATGTTACATGAGCTACAAAATTTTCCATTTTGGCCAGTACAACTCTTTATGTTGTTAGGTATTTTTAATACATTTAGGTTACTAACTAAAAGAAGAAATGAGAAGAAAAATAATATTCATTGATGTCGATGGCCCATTAGCTTGGGGAACTTGGAGAGATGGTAAGGTCACTATAACAGGTGGTGCAGAAGATTTTCAAATACCCTACCCTTGGGTTAAAGAAGACTGCGAAGCACTACAAAAAATATGTGAGGAAACAAACGCTGAATTAGTACTTAGTTCGGATTGGAAAAAGCATTTTACATTCAATCAGATGAAACGAATCTTCTGGCACTATGGTATAACCGCCCGATTAATTGATATAACTACACATCAGGACTTATGGAATAAAATGAGTAGGTCGTCATTAGAACATGAAAGGGCGTTAGAAATTGCAAAGTGGGTTAAAGATAATAAGATTTCTAATTGGATAGCAATTGATGATCTAGATCTATACCATGCGTTCAAGTGGTTGTCACCCAGAGTTGCAATGTGGAGACATGTATCGGTAGATGGCGACCATGGATTTGGTGGTAGGTTGAGAGATAAGGTTGATGAATGCATAACGAAATTAAATAGATAATGATATATAGAACCAGGAAATTAATTAAACCAGAAGATTTAAACCCCAGAGGAACCTTATTTGGTGGTAGATTGTTACAATGGATTGACGAGGAGGCTGCGATATATGCCATCTGTCAATTAGATAGTTCTAATATTGTTACTAAGATAATGTCTGAGATTGATTTCGTGGCCACAGCAAAGAGTGGTGATGTAATCGAGTTTGGAATGGACTTGGTTAAATTTGGGACAACATCAGTAACAATCTGCTGTGATGTTAGAAATAAGAAAACTAAACAATCTATTATTAAAATTGACAAGATAGTCTTCGTTTTATTAGATGAAAACGGTAGACCTAAACCTCATAATAAAACTAAAAAATAACTATATGGAATACTTACCGGTTTTTGGATTAATATTCATTGTTGTTGCAATAATCTCATGGAGATGGGTGGTAGGAATTGATTATATGAAGGAAAATCATCCAGATTATAAGGGTGAAGATTGGTTGAACTGGAATAATGAGGATAATGATGATGACAAACATCAAATTACCTAATTAATTGATATTTATAGTTTATGAGAATAGTACTTACTGAAGACCAAATAGCTAGAATTAAATTAAAAATAGACAAGGAAGGTCTGAATGAAGATTGGTTTAATGATTTGATTTCAAAAGGATCCGATTTGGTTAATAAAGGTATAGAGGCCGGAAAAGATTTTATATCCGGTTTAGATGTTGATGTTCAAAAGAAATCAACCGATGAACCAGGTAAGGCTGACTATATTGGTGATGACGTAAATGATTTTTTTGAAATATTAAAAGCTATCGACACATCAATTTCTGAGCAAAAATATGGCTCAATGATTCGTCAACAATCTGTCGAAGCGGTTCAAATTGCTTTACAAATATTAGGATATTCATTACCAAGATTTGGTACTGACGGTTTATTCGGACCAGAAACAGCAGAGGCTGTTAATAAGTATAAAAAAGACAAAGGTTTAGAGGCGATCAATGAAGCGGGTATAATTGCTCCATTGGCATTACCTTCTGGATTTAAAGGTAATTTTGGTCAACAAAGAAAAACACACGTTCATAACGGTATTGATATTAGTGCTTCAGTAGGTACAGAGATTAAAGCAATTGCGGATGGTGTGGTTGTAATGAGCAGTCCAAACTACAATAACACCTGTGGCGCCGGTATTTCGATTAAACACGCTGATGATTTTCAAAGTGGGTATTGCCATTTGTCAAAAAATAGTGTTAACGTTGGTGATTCTGTGAAACAGGGTGATATTATTGGTTTAACAGGTGGCGCGGTTGGTGCAGCGGGTGCTGGTAACTCACAGGGGCCACATCTACATTTTACACTTAAAAAAGGTGGAACTGCAGTTAACCCGATGACTTATTTTGGCGATTCAATTGGTGCATTTAGCGCGCCAACAGATAATTTTTTAAAAGGTGGGGCTTTAATTAGCGTGGAAATGGTTGATCAAATAGTTGATGATTTGGAATCTAAGGGTGTGACATCTGATGATTTGAAAAAATATATTGATCCTGCGGTTACCACTGGCGGTTCGGCGGCTTTCACTGACTTAGATTTAAAGCAACAAAGTGATATTGATACATATGAGAAAATATGTGATAACTACATTAAACAAGTAAATCCTTCTGCTTATGTTAGTGGTAAAATGATGGCAGACTCTGCAGAGAGAGTATTCATTAGATATGGAAAATATGTTCCACCTGAATTGGCTTTAGCACAATTAGCACTAGAAGGTGGTTTATTGAGCAATACAAGTAAAAGACCTATCAAAACCAAAAACCCATTTAATGTTGGGAATACCGATAAGCCATATAAAGATAACTATCGACCTAGTTTTGAGGACGGTGTGGACATTTATTATGATCTTATAGCTAGAAGATACCTTACTAAAGGTAGAACAGCAAGCGACCTGGTTAATGCTTTTAAAAATGATGAAGGGAGTAGTTATGCTGAGGCAGGAACTTATGAAGAAGGATTAAAAACATTAATTGCGTCAATAAGAAAAAGAAATCAATCTGTTTATACTGCATTAGCAAGTAAAAAGAGTGCGGATACATCTGAATCATTATTAAATGAGGCAGACAAAAGACAAGCAATTGTTAACAGTTTTGGATTTAATCAAGAATGGGCAGATGAATTTCACAGACTAAGTGATAAACTATCTATTTGGATTGCGGATACTTACATTAAAAAAATAATTAGTGATAACGCCAAACTTATAGTACCAGGTACTGACCCTAAAGAAACGACGGTTCGTATATTAAATTCTACAAGCCCTAATGAAAGTAATCATTGGAATCAATGGGTTGATACTTACAAATCAAAGTATGAATATATTTTACACTGGATTCGTGCACCAAGAAGAGAAGCGTTAAATATTAGAGAGCTCACACTAGATTCTGCATATGCCATGGCAGAAGAGTGGCATGAAAACTTAGAAATAAGTAAAGAGAATGATTTTAAAGAAGAGGGTGATGTCTTTATTGATTACAGAAACGCTGATGGTACTGGTTACTATTGGGTACACTTACATTCAAACTATTGTTCAAAAGAAGCGGATAGAATGGGTCATTGTGCTAGATCAAGTAATGGTGAATTAATTTCATTTAGAAAAATTAATGAATTTGGTGAAGGTGAATCTTATTTAACTGTGGATTATAGACCCGGTGGCATTATTGGTGATTTCCATAGACACGGTAATAATAAACCAACAGCTAGATTTCACAAACAAATTGTTGACTTTTTAATTAACACAAAATTCCCTGTAACAAACCTTACAAGAGATGGTGTACATAGATATTATGATAATTTCATGTTAAGTGATTTATCACCGGCTGATTTAAAAAGGGTTCGTGATAATAATGCTTCGCTAAGATATGATATTACAGATACAAATAATTGGCCAGAAATTATTAATGCAATATTTGATGGTGAAATTGGATTAGTTAATTATCCAGCTAAAACACAAGTACAATTATTACAAAAAGCAATCTCGTTAAATCTTGGTGATCAATTCATGGAGTTATTTAACGATGATGTGGTTAAACGAATACTATCAGCAACAGACGATTTAGGTAAAACTGAAAAGGACTTCTTCACAGCAACATTTGCACAAAAATTATCTGATATAATGATTGAGGCGTTTGATAATGAGTTTAATAATAAATCACCAAGAGCAGGTAAAGAACATTTTATTGATAGCCTGAGATCAATATCACAAGATTTATTTAGCACCTATGAAGTGTTCTGTCCATATATTGATTATGGGTTTAAAAAGTTTGATGAAGAAACTAGAATTGAAATTGTTGGATCAAAAGGAATAAAAAGAACATTGTTTTCATGTACCGATATTCTACCATTTTTAACGCGTTTTGTTGAGAATTCACCTGTAGATAAGAATGGTAACATTATTGTTAAAACAGAAGAGGGTTTATGGGGATTAATTAAAAGAACTGGTGAAACAATTCTTCATCCACAATTCTACGCAATAGGTTTAACACCAGAGAATAAAAGAACATATAATGTTCAAAATGCAAATTCGGATTGGTTTAGATTTGATCCGGAAACTGGTGAAACATTAAAATTAGCTAGAAAGAAATAATTAAGACTCGTAACCATCTAGACCATAAAGTTCTCCATACTTGGGGTCAATTTCCTTATTCTTGATAAGATTTAAAATGTTATCCTTAATTTTATTTGCGCTAGCCCTAATAAGATCTCCGTTAGCTGATATTTTTATACCGTCCTCATATTCAAAGGTTTTGTCGTTACCACGAATGTACCATGTACCCTTTTTTTGAAATATACCGAAGCCCCTGCAGCTTAAAAATTGGTTTAATCTATCTTTAGTTGTTGTTGTCTCCCATCCACCAGTGCTTATAGTGACCACGTTGTCGCTGTTAATTTTTAATATATTGGTTCTATGGTACTTTATTGCAACAGTATCGTTATCTAATCTATGAACAATGGTATTGTTACCAATTATCTTCGACTCTCTCCCATCAATTATGTTAGAAAGCGATCCGTAATAAAGATCGGTACAAGACAATCTAGCCTCGTTTATTTCTACTTTACCCACTTTAGACTCTAATCTCTCGATTTGTGCTTCTGTTAAAACTATTTTAATTCCCATAATAATATAAATATCAGGCTTTTTTTTGTTTTTTTAAATAAAATCCCATATATTAGTTAATAAGTTTTTGGTTATTATGAAAATATTCTTAATTTTACTGGCGTCAATAATGTTCGGGTTTGGGTTTTGGTATCTAATGTTCGTTTTTATCACCAAACAACCCAATCTTATCGAGTGGCATTGGCTAACAAAAATAGTTTATTTATTCTTCAGCTTTGCTAGTACTGAAGGTATTATAGGAACAATTAAAAAAGATTAATTATGAAATATGTATCAATTGACATTGAAACTTCGGGACTGAATCATGATATGAATCATGTCCTATCTATTGGGGCTATCATCGAGGACACCAATAACAAATTACCATACGAAGAACTACCAAAGTTCAACGCAATAGTACTTCAGAACAACATACAGGGTTCACCAAGGGCTGTCACAATGAACCAAGAAATCATTTCTTTGATGGGTGATTATCTTGAGGGAACTGATGAAGTTAGAAAGAGTCTAAATAGTAATAGTGGATATGAGTTCTACGAAGAGGAAGATGTTATAAAAGAGTTCTACAAGTTTCTTTGGAGTAATGGGTTTGCTACTTTGGATTCACCATCAACACATGTTAATGGAAAGTTAACACCCATTATTGATGGGAGAACTAAACCTATTACATTGAATGTTGCGGGTAAGAACTTCGGAACCTTTGATAGGTTGTTCTTAGTAGAACTTCCCTGGTGGCAGAAATTAATTAGAACTCGTCAAAGAGTTTTAGATCCAGCAATACTCTGTGTTGATTGGGAAAATGATACATCATTACCGTCGCTTACTACTTGTAAGGAGAGAATGAATGTTGAAGGTATTGTTACACACAACGCATTAGAAGATGCTTGGGATGTTATAGAAATATTAAGAAAGTTTTATTAAGATGAAAAAAATCGTTTTATTAGTGGTATCGATAATGGGAGTGTTGTCGGTACAGTCATGTGTTAATTACAGAGTTAAAGTCGTTCGTCACGATGATAATAGTGTTTTTTATATACCGGCACAAAGGGTTTGGTTTAGATGGGAGGAATCATATTTTGCTCACCCATCATTAAGTGGTGCAAACAAGGAAATAAAAGAATGGATTGTAAAGAAAGAATTTTTAAATGAAATAAAACATCCCAAATTTATTAATTATGAGCACAAATTATTATAGAATACCAACACACGAGGAAATGGAAACTCGTAAAGAAACTTTAATTGGTTTTATAACAAATCTTGAGCTTTCACCTGAGAATATTGAAAGTGGTTTTAAACTTATTAGCCCAAGGAAAAATTGGGAATGGTTCTCACCATGGGATATGTTTTTAGAAGATACCAGTATTCATTTAGGTAAAAGAAGTATGGGTTGGAAGTTCTGTTGGAACTTTCATAAAGATAAACATTATTCAGATAAAGAAACCCTATTAGAATTCATTCGTTCTGGTAGAGTTGTTGATGAATATGGCGAGGAACAAGATGCAGAAGCATTTATTAGAATGGCACTTGAATGGGGAGAGCCAGATGGATTAGTTGTAAATGAAATATATCGAATACAACAACGAGCAAAGGGTGTTGGATCTTTCTTTGATAAGCCAGAATATGATGATAGAATTGTTGATGGGTTAAGAGTTTCATCTTCAATAGATTTTTGTTAATGATAAAGTTAGATGATAATATTAAAGTTTGGATAACATCCGATACTCACTATGCACATAAAAACATATGTAGAGGTGTAACTAATTGGAGAATGCCGGATGGTTCAATACCTGAAGCACAGACAAGAGCATTCGATAATTTAGATCATATGAACGCAGCAATTGTTGATAACCTTAATCATTACGTTGGTCAAGACGATGTGTTGATTCACTTAGGTGACTGGTCGTTTGGTGGTTTTGAAAACATTGAAGAGTTTCATAATAGATTGATCTGCAAGAATATACACTTAGTATTAGGTAATCATGATCATCATATAGATCGAAATCGTGGTGACATAAGAAAGTTATTCTTAAGTGTGAGTTGGTTTGAACAATTCTCATATCAAGGCGAAACAATTGAATGTTGTCATTATCCAATATCATCATGGAATGGGCTTCGCAAGGGTCGCATACATTTGCATGGTCACTGTCACCTACCCATTAATAAAAAGATCAGTAATGGGCGTCGAATGGATGTTGGTTTAGATGGTAGCCTTGGTTTTATTCCATATGGTTTACATGATACAATTAAGATGTTAAAGAAGTTACCAATTGGGTTTGAGATGGGTGTTAATGATCATCACGGAGATGATATATTAAATGTTGATCAGTAATTTTTTATTTCGGATTATTTTAACTATATTAGATTATGAAATTAATAATTAACAAGGTTAAACAATTTTTTAAAGATATTTGGTTAGGTATAAAAATGACCGAAAAAAACCGAGATAAATCCCAATGGGGCAAATTTTAAAACAAACAAACAAATGAAAGAGAGACTAAAAAAAATTTTTAATTCCAACACGTTAGGTCTTGTTGTAGTTATATTCGGAGCCGCATTAATTTTTGAATTTATTGTGTTTCCAGGGTTAACTGAAGCTAATACAATTGTAAACATTTTTGTGTTATTAGTTGGGCTATTCACAATACTACTTACAATTTATTTGGTTCCATTTTATTTTATTAACTGGAAAAAAATGTTTGAATTAACTTTAGATGATTTGGAGATAGGTGAAACTGAATTGGATTATATCCCCAAAGAAGATATCCTTAAAAAGAAAAGAAACCCCAAACAATTTAATGGTGTTAAAAGCGATGAACCATTTGTAAAAACTAGAAAAACCACTAAAAAACCGGAGTTTCCAATGAAACCACATAGCAAGGTTGTTAAATCAATAAATAAAAAATAATATGGGAATGGAATCATTTGAAGAACGATATATTCGTCAAGAAAAACAACGCGAACAATTAAAATTAGAACAAAAATTAAAAATTAAAAAGATGATAAAAGCAATTAGTGCGGGAGTATTAGGATTTATTCTATTAGTAGTATTATTCAATTCATGTGAGAGAATTGATGCAGGACACGTTGGTGTTAAAGTTAATCAGTATGGTGATAACAAAGGTGTGGATGATGTAACCGCAGTTACTGGTATGGTATTCTTTAATCCACTTACAACTCGTATATATGAGTTTCCTACATTTATTCAGCATAAAGAATACAAGAAAACTGAAGATGCTGACAATTCATTTGTTGTAAACTCTAAAGATGGTTCGGAATTTAATGTGTCACCTATCATGAACTATTCGGTTCAAAGAGACAAAGTTCCAGCGATATTTGCAAAATATAGAAGACCCCTTGAAGACATTGAAGAGGGATTTTTAAAGACAGCAGTCTATGACGCTTTCAGACTAGCAACTAACAAATATACAGCTGATGAATTGATTAGCAATAGAGCAATATTTGAAATTGAGGTTCGTAGGTTATTGGATGGCCAGTTATTGAAAGAAGGATTTATTATCAATCAGTTTACATCCAATTTGATTTATCCTGAAACATTTAAGAAATCTATTGAGGCTAAGAACAACGCGGTACAAGCAGCACTTCGTGCCGAAAATGAGGTAAAAACCGCAGAGGCTCAAGCTAAAATTAAAGTGGCGACTGCTGAAGGTAATGCTCAGGCTATGTTAACATCAGCAAAAGCTGAAGCTGAATCAAATAGAATGAAGCAAGTAACATTAACACCATTGTTATTGCAATTAGAATATATCAATAAATGGGATGGAAAGCTTCCGGTATACGGAACAGCACCAATGTTATATAAACCAGTAAACTAATGCAAAAAAAATATTTATATCTTGATGATATAAGAACACCTGTTGATGATCATTGGATGATTGTTAGAAATCATACCGAATTTGTTTCTGCTATTAGGTTATATGGATTAGAAAATTTTGAGGTTATTTCATTAGACCACGATTTGGGTGATCAATCTATGATTGAATACTATACAAATGTAAAAAATAACTATTCATTAAATTATGATAACATAGTTAATGAAAAAACAGGTTACGATTGTTGTAAATTTTTAGTGGCAGAAAGCATGACCAAAAAAATACCGTTGCCACAAATATATATACATTCCGCTAACCCCATTGGGAGCGCTAACATGATGGGTTATATTAACAATTATCTAATGAATTGTAGACTATCACAAACATGTATTAGAGTTAATGTTCAACACACAATTGATGAAGCGTTACAGTTAAGCCCAGAGGTTAGGAAAGCTAGGTGGGATAGATCAGAAGAGGATTAACAATTATTTGGATTTACAATTTTTTTTTACTATATTAATAAAATGGCAACTCAACCAATCAGAAACATTGATTTATTTAAAAAATATAATATCCCTTACCGAGATTTCTCTAAGGATCAGATTGTTGTTGAGACTGCTAAAATTAGTTTTCTAGTTGATTTAGTTCCAATTAAGAATAATCCATATGTTTTCAAGGTCCTTAACATGACCGCCAATAGAACAACAATAGAATCTAAAGATACTTTCTTAAGAAGATTATGCAAGCATTTTAAATTAGATTTTGTTCATTGGAAAGAAAGCACTGATGTTATTGAAAATCTTTATATTAAAGAGGAACCAAAAGAAATCAAGATAGGTAACGAGTACACCACGACCTGGGCCAATCCTGTAGCAAAATGGATCTTACGAGACATTCTAGAGGATGACCAGGTTATCATGGTGTCACCCAAAACACAACGTCCAATCATATCTAAACTATCAGATTTAAGGATCTGGTGCATAAAAAAATAATAAGATGAAAAAACTATTCTTTGACTTAGAAACAACGGGGTTAGATTACAAAACTAATGCCATTCATCAGTTCTCTGGTTGCATTGAACTTGATGGTACAATTATCGAGTCATTTAACTTTAAAATTAAGCCATTTGAAGGCGCTGTAATCGTTCCAAAAGCTCTGGAGACATCTAATGTCACCGAAGAACAGATCATGGCTTATCCGCCAGCTGAAGAGGTATTCAAGGACTTCATGCGAATGTTGTCAAGGTATGTTAAAAAGTTTGATAAAAAAGATAAAATGTTTTTGGTTGGTTATAACAATGCGGCCTTTGATAATGCATTTTTAAGAGAGTTTTATGTGAGATATCAGAAAGATGATTATTTTAATTCATGGTTCTGGGGTAACACTATTGATGTAATGGTATTAGCTTCTGAATACTTAGCGGATGTTCGTATTGGTATGGAAAATTTCAAGTTAATGTCTACTGCTAGAGCGGTTGGTATTGAAATAGACGAATCCAAACTACACGACGCTGAATATGATATAGAATTAACTAGAAACATATACAGAGTTGTTACAAATAGATTTAATGAAAAACCATCTCTATATGGTGTTTTAGATGAAATGCCATTCTAAAAATATATTTGGGTGGAATCACAAATGTGAATATATTTGTGAAAACATTAAAATATGGAAATGATTAGCCCTTACTGCTTTCCTGGTTTAAGAACAGCAGGACTTTCAAAAGAGAAATACCCATACCTTAATTATGAAAAGGTTCCGATGACAAAGCAAGAAGTTATCGATGTGGTTTGCAAAGAATGTGACGTGACTTTAGAGGAGCTCGCATCTGATTGTAGACAAGTTGAGATTGTTAATGGTAGGAAATTCTTGTCCGGAGCATTGAAAATTAAATTAAACATGACTCTGGTGTCAATTGGTAAGATATTAGGTGATAGGGATCACACAACAATAAGACACCAACTCCTAAAGTTTAAGGACCATTGTCAGTATGATGAGTCCTTTAGAATAAGGGCCAGACTAATTCTTAACAAGTTAGGAACAGATTTTCAAGATAACTATGTTATTATGAAGGATAATAGATAACAAAAGACCCGGAACATTCCGGGTTTTTTTATATTTATATGTATGAAAAAGATTATTATAACCGAATCTCAGCTACACAAAATTTGGCCAAAGCTAAAGGAATCACAAATTGATGAGGATATCTTCGTTAAAAAGAACCCAGATAACAATACATTACTTATATTTTCTGACAAAGAAGATAAGAGAGCAAGAGGGAATGAAACATATGGTTTAGGTAGAGAATTTAGAAAATTAGGTTTTGAGTGGAAAGGTGAACTTGGTCACTGGGTTGGTGATTATGATAAATTTGATGCAATTAATACGTTGATCAAATCACATAACAAAATACGTAATATCATTGAAGATCTTGAAATGCTTGAGCTTTTTATTCATGAGACCGATGTTGATCCAACAAAAAAGAATGTGATTATGGATCAGTTAGAGTTGTATATCAATGATTTAGCGAATGCAACAGATCAGGTTGCAATGGATGCAGCAATCAGAAATTATCTAACATTTTATAGTAAGTTTCACAATTATAGTTTAACCAATTCACTATTAATATTCTTACAAAAGAAAGATGCTCAGCGTGTTGCGGGGTATAATACCTGGAGGAAAAAAAATAGAGGAGTTAAAACGGGTGCAACGGCAATATGGATATGGTTCCCAATGCAAGTTAAATCAGGTGAGGAAAGTGACACATCCAATGTGGATTTTACCGGTGTAGATGACGCAGTTAGAAAAGGTAAAACAATCACCAGATTCTCAATGGGTAAGGTATATGATGTCTCAGACACATACCCATTAAATGATGAGGGTAAAATACCGGAAACACCAAAATGGTATGCTGATAACGAACCAAGTGATGTGGCAGATGAATTAACTGAAAGGATGAGTATGTTTGCTGAAACACTTGGGATTAAACTAACTAAAACTGACGCTGAAGGTGGAGAAAAAGGTTATAGCGCCGGAGGACATATAAATTTATCATCAGATATATCTGGTGTTGGTCAAGCAAGCACCTTGGCACATGAATTAGCACATGAATTATTACACTGGAAAACTAAATCGCCATTTTATATTGATGATGAAACGGTTAACACCAGGGAAATGAAAGAGTTACAAGCTGAATCCGTGTCATATGCTATTATGAAATATTATAATTTACCAGTTACACAACATCCAACTTATTTGGTTCTATGGAAAGCAAATAAAGAAAAGATAATGAAGAACTTAAATATTATAGTTAAATGTTCTAAGTACATAATTGATGGTATTGATGCTATTTCGGATGATAAAAAAGATTAGAAAAACACCATTAAATGTTTTTTTATTCCATTTTTTTTATTTATATTTTGTTATTAGTTAAAAAACAAAGCTAACATCAAAATGAAAACATTAACCAGATTTCCCAAAAGAACAGCTAAACCAATTAAGATAGACGGTTTTAAAGGTAAGTATTTAATCACTAAAAGTGGTAGAATATTGAATACGGTCACAGGTAATGAAATAAAATCGTGGAGAGACATGAGTGCCGCCGTTGAATACAGTAGGGTAACATTATTAAGACCCAACGGAACTAATAAAAAATACTATTTACATAGGCTAGTGGCAATGATGTTCATCAAGAAGCCAAGAAGAAAGAATATGCAGGTTAATCATAAGAACATGAATACTAAAAACAATAAAACAACAAATCTTGAATGGGTAACACCAAGTGAAAATATTATGCACGCAAGAAAGTTTAGAGCAAAAAAAAGGAGAAAGCAAAATGAAAAAGCCAACTAAAGAAGAAATCGTTGAATTAATAATGTTACTAGTCGCTATTGCTGTTGGTGCACTAGTCTTTACAACAACATTTGTTATCGCTAGAGAAATTATTAAAGTATTATTTTAAATTAACTAACATCATCAATGTAAATCTCCATAAATTATTATGGGGATTTTTTTTTACGGTTTTTTTTACTTATATTAATTAAAAAATATAATTCATTTATGAAAAAAATATATATAACAAGCCTGGACACAAAATTTATTTATGAACATTTAAAAATTCAAGGGTATTATGAATGGTATATTATATTAAGATGTATTGAAGAAATTCAGTGTGATTATACTTTTCTATCTAGACTAAGTTGGAATAATATATTAAAAGAAAGAGAAATAATTGACGGTGGTGGTGCCAAGAATACAATATATGAAATTTCTGAAAATATAAAAGATGATATTAGGGAAGCATTGGCGTTTTTGAATATTGATGATCTTGATAAGAAGATTGTTGGTGAATATCCATCAGTAACAGCAAAAGAGTTGGAGAAACAATTATATAGTTATGATTGCATTAAAGAATATAACAATTATGGGTTCAAATTTAGAATAGATTCATTTAAGAACTATGTTCTTGATAAGAATGGTTGTAAAATATATGCAGAAAAGTATTTAGATTCCGAACATGAATTAGAATACAACGAAAAGATAACAACATGTTGTTTATATATTGCAGAATGGGCGGATAAAATGGAACATACTAGACCAAAGAAATTTAGAATGAAACATTATGATAAGAAGATTGGTGTAGGTAAAGTTGTTTCAGATAGAATGGATACATTATCAATAGATAAGCGAAGCGGCGGTACATTATCTCCTATGTATGTTAGAGCATTAAGAGCCTGGTGCATGCCAGTTAAATTTTGTAGCAAACTTGAGGATATTTTACATGATTTCTTTGATGAAAAAGATAGGTGTGTTGGTGGAGAGTGGTATTGGGATTATTATGAAGATTTAATTGAACTAGTTGAACTTAAGATTCAAGAAATGGTTGATGATGGCCATAAGATTATTGAAATACAAATTGATAAGGAAAATGAAGATATTACATTCATAGATAAGTTACCAAAAGATTTTTGGAAAAATATGAAAGAAGAAGAAGATGACTTTGTTCCAATTATGAAATATGAATTATAATTAAACTAAAAGAATTCAATATGGGTAATGAAAAAACATATTATGCTCGTCAATCAATTAAATTATCAGAAGAAGCAAAACAATCAATAGTTGTTCCATCTGATATTATTAAGGAATGTAATGATGATAGATTACTTGGTATGAGAGTAAGAGGAATGCTGATCACTAAAATTAAAGAATGTGATGAACATATTAATTATATGAAATCTTTTATTGAAAATAATTAAAACTCTTAAGTAAAGACATAGATCTCCTCTAGGAGAATTTACTCTCAACTTTGACTAACCCAACGAGCTTCAGCTAACCAGATTTGATCCTCAACAGATCGTTCCCCATATTAACTTTATAAACGTTGACCTCTTTTGTAGTTGGTACGTCTCATTCCTATTTAGAACTACCCCACCAATTAGACCCATACTCTCAATTACTGAATTACCCTCTGGGCGAAAGCCTTCCTTTTTCTGTCAGAAAACCTACAGAAAATAAATATGGGAAAATAATTAAAAAGTAAATAAATTGATAATAAAAAGTTAACATTCACTTGCGTCAGAGCCCTTGAGCACTTTATGCGAAAGGGCGAACATTAAGATACTTATATAGTAATGAAGATAGAAGCATTATTTATCTCCGATGTTCACCTCGGATCAAAAGGATCAAACGCCGAGGGTGTTTTAGCTGTCCTTAAACAATATCAACCTGAGTATCTTTTCCTGGTTGGTGACATAATCGATGGTTGGTTATTAAAACGCAAGTTCCGTTGGCCACAATCACACACAAACGTATTAAGAAAAATCTTATCACATTCAAAGAACGGATGTAAAGTTATTTATATTCCAGGTAACCATGATGAATTTCTAAGAGAATATGGGGAATTTTCTTTTGGAAATATTGAAATTCATAATGAATATGTGTGGAAAAATACTTTTATTACTCATGGTGATCTCTATGACGGTGTGGTTAAATTAAAATGGTTAGGTATTCTTGGATCAATCGGATATGATATGGCGATAACAATTGACAGAAGGCTTAAGAAATTTGGTATGAAGAGATCTCTATCCAAGTTTTTAAAGGATAAAGTTAAGGAAGCTGTTAAGTTCATTACTCAATTTGAAATAGAACTAACTAGACAAGCAAAGAAACATCGTTGTCACACTGTTATCTGCGGTCACATACATCATCCAGAGGATAGAATGCTTGATGGTGTTAGATATCTAAACACCGGGGATTGGATTGAGAATAACAGTTATATAATATATAATAATAATGAATATACGGTCATTAAGTAAGAGACTAACAATTGTAATCCCAAGCAAGAATGAATCGCGCACTCTATATGATTGTGTGTATAATATATCCAAACAATCCCATATCATTGGAGTAAGAATCATAATAGCGGATATATCAGACAACAAAGAATCGTTACAGTATATAGAGAGATTAAAGGTAGACTTCAAACATATGTTAAACATAGAAGTAATCAAAGGTGGATACCCATCAGAAGGGAGATTAAATGGAAGTAACTTAGTAACAACTCCGTATATGTTATTCTTGGATGCTGACATTTTTTTAACAAACCCAAATATAATAGAGAAGTGTTTATCATATAGAAAAGATTTGGTAACAGTTCCATTCACAACAGATAAACCATATAGATGGGTATTCAGAGTATTTGATATGTTCCAGACCTTATCCTATTATATGGGGACACCATTCGCGGTGGGAGGATTTCAATTATGGAACTCAGGAGCATACTGGTCTATAGGTGGGTACAATCCAGAGGAACTCTTTGCTGAGGACTATTCAATATCACAGAAGGTAAGCCCAAAACAATTTAAGGTGGTCAACATAAAGGGAGCATATACCTCATCCAGACGCTTCAAGAATAAGGGTGTGTTATGGATGTTAAAGATAATGATTAAGTCATATCTAAACAGAAAGAACCCTGAGTTTTTCAAAAAATCTCACGGATACTGGGAATAGAATTTTTTATTTATTGTAATATTTGGAATTGCCATTTTTTTCTCTTATTATAGTATAAAATTAATAGACACCCAGATGAAATTAGCAATTGTTGACATTGAAACCACAGGATTTGTAAGAGAAAGAAACAATTCCATTGTGGAGATTGCCATTATTTTATGCGACACAGAGACCAGAAAGACTGAGATATTATTCAATAACATCGTTAGAGAAAATACACTCAGTGACTATCATAGAAGATCCTGGATATTTGATCATTCCGATTTAAAGTTCAATGACGTTGAACGAGCCCAAGACATTAATACATATAGAGTTGAGATTCAATCCATACTAGACAAGTATAAGGTAACAGCATATAACAAGAGATTTGATATGGGTTGGTTATCCAGTCTTGGTTTCCGGTACAAAGAAAGCAAATGTTTAATGGAAACCGCTAGTGAATATGCTAAAGTTCTTCTTGACGAGGAGATAAGTCTTAAGGAACAGAATGTATATAGGTGGTTAATGCAAGATAGAAACTATGTGGAGAAACATAGAGCATTACCAGATGCATTAGATGAGGCTCAGATCCTATATAAGTTATGTGACTTCGCTGAAGACCCTATCATCAAAGAAAGTATTGATCAACTAAGAACAAATAAAACTATTTCAAAAGTTAATAGACATATTAATGAGGATGCGTTTAAGCCAGCACCCAAAGAATTTAAGAGTAACAAAGAAGTTAGTCACGATCCAAAAACGTTTGAAGATAAGTTTAAACATACTAAGAAGACCATTCAGGCTTTGTTATCTTCGTATGATATTACCTCAATGATTGTATTGGAAGAGCCAGCAAAAGCCACATTCAACTATAAAGGTAAGATGTATATCTTTTATTATAATGCTGGTAGATGGGGAGTAATGAAGGGTAGTAAACAACCAGAGAAGTATTATTTCTGCAAGGATATAGAAGATCTTTTTACAAGATTCTTAAACAAATAAAACATACATATGGCAAAAAGAATAATCGAAAAGAAGATTATGTACTTCAGAACTTTACTATCTGAGACAACCGGATTCTTTCAAAGATTAAAGATAAAGCTTTGGATATTAAATGAACAGAACAAGCTAAGAAAATATAAAAATAAATAATATGACAAATACACAATCACATGCTCAAGTAGAATTAGATATTCTAAGCGAGAGTGTTCCCGATGCAGTAATTCTGGAGTTCAAGGATGAGATTCTAGCAATATGCGAGAAGTTTGGTAAGAGTGGCCAGAGTGGCGGATCAGCGCCATATGTAGCATCGGCGTTATCTTCAGCATTAAAGAAGTTATGCATGTTTGAAACCATTGCACCACTTACTGGTATTGATAATGAATGGAGCGATGTGTCAACATTTTCCCCAGGTGAAACATTATATCAGAACAAAAGGAATGCCGCGGTATTCAAAGATGATAGTGGTGTGTGGTATTTGGATGCCATTGTTTGGTGTGGTGATACCGAAGGTGAGAGTGGGAATACTTGGGACACTTTCTCTGGGACAGTACAAGGTATAAAGAGCAGACAATACATTAAAGGATTCCCATTTGAACCAAAGATATTTTATATTGGTGTAACAAGGAAAATGCTTCCAGTCGATTGGGAAGAGGAACCGTTCTTTCAAGATAAAGATTACTATAACATATCTGAGTTTGAAGCAACTGGTGTTAAGAACTGGATTTCTGGTGATAAGTATCGTTATGTAATTAAAGATATGAAACAATTGGATGAGGTTTGGGAATATTATAAAAAATAAAAAAAAACAAGAAATATTTTTTACTTTTAAATAATTTAATTATTATTGCATTATAAACTTAAAAAAAAAAAAAATGAAAGACTTATTCACCTCCAAAAAATCTTTAGAAAGATCAAAAATTCCTAGCGTTCAAGAGCTTAGAAGCCTATTTAGTAATTCTAGTGAGCCATCACCAGTACAAGAAACAACACAAAAACCCGTATCCAGAAAATCATTTTCTGATAGTGGTGTTAAAGTTATGATGACCACCGATTATGATTCATTAAAATTAAGAAATGACAATCGTCCAATTGATTTTAAACATGTTCAGCGATTGGTTAAATCAATTCTTGAAAACGGTGTCTTAATGATTCCAGGTATTGTAAATGCGGACAATGAAATTATTGACGCACAACACAGATGGGCAGCACTTAAACAGATCGCAGAAACTACTGGCCGATTTTTACCGTTTTATTTCATTATTGAGGAGAACTATGGTGCAGCAGAGATGATAAAATCTAATGCTCTTGGTAATATTTGGAGAAAATCAGAATACTTGAATCATTATGTTAAGAACGAAAATCCAAATTATCTTTTATTTCAGAAATTTAGAGATGATTTTGAATGGGCAAACAATTCTACCGCTGAGATTATGTTCACCGGAAAGATTGATGGTGTCAATTCAAAGAGAGAAAGAGTCTTAGTTGATAATGAGGAATCAAAAAAATACATTGACGGCAAGAAGCATAGGAGAGATGATTGTGGTAGAGCGAAAATATTTGAGTATGGTTTAATGGAACCAGATGATATTAATGTGGTATATGAAAGAGCATATCAATTGGAAGCCTTGGGTCAATATTATGATAACTTTACTAATACCAACTTTGTTAAAGCGGTGTTACAACTTAGAAAGATTGAAGGGTTTTCATACCAGGAGTTACTCAATCAATTTGAAAAGGTGTTTACCAATAAAAGAAATGATAAGTACCAGATCAAGGATGACTTAAAGCATACAATTGTCAGCTACAGAGATTGTTTGAATGATATCTACAATTTCAAGAAACATGAGAGCAGTTGTTTAAATTTAAGAAGCATTAAACGATAATAAAAAGCCCCTTGTTAAAAGGGGTTTTTTTATGATTAATCTATAGGCTAAAATTTTTTTATTTGGATTATTTTATCTATATTTTATTAAATAAATAATATGATAGACAATATAGAATTAATTAAACCGCTCTTGAACTTTGATAAAGAAGGTGACTTCTATATGCTCTATGTATTCAAACGCAAGAAAGATCAACCTGAAGGTGAGAGAGATAATCACCAGTCAGTTAGGACAATAAAATCATATTGTATTGATAATATTCCATATCTCGATATGCGATATGACGAAATTAAACAACTATGTGAGGTATTCAAAGCTAGAGCATATATTCATGTGGCCAAACAAAACCACATGGACGTTAGCTTGAATATGATAACAGAAATTGTAACCAGAATACAATCAGGACAAATTAATCAAAAGAATGTATTTGATTCTGTTGTTGGTAAAATAAAAACATCGGAGAAGAGATGGATTGTTGATGTTGATCAAAAAGAAATATCACCACTGATGATTGCACATATTGAATATGGATGCAAACCATTTACTGAGGTTGAGTTTGATGAAGCTGGAATGCCAATTGGATATAAGGTTGGACCTAAGATTGAAAAGATAATCCCAACCAAGAACGGACATCATCTTATCACAAAAAGATTTGATGTAATGGCATTTAATGAAAAGTATTCAGACATCGACATTCAAAAGAAGAACCCAACATTATTATATTATCCAAATTCATTAGATTAAAAATATGAAAAGATTATTCTCAAAATTTATAGAATGTAGATTTTATGATAGAGTAAATGGTAGGGCAGTTAACTTGTATCAATGTAAAGATGGTAGTTACTTTCTTGCGCATTCTAAATTTGATTCATTATTTTTTTATACAACATTATGAAAGAAAATACATTTAGAAAAACAATTATTGATAAACGTCTTGAAGAATTATCTGATAAGGTAAGAAGAGGAACTCCAATCTTAATGAGTGAGGCTCTTGAAGTTATTGAATATCAAGAAACACTAAAAGCACATAAGAAAACCACATTAAAAGATAGGTTTATTAATTTTTTCAAAATTAAATAATATGGGAATAGATTTCTGGTATACCAATATATCGCCTAATACACGCATTAGAGAGTCTATTGAAAAAATAGATTGCGCAATTCTATTTAAAAATATTGATACCAACCCTATTGACCAAACCAAATTAAACTTTTTAGTTTTCAAATGGGAAACAAAATGGTCATTTCCCAATAGCACACATACACATTCCATTGAATTTATAGAATTACTGATTAGATTACAAACAGAGAATTTTTATTTTATATCAGACTTTTCAGGTGAATCACATAGTAAACCGGATGAATTAAGTTTATATTTTTTAAATAAATTAAAATTAAATAACATTAATATAAATCGTTTATTTGTTGCAAATAATAATTCAAATAATGTTGGTATACATAAAGTAAAATATGAAAATTTTATATTAAACACCATTTTCTTTCCTAATTTCTTTCTATCAACATATAATCATCTTATAAATTATGTTGTTAAACATAATCACATAACCCCAGATAAAAAATTTTTGTGTTTAAATAGAAGAATGTATTATCACAAATATAAAATAATTGAAGAGTTATTTGATAGAGAATTATTAAACGATACAAGATTTAGTTGGGTAGACAATAAAAATAAAAAAAACCTATTAAACAAAAAATTAACTGACCAGTTGGGAATAGACGTAGACAATTTTAAAGCAATTCAATTGGAAGATGATGTGATGTATGGTAGTGAATTATCTAAGCGCGAGGAATATCTTTTTACAGTAAACCCTAATTGGTATTATAAAAGTAAGGTTAATATTATTACCGAAACAAACTTTAGCCAATCAGAAATTCACATAACAGAAAAAACCTGGAAGGCAATATACTTGGGTGTACCATTTGTGGTTTCCGCATCAAAGGGTCACCTTAAAACGTTAAGGGACATGGGATTCAAAACATTTAATTCAGTTATTAACGAAGACTATGATGAAATGGATGGTGATCATAAAATAAAACATATCATAAATAGTGCTGTTGAATTGTCCAATGTTTATGATACTATGGAGGTTTTAGATATATGTAAATTCAATCAGGATTTATATTTTAACGATGAATATCGAAAAGATATTTTAAATAAAACATTTTTAAATTACCTTTACAATATTGAAAGCCAACTTCAACCAACAAACTTAATATAATGCTGAAGATAATAATAGATAAGGAGATGTTGGAAGACGAACTCAAAATAAAGATACGAAGTTATAAACTAGAACCATTATATAAAAAAGATGTGTGCATTGGCTTAACAGTATCGGTGGTCGCGGACCCAAAGTATCAAGACATAGCAAATCAGTTTAAAGATAATGATAGAATTTCAATTGATCCTATAACCGGAAATGTAAAAATAAAATAAATGGATTATTTCAACTACAAATTAACAAAAAAGAACAAGGAGTATTGTTCTAACCACGCACAGAAAATGGCGGATGGTTTTCCAACATATAGTTTCAAGAATGATGAGAGCCAATCGTTGGATGTGTATAATATTGGAAAGATTGGGGAGTTTGGGTTCTTTAAGTTCCTAGATGATATGCAAACAAAAGGATTACTAAAGATCAAACATGTTCCATTCAGGGAAAGCTATGAAAAGATGAACTTCAAGGATGATTATATTGTGGAGATTAATGGTAATGAAGTTCAGATTGAAGTTAGAACCAAAGGAAGGAACGTAGATCCTCAGCCGGAATATGAATGCTGCACAGATTCAATCAAACCGCATTTTGTTTATGTGTTCATTTCATTTAATAAAAAGACCGACACGGTTAGTGTACTGGGTTATGCGAACTGGGATAATTTCAAAGAACATGCGGAGGTAACTCTAAAAGGAAATACCAATAGCAACTTTCAGAACAAAGTAAACGAATTCAACATAAAGATAAAACATTTAAACAATATAAACGATATTATAAATTTATGAAAACACCAATGGAATTAGCACTAAGCAAGATTGAGCTAATGAAAGATATTGATCCACATAGCAATCGTTGGGAAAACTTTAAAAAGAACTGTATTGAGCAGGAGAAAACACACATAAAAGATGCTTATGACAACAGTATAAATACAATATTGCTTTTACCATCTGGAATAAAGTCAGAAAAAGGTAATGCTGAAGATTATTATAACCGAACCTATAAAAAATAAACATATGAAACTATTTGAATACAAACAGATCACTAAGATGGATTATATTAATCAAGCTTTATTATCCCAAATGGGCAAAGAGGGTTGGGAACTTATCCTATGTGACGTTGGCTCTTACATCTTCAAAAGAGAAATGGAACCGTTACCAGAAGAAAATGAGTTTGATGATTATGGTATGAGAATTTTAAAATAAAATTATGTCACAGATAGAATTAGTTAAAGATAAGCAAGTTGATTATAGATTCGTCTCAGAGTACTATGATGAACCATTACAAGGGTCATGTTATTATTTGGGTAAACTATATCATTTCAGAAGAAAAGAGGGTACCGATCAATTATTCCTGATTCATTTAAATAAGAGTGGGGAAAGGAAATGGAAGCTAAAGCAACTCTGGTTTGAATTATGTGTTGGTTACCACTGGAGTTGGTATCCAAAGAATAGATCGAGCGGGTTTTATTATAGACGTCCACAATGGTTATATAAAATATTGTTGGATTTATATTACAGATTAAAATAAATTGTTTATAATAGTTATAGACATACTAAAAAACATTAATGAGCGATCTATACGAATTTAAGAAAGACGAGTCCAAGCCAAGAGTAAAAGCTCCCGAATCGGAGGATAGACATGTGGCAATGATGGAAGCAATTGCACCCTTTGCAAAGAATAAGGTGCAAGGTAATCTAACCACCATTGATATCATTCCAGCAACAAAGAAAACAAGATTGTTTTTAATGTTATTACCGGAGTGGTCCCCAAACTTTCCGCCATTCAACACGGCGAGATTGGCTTCCGTTGCGAAGCATTCCGGATATGAAACCAAATGCTTGGATTTAAATATAAAGCTACATAATGTTTTTAGAGAATTAATCAAAGAAAACAAAATTGATTTTGATCCATGGGATGGAGCAAAGGAATGGAAATGGTTAGAGAAAACATATTATACGGAGTTGCATCCACATATAGAGCCGGTGCTTCAGCGGTATATCCAACAGATTGTTGATTGGAAGCCGGATGTGGTGGGGTTTACCATGTATTATTGCAATGAAGAACCAGTTAAATGGGTGGCCAAAGAATTAAAAAGACTAATGCCAAACATTAAGATTGCCATCGGCGGTCCCAATGCGGTATTAAGAATACACCAATTCAAAGATGATTACCCAAAAGGTTTAATTGATTACTCTGTCATTGGTGAGGGTGAAGCGATATTGTTACAGATATTAGATGAGGTGGAGAATGGTGTTGTGCATAATGAAATTCAAATACTATCACAACCAGAAAAGCAAAGGTTGGATTTAAACAATCTTCCGTTACCTGACTACAGTGATTTTGATTTTAATGAATATGTTTATCCAAATGGAATCAATACCGAGTTTAGCAGAGGATGTGTGGCCAAATGTACGTTCTGTGAGGAGACACACTTCTGGAAGTATAGACAAAGAATGTCCACAGATGCACTAGCGGAGATTGAACATTTATATTATAGCAAAGGTACGGATGTTGTATGGTTTATTGATAGCTTGGTGAATGGAAATCTTTCTGAACTAAGGGCATTCTGCAAGGCCATCATTGCAAAGGAGATGAAACTTCATTGGACGGGTTATTGCAGATGTGATGGAAGAATGGATCTGGAGTTCTATTGGGATCTAAGAGGTTCTGGATGTGAGGCGCTCAACTATGGAATTGAATCGGGTAGCCAGAAGGTATTGAATGATATGGCAAAGGGTGTAACCATACCGGAGATGGAACAGAACATGGAATCTGGAAGGATTGTGGGCATAAGCGCGTTCACCAATTGGATCGTTGGATTCCCAACAGAAGACTACCAAGACTTCTCGGACACATTAACATTCATATGGAGAAATAGAAATCAAAACATATTAACAATAGCTGCGGGATTTGGATTCGGTATGGGAATGAATACGGTGGTTGGTCAAAATCCAGATAAATTCGGGGTATCTCCACACTTCTTCTTAGACCAATGGATGACCAAAGACTATAGGTTAACAAAGATACATGTTCTATGTAGAATTAAATCATTTGCCATATTCTTACAAAATTTAGTAACCATTAATCATGTACATGTTCCACATAGACCAAACCTAATAAGAGATCACTATGTATTAAACTTCTTTGACACATCAGCATTAAATGAAATTGAATACGAGCAGTTTGATTACCGGATTATACAACCAAACATGCATCCATTCGCAAACACCCTGGTAAATGAAATGTTTGTGTTATTCAGAATGCTATGGAGAACAAAGGGTGGATTCTCATTGGATCTTAAGTTTGATGAGCAATTGGACCTGGTTGAATTCGGGGAAAGAAACGTGGGGCCATTCTGGGCCAACCATAAGTTTATTATAGACAGAAATGGAAACTGGAAATATAAATGCGATTTCAATTTCAAACAACCGGAATCTAATGTAAAAGAACAAAAACCATTTAAAACCATTGACTTCTCACATATAAAGGTAAACGCGGCCGTACGCGCAAGAGTGCACGCAAAACCATCCTGGGGAGAAAACGGCAGATCCCACGAGGAATTCGACGCCCTAATGGTGGAAGAAAGAAGACTTAACACAGAACTAGACCTAAGCTTCCAATACCAATGGGAAGGAAACGGATATTGGGGAGACAAAACTCCCAAACCAATTGACTTTGATTATCAACCCCCAAAACTTTTATAAATGAAAACAGCATTATTGATTTACTGGATACTAACAACCACATACGCAACCTACTGGTTAATAAAGAACCCATATAATAGAG
>Ga0222712_10001581_pt1 | contig 27650 bp, 12 predicted proteins | sample C33_657DmetaG_FD_165043 | JGI IMG/M metagenome (GOLD analysis project Ga0222712, IMG submission 165043) | Estuarine water microbial communities from San Francisco Bay, California, United States - C33_657D | ecosystem: Environmental > Aquatic > Marine > Unclassified | place: USA: California... | reverse complement strand
GGGCCGGTTCCACTGCAGCGAGCCGTTGCCCGCGGAGCGGATCTCGCCGCCGGTCATGGTGACGCCGCCGGTTAGGTTCCAGATGTGGGCCGCCGGGGCGGCGTCGAGCAGGCCGCCGTTGATGACCAGGGTGTTGAGCTGGTCGCGGTAGCCGAGGCCCGTGCCGTCGCCCGTGGTGACGACGGTGCCGCCCGCGTTGATGGTGAGCGTGCCCCGGAGCCGCCCGTAGCCGTTGTTGCCGGCGAGGGACAGGGTGCCCGCGTTGACCGTCGTGCCGCCGGTGTGGGCGTTCTCGGCGGTCAGGACGAGCGTGCCGGCGCCGACCTTGGTGAGTCCGAAGCTGCCCTCGTGCTCGTAGAAGCCCGAGGCGGTGAGGGTGCCGGCGTCGACGCCGACGACGGTGTTGGAGCGAAGCGCGAAACCCGGCCCGCCGCCGGGAGCGTTGGTCAGGGCGTTGTCCCCTGAAATGCTACGGATGGCGCCGAGGCCGCCGGCGCCGGCGCCCCAGACGTGGAAATGCTCGTCGAGGCTGACCCCGCCCTGCAGGGCAAGGGTGGCGCCGTCGCGGATCCAGCTCATGGTCGTGCCGTTGTGGCCGCCCGCGCCGAGCGCGGTGCTGCTGGCCGCCACCAAGGTGCCGGCGACGATGTCGGTCTGGCCGCCGTAGGCGTTCGCACCGGAGAGCACGAGGGTGCCGGCGCCGTACTTGCGGAAGCCGCCCGTGCCAGCCCACCACCAGACGCCATCCTTCAGCACCCCGGTGAGATCGAGGCGGCTGCCGGAGTCGACCGTGACGTTGTTGTTGTTGGCGTTGATGCCGATGCTGACGCCGATGGTGGAGACCGCGGCGCCCCCCGCCGTGATCTGCTCCTGGCCGTTGAAGAGGAAGAGGGCGCCGTGGCCGTTGTCGTTGGCCCCGCCGGTGATGGAGCCGCCGTTGATGAAGAGATTGGTGATGCCGTTGGCGAAGCCGTTGGTGGGGTCGAGATGGATGATCCCGCCCGCGTTCAGCGTCACGGAGGACACGTTGCCCTGGTCCTCGCCGTAGCCGTTGCCGCCGCTGAACACCCACTGGTCGTTGGCGACGAGGGTGCCCCCGCTGTTCACCACGACGGCTCCGGTGCCGAGCGTGCCGCGGCGGGCGGTGAGGGTGCCGGCGTTGACGGTCGTGCCGCCGGTGTGGGTGTTGCGACCGCTCCGTCCGTCGAGCAGCATGGCGCCGTCGCCGGACTTTGTGATGCTGCCGCTGCGGATGGTGCCGGTGAGGTTGAGGGTGGACCCGGACTCGACGTTAAAGCCGCCGTTGTCGAGGTTGATGGCGCGGGCGCTGATGGTCGAGACCACCCCGCCGGTCACGGTGGTGGCGTCGTCAAGGGTCCAGCCGCCCCAGGTGCCGTTGAAACGGGGTCCGGCCAGCTCGCCGCCGGCCAGGGTAAGGTTGCGCAGGTGGGAGTGGCCCTGGAGAATGAGCATGCCGCCGGCGTTGATCCGGGTCGAGTCGACCGACCAGTAGTAATTGTCCCCCGAGTTGCCATCGACATAGACGGTCCCGAGCTTGTTGATGGTGACATTGCCGGCGCCGGAGGTCCCCGGGGCGATGGTGCCGGAAATGGTGAGGACGTGGTCGGAGAAACTGTGGACCGCCGCCCAGGAGCCGCCGCCGGAAACGGTGACCACCCCGGTCTGGGGGGCGGAGGTGGAGACGGTCAGGTAGGGGTTCAACGGATCCCAGAAATGCATCTGCGACCCCGAACCGCCGATGATCGCGAAGCCGTTGAAGGAGGAGGCGGCGCTGACGATGGATTGGAAGGCGCCGGCCTCGATCCCCCAGTAAACCGTGCTGCCACTGACCGTGGCGCCGGTGCCACCGGCAAGGGCCGTGACGCCGACCAACGAGGAACCAGCCGCCGCGTACCACTGGGAATTGGCGGTGGCGATGTAGGAACCTCCAACCCCGCTGCCGAAACGGGTGTCGGTGTTCTGCAGTGTCACCACGGCATCGGAGCTGAGAGCGACGTCCTGGAGCCGCGACAGGTCGAAGTGAATGTACTGCCCATCCCCCGAGGAACCGCGCCAATAGAGACGCCCCCCCTGGTTGCTGGAGTTGAAGGTCGTGCCGCCGCCCAGGTAGTCGGCCCAGTCGCTGGCGAGCAACCGGATCGTGCTGCCGCCGTCGAAGGTGAGGCTCTCCGCCCTTAGGCTGGCACCCGCCCCGAGAAGGGCGGCGGCGGCCACAAGGCTAGCCTGAGGTAGGAGCGTGCGATTAGACCGGGGAGTCATCGTCAAAAGGTGACCGCAGGGGGGTGCGGCGTTGTTAGCCATATAGGTTAATCAAGGGCGAAGGAGCACAAGCGAAAATTAGGTCAAAAGGGACTCGCAGGCCCGGACAAACTGAGAACGACCTTAGCCCCGGAACCCGGGTGGAAGCAGGGGCACCGTAGCCCCGGCGCCCGGGGCTTAGGAAAGCGAGGAGGAGCTCCGACGCGACCGGCGCCGGAGGGCGGCTGCGGCGAGGCAGATTCCGCCCAGCACAAGGCCGTAGGTGGAGGGCTCGGGGACGGGGGTCCAGGTGAGGGAGACGCCGGTGGCGCTGTGCAAGACACCCCACTGACCCTGCCCGGCAGCGGCGAGGTTGGCGGAGGAGAAGTCCTGGGTGAATGTGCCCGAGATCTGCCCCGATGAGGTGAAACTCACCGCCGAGAAGGTGCGCGAGACGTCCCAGAAACTGTCGGAGAAGCCGAAGGAAAGGGTCGGCTCGATCAGCAGGATGCGGAGAATGGCGCCGGAGGCGATGTCGAGGTTGCCACCGGTGACATTGATGGCGTCGTAGTCCTCGCCGCGCACCGGCTGACCGCCGGTCCAATTGGATGTCTCAAGGTCGATTTCCCACTGGAGCACGGAGGTCGAGCTGTAGGCGAGGCCGGCGCCGAAGGTCTGGGAGCCGGGAGAGTCGCCGGGAGCGTGGATGGCCCCGGCGGCGAGGGTCACCAAGCCGCCGGAGAACACCGCATTGGCGCCCTTGAGGGTCCCGGTCACGGCCAGGCCGCCGGTGGCGTCGACCTGCTTCTGGGCAAGGTTGAGTGTGCCGGAGATGGTGCCGCTGAGCCTCGGGGTGGACGTAAGGGTAAAGTCGAACTGGCTGGCGTTGAGGCTCGCAAAGCCGGTCACCGAACCTCCCGCCAGGCGGAGGGTGTTGGCGACGGCGTGCCCGTTGAGGTCGAGCACGCCCCCCTCCAGGCGGACAGCGCTGGTCCCGAAGGCCTGGGCGTGGCCGGCGCGGAGCGTGCCGGCGGCGAGGGTCGTGCCGCCGGTGAAGGTGTTGGCGCCGCCGAGGGTGAGGGTGCCGGAGCCCGACTTGGCGAGGGAGCCGGCGCCGGAGATCACGCCGGAGAGGGTTTGGTTGGCGCTGGTCGAGAAGGCGAGCGTGCCCGCGTTGGAGACGGCGGCGCCGTAGGTGCCGGCGCCGAGGGTGCCGGCGCCCCCCACCTCGAGGGTGCCGGCGGAAACCGTCGTGTCGCCGCCGTAGGTGTTCGCGCCGGTGAGCGTCAGCGTGCCGGAGCCGACCTTCGTCAGGAAGCCGGTGCCGGAGACGTCGTTCTTGATGACGCCGGCGAAGGTCGTGCTCTGGTTGTTGCTGCCGACGGTCATGCCGCGGTTGCCCTCCGACCCCAGTCGCACCCAGGTCGTGGCGTCGCCCGAGGCGAGCGAGCCGACCGTGAGGGCGTTGTTACCGATGTAATTGTACACGCTGACCGCGCCGCCGCCCTGCAGGACCAGCGAGGCGCCGCTCACGGCGTTGTCGTTGCGGAGCCGGAGCTGGGCGCCGTCGGACACGGTCAGCGTGCCGGTGAAGCCCGAGTTGTTGCCCGACAGCTGCAAATCGTTGGACGCGCCGCTGACGACCACGTTGCCGGTCCCCGTAAGCTGGCCGCCGTAGACCACGCCGTAGCTCCCGTGGCTGAGGCGGAGCGTGCCGTCGGCGGCCACCGAGGCGTTGCCGGCCAAGGCCCCTCCGGTCAGCTCTAGTGCGCCGGCCGTGACACTCGTGGCGCCGGTGAAGGTGCTGGACCCCGCGAGGGTCAGGGTGCCCGAGCCCTGCTTGACGAGCCCGCCAGTGCCGCTGATGGAGCCGGAGTAGGTGGTGCTGGCGGCATCACCGACGGTCAGGGTGCCGTCTCCCAGCGTGACGCCGCCGCCGTTGGCTCCGCCTCCCGCGAGCGAGGCGAGGGTGAGGGACTTGCCGTTGAGCCCGAGGGAGGCGCCGGCGACATTGGCGAGCGTGACAGCCACCGCCGAGGCGTTGACCGAGGTGCTGGACAGGTTGATGAAGACGGCGCCCTGCTGGATGCTGAGGGCGCCCGCGGTGAAGGTCGTGTTGGCGAGGTGGAAGCCGCCCGAGCCCACCTTGGTCAGGGTGAAGCCCGCGAGGTCGATCGACGTGGCGCCGAAGCCGGACGCGAGCATGCCCCACTCACCGCTTCCGCCGATGGTCGCGTTGGCCGCGAGGCGGATGTTGGTGGTCTGGGCCGTGAACGTGCCGATGGTGCCGCCGTTGTTGACCAGGGCGCCGAGTCCTCCGGCGCCCGCGCCGGCGAGGGTGTAGCCGTAGGTCGCGTCGGCCACGCCGTTGATGTCGACCGTGCCACCGGAGGCGACGGTGACGGCGCCCACCGCGGTGCTCTTCGTCCCGAGGGCGCTTTGGTTGCCGATCCTGATGGTGCCGGCGTTGACGGTCACCCCGCCCGTGAAGCTGCTGGCGGCCTGGAGAAAGACCCTGCCGGATCCGGACTTGGTCAGGGTCTTGGCCCCGCTGCCCGCGCCGGTGTTCTGGGAGATGGCGCCGGCGACGATGAGGTCGTCGGCGGCGGCCCCGTCGGCCACGTTGAGCGTCAGGCTGTTGAACGTAAGGTCGATGGGGACGGAGACGATGGCGGAGGCGTTGGAGGCGTTGGTCGTGATCTGCCCGGCTCCGGTGGCGGAGCCGACCCGGAAGAGGTTGGTCGTGTTCGCGTTGCCGCGGGTGATCAGGCCGGCGGTCATCTCCAGGGTGTGGAAATACTCCTGGCCACCGGAGATGTCGACGAGGCCTCCGTTGAGGATCACGGACCGGCTGTTGGTGTGGCCGCCCCAAATGGCGTGGGAGGTGGTGTTGGAAACGATGCCCAGGGGACCCACGGTCAGGACGCCGGTGCCGCGGCTGGGCGAGCTGCCGCCGTCGAAGGCGGTGCCGGCACCGAAGAACAGGCGGCCTTGGTTGACGGTCAGGTTGCCGGAGAAGGAGCTGTTGTCGCCGGAAAGGGTGACGAAGCCGGCTTGGTTGGAGGGGGCCGAGCCGGAGTGGAGTCCGAGCGAGAAGGCGCCGTAGCCGTCCGAGTCGTAGCTCTGGGCCAGGGAAGCCGTCAGCCCTCCCGTCTCGAAGTTGAATCCCGGGGCGCCGCCGTCCTGGTACTTTGCGGCGAGGACGCGGGCTTGGATGTCCGCGCCGCTCTGAACCAGCTCGACCTTGACCGCCTTGACCGCGCCATCGGACGCCTGAAGCCAGTAAACCTGGGAGGTGGAGGTCGAGGAAACCAGGTAGCCATGGGCGCCCATCGAGCGCTGGTTGTAGATCCAGTTGCCCCCGAGCACGCCGGAGATGCCGGTGACATCGGCCAAGCTCATCCCCGTGGCCACGGTCTGGAGGGAACTCGTGAGGAAAAGCGAGGAAGTGCGGGAAGGCGCGCCGCCGATGGACAGCGAGGAGCCACCCGAGAGCGAGCCGGAGAGGGTCAGTGTGCGCCTGGCGTTGACCAGCCAACTCTGGTTGGAGGCGAGCGAGACGGCGTTGGAGAGGGTGGCGCTCACCGCGGAACCCTCGAGATTGATGCCGGATGCGCCGAGGGTCAGGGCGCCGGCGCCGGAGACGGAAACGGTGCCGGCGCCCGAGGAGCCGGAGATGCGGATGCCTTGCCAGCTGAGATTCGTCCCCAGGGTCAGCCCGGAGGCGAGGGAGGTGCCGTCCCAGGTGGCGACATCGGAAGACCCCGGGGTGACGCCGCCGGCCCAATTCAAGCCATCGGCCAAGTTCGTCCCGCTGCCGAGCTTGAGCAAGTCGGCCGCGGGAACGCTGGCCGCGCACAGGGCGGCGGAGGCGACGAGGAAGGCCTTCATCGGAGGGGGCGGGGATAATACAAACCCGGGCGCAAGCGCCTCCAAGCCCATTCTCGGACTAGAATCGGGACAGCGGGCCTGAAAGGGGCCAATTTTGCGGCAACATGGGCGGATTCGAAGCCACCGAGCGAGATCCCACGCGCGGGGCGCGATGGGAATGCTGGGCGTCCGGGACGAAGGAACGAGGCCGGGCACACGGCGCGTCGCGGGCGTGTTGGCATGGCCAAGGCCGCGGCCAGGCGAATGCGCGCCTGCTTGGCGGGCTTTTGCCTCGACCGCCGCGACCGCCCTGCCCCACCCTGCCGCATGTCGGAGACCGTCCGCATCCAAAAATACCTCTCCCAGGCCGGGGCGTGTTCCCGCCGCGAGGCGGAGCGCCTGGTGGCCGAGGGCAAGGTCACGGTCAACGGCCACGTCGCCCAGCCGGGGCACGCGGTGCGCCCCGGCGAGGACGTGGTCAAGATCGGCCGCAAGGTGGTGGCCGAGCCGCCGCGCAAGGTGGTGCTCCTGATGAACAAGCCGCGCGGCTTCCTCTGCACGAACAAGGACGAGTTCGGCGGGCGGACGGTCTTCGAGCTCGTGCCCCCGCCCTGGGACAAGTCCCGGCTGTTCTGCGTGGGACGGCTCGACAAGGACTCCGAGGGCCTGCTCCTGCTGACCAACGACGGCGACCTGGCGAACAAGGTGATGCACCCCTCGGGCGGCGTCATCAAGCGCTACGAGGTCCAGCTCAACCGCGCCTTCGACCCCGAGCTCACGCCCCGCCTGCTCAAGGGCGTGCGCGACGGCGAGGACTTCCTGCGCTTCCGCAAGGTGCTCCCCGTGGCGGGCTCGCCCGACCGGCTGGAAATCCACCTCGACCAGGGGCGGAAACGGGAAATCCGCCGGCTGCTCGAGGTCTTCGGCTTCCACGTCAAGACGCTGCGCCGCTTCCAGGTCGGCGAGCTCGTGCTGCGCAAGATGCCGGCCGGCGACTGCCGCCTGCTCTCGCAGAAGGAAGTGGCGATGATCTTCGAGTGAGGGAGCCGGGTCCGGCGCTCAGCGCTCCTCCCGGCCGTCGACGACCTGGGTGAAGGTCGCCAGGTCGTGCAGCGCGCGGCCGTCCCGGCGGAAGAGCGGCAGGTGGAAGCTGATGAGGCCGACCAGGTTGACCAGGATGCTGGGCAGGCAGAGGAACATCCCCTTCCAGGCGGAGCGCAGGAGGCAGCCGGCGGCGGAGGGCGGCCGGCCGGTGCGCACGTCGACCACGCGCAGGCTGACCACGGCCTTGCCGAGGGTGCGGCCGCCGAAGGCCGCCTCCTGGAGCCCGAGGGCGAGGGCGAAGGTGGCGGCGCCGACGAAGCCGGCGTGGACGACCCAGTCGCCCCCGGTCGCGGGCGCGGCCCCGAGGGCGACCTTGACGGGGTCGAGCCCGGCGCCGGCGAGCCCCTCGGCGTAGGCCCTGAGGACGCGATCGAGCCAGCTCTCGAGGTCGGCCCTGCCCCTGAGGGCCTCGGCGCCGGCGGTGACGCCGGCCAAATGCTGGGCGAGGAGGGTGAGCGGCAGGATGTCGAGCAGGAAGGCCAGCGTGCGCCAGCCGAAGCCGGCGGGGCGGGCGGGAATGGGCGGAGGCGACTCAGCCACGGCCGAGGGCGCGCTTGCAGGCGTCGAGCGTGTTGCGCATCAGCATGGCGACGGTCATGGGGCCGACGCCGCCGGGGACGGGGGTGATGGCCTCGCAGGCGGGGGCGACGGCGTCGAAGTCGACGTCGCCGACGATGCGAAAACCCGACTTCTTGGACGCGTCGGGCACGCGGTTGATGCCGACGTCGATGACGACCGCGCCGGGCTTGACCATGTCGGCGGTGATGAAGCGGGGCTTGCCGATGGCGGCCACGAGGATGTCGGCCTGGCGGGTGACGGAGGGAAGGTCGGCGGTGCGGGAATGCGCGACCGTCACCGTGCAGTCGCAGCCCTTGGCGAGGAGAAGCGCGGCGGCGGGCTTGCCCACGATGAGGGAGCGGCCGACCACGACGGCGTGCTTGCCGGCGGTGCGGACCCCGGAGCGGCGCAGGAGCTCGACCACGCCCCGGGGGGTGCAGGCGGCGAAGGCGCCGGGCATCTCCTGGACGAGGCGCCCGATGGACTCGGTGCCGAAGCCGTCGACGTCCTTGGCGGGGGCGACGCGGTTGAAGACCTCGGTCTCGGGGAGGTGGGGCGGCAGGGGGGCCTGGACGAGGATGCCATGGACGGCGGGGTCGGCGTTGAGCGCGTCGAGGTGGGCCATCAGCTCGGCCTTGGGGACGTCGGCGGGAAAGACCCTGAGCGAGGCCCGCATCCCCACCTCGGCGGCGGTGGCCTGCTTCTTGGCCACGTAGGAGACCGAGGCGGGGTCCTCGCCCACGCGCACGAAGGCGACGTGGGGCACGACCGGGGCGAGCGCGGCGACCTCGGCCTTGATCTCGGCGAGGACTTCCTTGGCGATGGCGTTGCCGTCGATGAGGCGCATGGGGCCATTAGGAGCCCCCATCGCGCCCTGGCAAGCATCCGCCCGGGGACGCGGCGGGGGCGGGCAAAAAAGAGCCCCGGCGGGGCCGGGGCTCGAGGGAGCGCTTGGGCGGGGCTTAGCCGAGGTCGCCCTCGGGCGAGGGGCCGCGGTCGCGGCTGTGGCGGCGCTCGCCGCGGTCGCCGCGGTCGCCGCGGGGGCGGTCGCCGAACGAGGGCTTGGGGGCGGGCACGTACTCGCGGCCTTCCTTCTCGGCGATGGCGGCGCGGCGCGAGAGGCGGACGCGGCCCTTGTCGTCGATGCCGACGCACTTGACGATGATCTCGTCGCCCAGCTTGCAGACGTCCTCGACGCGGTTGACGCGGAAGTCGGCGAGCTCGGAGACGTGGACAAGGCCTTCCTGGCCGGGGAGGCACTCGACGAAGACGCCGAACTCCTTCACGGAGCGGACGATGCCCTTGTAGGTCTTGTCCATCTCGATCTGGGCCGAGATGAGGTTCACCTCGTTGACCGCGCGGGCGAGCTTCTCGCCGTCGGTCGCGAAGATGGTGACCCAGCCGGAGTCGTCCTGGTCGATGTCGATCTGGCAGCCGGTGTACTCGGTGATGCGCTTGATGTTCTTGCCGCCCGGGCCGATGAGGGCGCCGATCTTGTCGGACGGGATCTTCATGCGGTGGGTGCGGGGGGTGTGCTCCTTGAGCTCGGCGCGGTGGGCCGGCAGGGTCTTCTCCATGATCCCGAGGATGGCGTCGCGGGCCACCTTGTTCTGGGCGACGGCCTCCTTGACGATGGCGAAGGGCAGGCCGTGGATCTTGAGGTCGAGCTGGAAGGCGGTGATGCCCTCGCGCGTGCCGCAGATCTTGAAGTCCATGTCGCCGAAGTGGTCCTCGGCGCCGATGATGTCGGTCAGGACCTTGTGGGCGACGATCCTGCCGTCCCTCTCATCCGAGACGAGGCCGCAGGAGATGCCGGCCACGGGGGCCTTGAGGGGCACGCCGGCGTCCATCAGGGCGAGCGAGCCGCCGCAGACCGAGGCCATCGAGGTGGAGCCGTTGGACTCCATGATCTCGGAGACGAGGCGGATGGAGTAGGGGAAGTCCTGCTCGGAGGGCAGCACGGAGAGCAGGGCGCGCTCGGCGAGGTTGCCGTGGCCGGTCTCGCGCCGGCTGGTCATGCCGAAGCGGCCGGTCTCCCCGACCGAGAAGGGCGGGAAGTTGTAGTGCAGGAGGAAGGAGCGGGTCTTGGGGCCGCCGGTGATGGCGTCGATCTCCTGGGCGTCCTTGGAGGTGCCGAGGGTGGCGAGGACGAGGCCCTGGGTCTCGCCGCGCTGGAAGAGCGAGGAGCCGTGGACGCGGGGGAGGACGTCGATCGCGCAGCTGATCTTGCGGAGGTCGGCGGGGCCGCGGCCGTCGGCGCGCTTGCCGGCCTCGAGGATGGCGGAGCGGTAGACCTTCTCCTGGAGCTTCTCGAAGGCCATCTTGACGTGGCGGGCGTCGAAGGTGGCGCCGATCTCGGCGGCGCAGGCCTCCTTGGCCTTCTCCATGACGGCCTTGACCGCGTTGCCGCGGGCGGCCTTGGACTCGATGAAGATGGCCTTGCGGAGCTGGTCGCCCTCGGCGGCGACGCGCTCGCAGACGGCGACGACCTTGGCGTCGGGCAGCTGGAGGGCGAAGGTGCGCTTGGCCTTGCCGATCTTGGCGGCCAGCTCGCGCTGGGCCTTGATCAGGGGCTGGATGGCCTTGTGGCCGAACTCAAGGGCGGCGAGGAAGTCGGCCTCGGCGATCTGGTCGGCCTCGCCCTCGATCATCATCATGTCGCGCTCGTTGCCGACGTAGATGAGGTTGAGGTCGGACTCGAAGATCTGCGAGTGGGTGGGGTTGGCGACGAACTGGCCGTTGACGCGGCCGACCCGGACGCCGGCGATGGGGCCGTTCCAGGGGATGTCCGAGGTGAAGACCGCGGCGGAGGCGGCGGTGACCATCAGCGCGTCGGGGTCGTTCTCGCCGTCGGCGGAGAGGACGAGGCCGATGACCTGCACCTCGTTGAGGAAACCCTCGGGGAAGAGGGGGCGGAGGGGACGGTCGCAGAGGCGCGAGGTGATGATCTCCTTGTCGGAGGGCTTGCCCTCGCGGCGGAAGTAGCTGCCGGGGAAGCGGCCGGCGGCGGCGAACTTCTCGCGGTAGTCGACGGTCAGGGGGAAGAAGTCCTGGTCGGGGTTGCGCAGGCCCTCGGCCGCGGTGGCGGAGACGAAGAGGACGGTGTCGCCCTTGCGGATGGTGACGGAGCCGTTGGCCAGCCGGCCGATGCTCCCGGTGCTGATGGTGATGCCGAGTTCCTCGACGGTCACGCTGTGTTCTTGTTTCATGTGGGTTGTTTTGGGTTGGTGCCGGCGGGATGCCGGCGGGTTTGGGTTTGGTGGGTGAAGACGGAAGGAGGGGCTCGCCTCGCGGCGGGCCGCCCGGGGTCCCTGGCTCAGGCGCTCACTTGCGCAGGCCGAGCTTGGTGATGATCGCGTTGTAGCGCTCGACCTCGTTGGCCTTGAGGTAGTTGAGCAGCTTGCGGCGGCGATTGGTCATCTGGATGAGCCCGCGGCGGCTGTGGAAGTCCTTGCGATGGCCGCGCAGGTGCTCGGTCAGGTGGTTGATGCGAGCGGTCAGCAGGGCGACCTGGACCTCGGGGGAACCGGTGTCCTTGGCGTCCTTCTGGTGCTGCTTGATGAGGTCCGACTTGTCGGGGGTCGACATGGTGGTGTGGTGGGTTTGTTGGTGTTGGGGCCGTCCTGGGGTTGTTCCCGCGGGCCAGCTACGCGCCGACCTCGCCGTGTGGGAGCGGGGTTTCCGCCGGCCCTTGCGAGAGGGGCTCCGCCCCGCTCACTCACGAAGATTAGGGGTTCTAAGTGTCGAGTCGACGTCCCGATGGCAAGGACAAACGAGGGGGACAAAAGGGGCTCGGGGGATGATGCCTGAAGTTCCAAAGCCTCGGGCTCCTTCCTCTCTTCCTCCCGGCGCTCTGCGCCATCCGTGCCCCTGTGCCCCTGTGCAGCCGTGCACCCCGGCAGCGCTTGCGCCGCCGCTTATTTAACCGTCCTGAGGTGTTCCCAGAGGGCCTTGAACTGGGCCTGGGCTTCGCCATCGAGGACGTCGGTCAACTGGGTCTGCCCTTCCTCGTCGGCGTACTTGGGCATCTTGGTGAGGGGGTCGACGCGGGTGGGGGCGAGCATCCAGCGCGCGTAGAAGGGCTCGCGGAGGCGCTTGGTGGCGGTGGCGAGGTTGGTGGCGGGGGCCTCGAAGGCGCCGGTGGCGGGGCGGCTCGAGACGGGGTGGCACTGGATGCAGTTGAAGCCGCCGGCCTGGCCGAGGAGGGTCTCGCCCTGCCCCGCCGCCTCGGCGTCAACCGCCGGCGCCTGCGGATCCGCGACCGGGAAGCCGTGCTGGTGGCTGAGGCCCTCGGCGAGGCCCTTGGCGTGGGCGGCGTACCCGGGCATGCGGTGGGTCATCCAATAGCGGGGCTTGTCGGCGAGCTCGCCTGCGATGAAGGCGGCGGACCACTCGGGCCTCAGCTTCTCGCCGAGCCAGGTGAGCGGAGGGATGCGACCGTCGGGGATGGGGTCGCCCTCGGCGGGAGCGGGAGCCTTGGCGCGGAGCGCGGCGGCCTCGTCCTTGAGCCCGACGATGGGGGCGGCGCGGCCGTCGTGCTCGTGGCACTGGACGCAACGCAGCTCGGTGATCTGGCGAAGGGCGAACTCGGCGGGGACGTCGGCGCGAAGCGAGGAGAAGTCGGTCTTGGCGAAGGCGCGCAGGGCGGCGATCTGCGCGGGCGCGAGCGCGAAGTCGAGGCCCTTGCCGCGGGCCGCGGGCCCGTCGGCCACGCAGCCCTTGTCCCACCCCTTGGCCAGCGTGTCGGCCAGGCTGGGATGGTTGCCCACGGGGGCGTTGGCGTGGCAGTTGAGGCAGCCGGAGCTCGCGAGGAGGGCGGCGCCCTTGGCGGGGTCGCCCTTGGGAGCCGCGGACAGCGAGCCCTTGGCGCTGGCGAGCAGGTAGGCCGCGAGCTGGCTTGCCTCATCCAGGGAGAGGCGGAAGTTGGGCATCCGCGACGAGGGATGGTTCTTGGCGGGGTCGCGGAGGTAGTCGACCAAGGCGGCCCCGTGCCACTTGGCGGCGACGTGAGCGAGGGGGAGGCGCTCGGCGGCGGCCTTGGGTGCGTCCGGCTGGCCATGGCAGGCGAGGCAGCCGAGGTTGGCGAAGAGGGCGGCGCCCTTGGCGGCCTGCTCGGGTGTGAATGCCGGCTCGGGAGCAGGCTTGCCCTGGGAGACGAGGAAGGCGGCGAGGTCGGCGGCGCGGGGATCAATGGCGCCGTCCTTGCCCGCGGGGAAGACGCGGGGCATGAGGGTGCCGGGCCGGAAGTGGTGCGGGTCCTGGATCCAGGCGGCGAGGTAGCCTTCCCTCATGCGCTCGCCGTAATTGGCGAGGATGGGGGCGGACTGGGCGAGCTCGGGCATGCCTTGCCCGGCGGCGGGGACCTTGTCGGGGCCGAGGTGGCACTGGGCGCAGCGGAGCTGGGCGAAGAGGAGCCGGCCCTCGCGGAGGGCCATGCCGGGGGCGACCTTGGCGGGATCATGCCGGAGCGCATCGGGCGGGACGGGCTCGCGGGGGAAGGCGCGCGAGGACCAGTCGAGGCGGAAGGTGGCGTCGCCCTGGGCCGGCGAGGCGTACTCGACGACCAGGGAGTTGTCGCCCTTGTTCAGGGTGACCTCCTTGCCCTCGGCGCCCTCGAGCACCTTCCGGCCGTTGAGCGTGACCGCGGCCTGCCCGTTGTGCGTGGCGTGGAAGCGCACCTCCATGCGCAGGTCGGAGACGAGGACGCCTTCCCAGCGGGCCTTGAACGGTCCGGCGGGGAGGAACACGGAGGGCGGCTGGCCGGCCGGCACGTGGAGGGCGGCGAGGCGGTCGCGGCGTGCGTCGACCTTGCCGCCCGACGACAGCTCAAGGGCGAGCCCGGTCTCCGTCGCCGCCGGGAGGGAGGCGAGGGAGAGGGCGAGGGTGAGCGCCAACCGGAACCGCGGCATGCCTTACTTCTTGCCCGAGCAGGACCCGCAGCCGCAACAACCGAATCGTCTGCGGAAGATCCGCCAGATGACGGCGGCGGCGACGACAAGCCCGGCCGCGAGGATCCAGCCGGGGGTGCCGGAGGCGCCCTCGGAAGGGGCGGACGCGGCGGCCGGCGAGAGGATGGAGACGTAGTCCCTGCCGGCCTGGGCGGCGGGGGGGACGACGTTGATGGTGTGGCAGATCTCGTCGGGGACGCGCGAGCCGTCCTCGGCCCTGAGGTTGAGCTTGATCCGCGAGACCATGACCGGCTTGAGCCCGGGCACCTCGAGGAAGACGGACTTCCGGTCGGGGGCGAGCTTGACGGACCTGATGGCGACCGGGGTGGTGCCGTGGCCCTTGGCATCCTTCGCGTCCTTGGCGTCGAGCTTGAGCTCGGGCGAGCCATAGTCGGCGGACCAGCGGACATTGTTCTGCTCGAGGGCGTAGTTCTGGAGGTCGGAGGCGGAGGCCGGGTCGAGCGGGCCGGTGAAGCCGACGGTGATGCCGGCGTCGGTCACGCCGAGCGTGGCCGGCAGGGTGACGGACTTGCCGTTGAAGCGGACGCGGTGGATGGCGCCGTCGCGGGCCGCGTTGGTCTGCCAGCCCTTGAGGCCGCCGACATACAGCTGGCCGTCATAGGGGCTGAAGCGGGGGCGCATGATGCCGCTCCCGAAACGCAGGGGGAGCTTGACCACCCCGCCCTGCTGGACATCGCCCACGCGCTCCTGGAGCACGAGGAAGAGCGAGGACTTGCCGTAGGAGGTGTAGAGCATGCGGCCCTTGAGGGGACCCCACCGGTCGGAGGTGACCCAGGCCTGGCCGCCGTTGGAGTTGTCGACGTCGTGGGGAATCCAGCAGAGCGGCTTGGGCGTCGCCTTGTCCGGGGCGGGCGACCGATGCGAGAGGTCGGGCACCATGACGAAGTGGGGAGCCTTGATGGCGTGGCCGGGCTCGGGCAGGATGCTGAGGTAGTCGACGGGCACCCAGGTGCCCTGGTTGTCGCCGTTGGAGACCTCGCCGTTGGGGCCCACGCCCATGCCGTTGGGGGCGCGGATGCCGGTGGCGACGACGTCGAGGCGGGAGCCGTCGGGCGGGAGCCGGAAGATGGCGCCGTGGTGGGGGCTGAGGGGACCCCAGCCGCGGCCTCCCGGGTTCACGGGGCCGCCCTTGAGGAAGTAGAGGTTGCCCTGCGGGTCGACCTGGAGGTCGAAGGCGAACTCGTGGAAGTTGGGCGTGATCTGGACGTCGTTGTTGAAGTTTTCATACAGGTCGGCCTCGCCGTCGCCGTCGAGGTCGGAGAGGCGGGTGATCTGGTCGCGGCCTAGGACATGGACCTTGCCGTTGATGACCTTGAGGCCGAGGCCGTGGAAGAGACCGGTGGCGAAGCGGCGCCAGCTGACCTTGGCCAGGGTGGCGTCGAGGGGCGAGCTGACCCAGACATCGCCGCTCCAGGTGGAGAACGCGATCCGGTTGCCCTCGAGGAAGTCGATCCCGCCGACGCGCATCCACGAGTCGTAGGGGTTCTTCTCGGGGACCGGGATGGTGTCGACCAGGTAGGGCGCGGCCTCGAGCTCGCGGATGCGCTCGGGGTTGGGGTTGCTGGCCTTGCGCAGGCGCTCGAGGGCCTTCTGCTGCTCGACCTCGCCCAGGGTGCCCTCGAGCTCGACGACCTGCGTCCAGCGGCCGGGTCCGCCCTTGGTGAGCGGGGTCAGGGCGGCGGGGGCGGCGGAGCCGGCCGCGGACTTGGCGGCGGCCGCGAGGTCGGCGGCGGGCGCCTTGGCGTAGGTGACCTTGAAGGTGGCGGCCTTGCCGGGGCGGAGCGAGAGGCTGTTGTCGCGGATGACGAGCCCGGCGGGGTCGGCGCCCTGGACGGCGACCACCACGACCTGCTCACCCTTGCCGGCATGGATGTGGGCCTGGCCGTCGCGGAGCTCCATGCGGCCGCCGGTGGGCAGGTCGGCGAGCTTGACGGCGGCGTCGAGCGAGCCGGCGATGACCTCGAAGGCCCGGGTCATGACCTTGCGTCCGGCCGACTCCTCTACCGCCCCGAGCTCTAGCACCTGGGCCTGGCCCACGGAATACCAGAAGACGACCTGCTCGCCGCTCAGGTAGAGCCCGCGGTACTTGGCGACCGAGGCGGGCACGGGGCCGAGGGGGACCTTGGCGTAGGCGTCGCCGCCCGTCGGGAGCGGCCGGGGATCGGCGAAGGCGCCGTCCTGGCTCCAGCCGGGACCGGGATTGGTCTCGTAGAAGATCTCCGCGCCCTGGGCGGGCCCGGGGTTGGGACCGTGGCCGCCGTCGAAGGTCACCCCGCGGAGGCGGAGCCAACCCCCGGTCCAACCGCCGGCCATGCGGACGGTCTCGGTGTCGAAGAGGGAGCAGGCCTCCCGCTTGCCGTGGCGCACGGCGATGCCCTTGTTGGCCACGCTGCCCTGGCCGTTGAGGGTGGTTTGCCCCCGGGCGTTCTCGTAGGTGGCGCTGAGGAAGGGACCGTAGTCCATCGCCTCGTGGCGAGGCTGGGCGAGGAGCGCCGCCGGCGCAAGGAGCAGGAGGGCGAGGCGGGCGGACGGGGGAATCATGGGTGCAGGGAAAATCGGGTACCGGGGGGTGTCCAGCCAATGGACGTCCCGGCGACGCGGGTGGTTCCGAGGCTAGGCGAAATAATCCACCCCGCCCTCGAAAAGCGGCTGGTGCTTGCGGCCCGGGATGTTGGCCGCGACCCCGGCGCCGCGGCGCTCGCTGTGCCCCATCTTGCCGAGGACGCGCCCGCAGGGGCTGGTGATGCCCTCGATGGCGTGGTCCGACCCGTTGGGGTTGTCGGCGATGGCGTTGGACGGCGCCCCGGCCGGGTCGGCGTACTGGAACGCGACCTGCCCGCGCGCGGCGAGGTCGGCGAGGACGGCGGGAGAGGCGGTGAAGCGTCCCTCGCCATGGGAGAACGGCACGGCGTGGAGCTCGCCGGGCCGCATCCGGGAGAGCCAAGGGGAGAGCACCGAGGCGACGCGGGTCGTGGCGTAGCGGGAAAGGTGGCGTCCGATGCGGTTGTGGAAGAGCGTGGGGGCGGAAGGGTCGATGTCCCGGATCTCGCCGTAGGGCACGAGGCCGACCTTGATCAGGGCCTGGAAGCCGTTGCAGATGCCGAGGCCCAGGCCGTCGCGCGACCGGAGGAGGTCCATCACGCTGTCGCGCACGATGGGCGAGCGCAGGACGGCGGCGATGAACTTGCCCGAGCCGTCGGGCTCGTCGCCGGCGCTGAAGCCGCCGGGGATGACGAGGATCTGCGAGCGGCGGATGGCGGCCGCGAAGGCGGCCAGGGATTCCGCGAGCGCGGCCGGCCCGAGGTTGCGCAGGACCAGGATCTCGGGCTCGGCGCCCGCCTGGCGGAAGGCGCGGGCGGTGTCGTACTCGCAGTTGGTGCCGGGGAAGACGGGGATGACGACGCGGGGGCGGGCGACGCGCACCTTGGGACGGGCGGTGGCGCGGACCGGGTGGGCGAGCGCGGGCGGGGAGCCGGCGGGCTCGGCCGCGCGGGTCGGGTAGACCGGCTCAAGGGTGGCCTCATGGGCCGCCAGCAGCCCGTCAAGGGCGAGCGAGGCGCCCGGCCAGGCGAGGACGGGCTCGGCGGCGGTGCGGCCGAGCACGACATGGGGCAGGTCGCCCAGGTCGGCCGCGGAGGCCACCTCGAGGACGAGGGCGCCGTAGCGAGGCAGGAGGAAGTCGCGCGGCGGGGGGGCGTCGAGCCGGACGCCGACGCGGTTGCCGAAGGCCATGCGGGCGAGCGCGTGCCCCACCCCGCCCTGGCGGACGGCGGCGGCGGCGCGGACCTTGCCGGCGCGCGCGAGGGCGTGGACAAGCGCGAGGCGCCGACGCACCTCGGCGAGGTCGGGAAGAAGCGCGTCGGTCATCGGCGCTTCGACGAGCGCAAGCAGCGAGCCGGCCTGCTTGAGCTCGGCCGAGACCGCGTGGCGCGCCAGGCCGGGCGCGATGGCGAAGGCCACGAGGGTCGGAGGCACGTCGAGATCCTTGAACGAGCCCGACATGCTGTCCTTGCCGCCGATGGCCGCCGTGCCGAACTCAAGCTGGGCCTCCAGGGCGCCGAGGAGGGCGACGAGCGGCTTGCCCCAGCGCGCGGGGTCGGAGCCGAGCTTCTCGAAATATTCCTGGAGCGTGAGCCGAGCGCGCGCCGGGTCGCCCCCGGCGGCGGTGAGGCGGGCGAGGGCCTCGGTCACGGCGCAGACCGCCCCGTGTCCGGGCGACCACTGGGCGACCTCGGGGTTGTAGCCGTGGGCCATGGTCGTGCAGGCCTCGGTCTCGCCGAGGAGGACCGGGAGCTTGGCCACCATGGCCTCCTGGGGGGTGGTCTGGGTGGCGCCGCCGAAGGGATGGAGGACGGTGTTGGCGCCGATGGAGGCGTCGAAACGCTCGACCAGCCCGCGCTGCCCGGCATGGGGAAGGGCGGCCAGGCAGGCGAGCAGCTCGGCGGGCCCGGGAGCCTGGGCGGGCGGGACGAAGGGATGCCGCGTCGCGTCGGGCGCGAGGACGCGCGCGGCGGCGGACTGGGTGACGCCGTTGGTGTCGAGGAAGGCCCGGGCGATGTCCACCACGGGCCGGCCGCGCCACTCCATGACGAGCCGCCCGCTGTCCGTCACGTCGGCGACCGCCACGGCCTCGAGGTTCTCGCGCGCGGCGGCGGCGAGGAAGGCGGGCACATCGGAGGGGGCGAGCACGACGGCCATGCGCTCCTGCGACTCCGAGAGGGCGATCTCCGTGCCGTCGAGCCCGTCGTACTTGAGCGGGACGCGGTCGAGATGGACGTGGAGCGACGGGGCGAGCTCGCCGATCGCGACCGACACGCCCCCCGCCCCGAAGTCGTTGCAGCGCTTGATCAGGCGGCTGACGGCCTCGTCGCGGAAGAGCCGCTGGAGCTTGCGCTCGGTGGGGGCGTCGCCCTTCTGCACCTCGGCCGAGCTCCGCAGCGCGGTCTCGGTGTGTTCCTTGGATGAGCCGGTGGCGCCGCCGACGCCGTCGCGGCCCGTGCGGCCGCCGACGAGCACGATGACATCGCCCGGGGCCGGGGCCTCGCGGCGGACGGCCCGGCGGGGCCCGGCGGCGACCACGGCGCCGATTTCCATGCGCTTGGCGACGAAGCCGGGATGGTAGTGCTCGGCGACCAGGCCCGTCGCGAGGCCGATCTGGTTGCCGTAGGCGGAGTAGCCGGCCGCGGCCTCGCGGCAGATCTTGCGCTGGGAAAGCTTGCCGGGGAGCGTCTGCTCGAGCGGCTGGAGGGGGTTGGCGGCGCCGGTGACGCGCATGGCCTGGTAGACATAGGAGCGGCCGCTGAGCGGGTCGCGGATGGCCCCGCCGAGGCAGGTGGCGGCGCCGCCGAAGGGCTCGATCTCGGTCGGGTGGTTGTGCGTCTCGTTCTTGAACATCACGAGCCACTCCTCGGGACGTCCGTCGACCTCGATGGGCACGACGAGCGAGGCCGCGTTGACCTCCTCGGACTCCTCCTGGTCGTCGAGCAACCCCCGGCGCCGGAGCTCGCGGGCGGCGAGGGTCGCGAGGTCCATCAGGCAGACCGGCTTGCCGTCGCGCCCGAGGCCGAGCCGCACCTGGCGGTAGCGCTCCCAGGCGGCGCGGAAGGGCGCGAGCAGCGGCGAGGGCTCGAACTCGACCGAGGTCAGCGTGGCGAGGAAGGTGGTGTGCCGGCAATGGTCGGACCAGTAGGTGTCGAGCAGGCGGATCTCGGTCACGGTCGGCTCGCGGCGGGCCTCGTCGCGGAAATGGGCCTGGCAGAAGGCGAGGTCGGCCTCGGACATCGCGAGGCCCATCCGGCGGCGCAGCTCGGCCAGGCCGGCCGGGTCCAACCCCCGGAATCCGGCGAGGGCGGCCACGGGCGCGGGCTCGGGCGCGGAGCGACGGAGCGTCGCGGGCTTGTCGAGCGAGGCCTCGCGGGAGTCGACCGGGTTGACAAGGAAGGCCTTGATGCGCTCCAGGTCGGCGGGGCTCGGCGAGCCGCCGACCACGTAGGTGCGCGCGGCGGCGACGAGGGGGCGCTCACCCCCGCCCACGATCTGCAGGCACTGCGAGGCGGAGTCGGCGCGCTGGTCAAACTGCCCGGGAAGGAACTCGACGGCGAAGGCGACCTCGCCCGGGGCGAGGGGGAAGGTTTCCCGGTGGACATCGTCGACCGGCGGCTCGGCGAAGACGGTGGGTATCGCGGCCTCGAGGGCGGAGGCCGGGAGGCCGTCCACGTCGTAGCGCTGGAGGATGCGCAGGCCGGAGAGACCCGGGAGCGCGAGCTGCTCGCGGAGGTCGCGCAGCAGGCCCTCCGCCTCCGAGCGGAAAGCGGGCTTCTTCTCCACGAACAGGCGCCACATGGGGCGACCACTTAAGGGGAGCACCGCCCCGGAGGGCAAGAAGGGATGGAACCGCGGGGAGGCTGGCTCGCCGCGCGTCGGCCGAGAGGAGGCGGGCGTGGCAGCCGGCGGAGCCGTCCCCGGACTCGCGCGCGTCCCGTCCGGCCGGCCGACCCCGCGGGAGGCCGACCGGGCGGACACGGGAGGAGTCGCGCCAGGGCTCAGCCGGCCTTGCGCGCCTTGGCCGCGGCGCGCCTCTCCTCGATCGCGGCCTGGGCGGCGGCGAGGCGGGCGACGGGCACGCGGTAGGGCGAGCAGGAGACGTAGGACAGCCCCACGCGGTGACAGAACTTGACGGAGTCGGGCTCGCCGCCGTGCTCGCCGCAGATGCCCAGCTTGATGTCAGGCCGGGTCCTGCGACCCTTCTCGATGGCGATCTGGACCAGCTGGCCGACGCCGGTCTGGTCGAGCGAGGCGAACGGGTTCTTCTTGAAGATCTCGGCCTCGGTGTAGGCGCCGAGGAACGAGCCCATGTCGTCGCGGCTGACGCCGAGGGCGGTCTGCGTGAGGTCGTTGGTGCCGAAGCTGAAGAACTCGGCGGTCTGGGCGATCTCGTCGGCCGTCAGGGCGCCGCGGGGCACCTCGATCATGGTGCCGACCTGGTAGGCGATCTTGACCTTCCGCTCGGCCTGGACCTCGGCGGCGACGCGATGGATGACCTCGACCTGGAGGTCGAGCTCGCGCTTGAAGCCGACGAGGGGGACCATCACCTCGGGCTTAACCTTGACGCCCTTCTTCTGGACGATGGCGGCAGCCTCGAAGATGGCCCGGGCCTGGGTCTCGGTGATCTCGGGGTAGGCGATGCCGAGGCGGCAGCCGCGGTGGCCGAGCATGGGGTTGAACTCGTGCAGCGCGGCCACGCGGGAGGCGACCTTGGCGGCGGGGATGCCAAGCTTGCGCGCGAGGTCGGCCTGCGACTTCTCGTCGTGGGGGACGAACTCGTGGAGCGGGGGGTCGAGGAGACGGATGGTGGCGGGGAGCCCCTTGAGCGCCTCGAAGATGCCGACGAAGTCCTCGCGCTGGTAGGGCAGGATCTTGGCGAGCGCCTTCTTGCGGCCCTCGACGGTCTCGGCGAGGATCATCTCGCGGACGGCGTCGATGCGGTCGCCCTCGAAGAACATGTGCTCGGTGCGGGTGAGGCCGATGCCCTGGGCGCCGAAGGCGATGGCCTGTCGGGTCTGCTCGGGGTTGTCGGCGTTGGTGCGGACGGCCAGGCGGGTGGCCTGCGAGCACCACTTCATCAGCTGGACGAAGTTGCGGAACTTCTCGGTCCTCTGGGCGGCCTTGTCGCCCTCGATCAGGCCGGTGATGATCTCGGAGGGGGCGGTCTTGATCTGGCCGGCGTAGACCGTGCCCGCGGTGCCGTCGATGGACAGGAAGTCTCCCTCCTTGAAGGTGTGGCCCGCGATGGTCGCCTTCTTCGCGTCGTAGTCGATCTCGACGGCGGCGGCGCCGCAGACGCAGACCTTGCCCATCTGGCGGGCGACGAGGGCGGCGTGGGACGACACCCCGCCGCGGGCGGTGAGGATGCCCTCGGCGGCGATCATGCCGCGGAGGTCCTCGGGCGAGGTCTCGAGGCGGACCAGGAGGACCTTCTCGCCGCGGTCGGCGGCCTGGACGGCGCGGTCGGCGTTGAAGTAGATCTTGCCGGTGGCGGCGCCGGGGCCGGCAGGGAGCCCGGTGGCGATGGCCTTGGCCTTCCTCACCTCGGCGAGGTCGAAGATCGGGGCGAGCAGCTGCTCGAGCTGGTCGGCGGGGTTGCGCAGGACGGCGGTCTCCCAGTCGATGAGCTTTTCCTTCACCATGTCCGCGGCGAACTTGAGGGCGGCGGCGGCGGTGCGCTTGCCGTTGCGGGTCTGGAGCATGAACAGCTTGCCGTCCTGGATGGTGAACTCGATGTCCTGCACGTCCTTGAAGTGCCTCTCGAGGATCGCGCGGACCTTCATCAGCTCGGCGTAGGACTTCGGCATGACCTCCCTCAGCTTGATCACGGGCTCGGGGGTGCGGACGCCGGCGACGACGTCCTCGCCCTGGGCGTTGACGAGGAACTCGCCGTAGAACTCATCCTCGCCGTTGGCGGGGTTGCGGGTGAAGGCCACGCCGGAGCCGGAGGTGGCGCCGGTGTTGCCGAAGACCATCGCCTGGACGTTGACCGCGGTGCCCCATTCGGCGGGGATGTTGTACTTGCGGCGGTAGACGATCGCCCGGTCGTTCATCCATGAGCTGAAGACGGCGCCGGCGGCGCCGCGCAGCTGGTCCCAGGGGCTGTTGGGGAAGTCCTTGCCGGTGCGGTCCTTGACCAGCCTCTTGAAGCGCTTGACGAGCTCCTTCTGGTCGTCGGCGGAGAGCCTGGAGTCCTCGATGTCGCCCTTGTAGCGCTCGTGCTTGAAGGCCTCGATGACGGTCTCGAAGGGCTCGTGGTCCTCGCCCTCGCGCTTCTGGACGCCGAGCACGACGTCGCCGTACATCTGGATGAAGCGGCGGTAGCAGTCCCAGGCGAAGCGGGGGTTGCCGGTCGCCTTCTCGAGGGCGATGACGGTCTGGTCGTTGAGGCCGAGGTTGAGGATGGTGTCCATCATGCCCGGCATGGAGTCGCGGGCGCCCGAGCGGACGGCGACGAGGAGGGGCATGCCCGAGGTGGCGCCGAACCTGGTGCCCATGATGCGCTCCATGTTGGCGACACCGGCCTCCATCTGGGCCTGCAGGGCGGCGGGATAGGTCTTCCGGTTGGCGTAGTAGTGGGTGCAGACCTCGGTGGTGATGGTGAAGCCGGGGGGCACGGGCAGGCCGATGCGGGTCATCTCGGCGAGGTTCGCGCCCTTGCCGCCGAGCAGCGCCTTCATCGCGCCGTCCCCGTCGGCTTTGCCGGCGCCCCAAGTGTAGACGTACTTGGTGGACTTGCCGGAGTTGGACTTCTTCGTGTGGGTCTTGGCCATGGTGGTTGGAAGGTCGTCGGAGGGATATGAACAGGCGTCCACCTGCGGGGGGACGCCAGACGGTGAGCAAGCCCCCCGCCCGCTGGGCTGTCAAAGCGAAAGGGCGGGGGCGCACCATGGCCGCGCAGGGCCTCGAAAGAGGCGCGATGGCCAAGGACCCGCGGCGCAGCCGCTCCCTTGCCTAGGGTCGGGAAGTCGCTAATGCATGGGGCTGACCATGCCCCCCTCCCCCGACACCCCCCTTGCCCCGACCCTGCCCTGCGCGCTTTCCATCGCGGGGTCGGACTCGGGGGGCGGCGCCGGGATTCAGGCCGACCTCCTGAGCTTCGCCGCGCAGGGGGTCTACGGCGCAACCGCCCTCACCTGCGTCACCGCCCAGAATCCGGACGGGGTGTCGGCGGTGCATCCCTGCCCGCCCGAGGTTGTGACGGCGCAGATCCGCCAGGTGCTCGCCTTCTATCCCGTGCGGGCCGCCAAGACCGGCATGCTGTTCAGCGAGGCCATCGTCCAGGCGACGGCGCGGGCGCTCGCCGACGCGGGCAACCTGCCGCTGGTCGTCGACCCCGTGATGGTCGCCTCGAGCGGCGCGCGTCTCCTGCAGGAGGGGGCGATCCGCGCGCTGGCCGGCGACCTCATCCCGCTGGCGACGGTCGTCACCCCCAACCTCGACGAGGCGGAGATCCTGCTCGGGCGCCGCCCCAGGGCCACGGAGATCGGTCGCATGGCCGACGCCGCCGAGCTGGCGCGCAGGCTCGGGGCGGCCGTCCTGCTCAAGGGAGGGCATGGCGAGGGCGACGAGCTGGTCGACCTGCTCGTCGACGCCGGCGGCCGCGCCCTGGCCACGCGGCGGGCGGCGAGGGTCGGCGGCGTCGACACCCACGGGAGCGGGTGCACGCTCTCGGCGGCGCTCGCCGCTAGGCTGGCCCTCGGGGACACGCTGGCCGACGCCTTCGCGGCGGCTCACGCCTACCTCCAGCGCGGCCTCGCCGGGGCGATCGCGGTCGGCCCGCGCCGCCAGATCCGCCACCTGCCCTGAAAGCGAGGCGGGCGCCCGTCGGGCGCCCGCGTGCGGCGAGGACGGGGGCGTCGCTCACTCGGTGAGGATCTCCATCGCGGACTTCTTCTGCGGGATGAAGGGGAGGACGTGCTCGGTGTAGGGCACGATGACGTCGAGGAGGTAGGGGCCCTTGTGGGCGAGCATCTCCCTGATGGCGGCGCGGAGCTCGGAGCGCTTGGTCACGCGGCGGGCCTTGACGCCGAAACCCTGGGCGATGCCCACCATGTCGGGATAGATCCCGTCGAGGTTCTCGGGCGAGCCGATGTTGTTGGGGTCGCCGAGGATGGTGTGGCCGCGGACGCCGGCGTAGAAGCGGTCCTCCCACTGGACGACCATGCCGAGGTGCTGGTTGTTGAGGAGGAGCACCTTGGCGTCGATCTTCTCGACCACCATGCAGGCCATCTCCTGGATGTTCATCAGGAAGGAGCCGTCGCCGTCGATGTCGATCACCTGCTTGTCGGGCCGGGCGACCTTGGCGCCGATGGCGGCGGGCAGGCCGAAGCCCATGGTGCCGGCGCCGAGCGAGGAGATGAAGGTCCGGGGCTCGTCGAAGTGGTAATACTGCGGGGCCCACATCTGGTGCTGGCCGACGCCCGTGCTGATGATCGCCTTGCCCTTGGACTCCTCGAAGAGCACCTCGACCGCCTCCTGGGGCAGGATGTGGGGCGACTTGGAGTGGTCGTAGACGAAGGGGAAGGGATGCTGCCTCTTCCAGCCGTCGATCGTCCGGTACCACTCGGACAGGTTGGGCTTGCGGAAGCCGCGCTTGGCGAGGGCGGCGAGGCGGGCGAGCGCGTGCTTGGCGTCGGAGTGGATCGGATGGTGGGCGAACTTGTTCTTGTGGTGCTCCGACCGGTCGATGTCGATGTGGACGATGGTGGCCTCGGGGGCGAACTTCTCGATCGCCCCGGTGATCCGGTCGTCGAAGCGCGCCCCGACGCAGATGAGGAGGTCGCTCTTGCAGACCGCCCAGTTGCCCGCGACGGTTCCGTGCATCCCGTACCAGTAGAGCGACAGGCGGTGCTTGGCCGGGAAGGCGCCCAGGCCCATCAGGGTCGAGGCGACGGGGATGCCGGCGGCCTCGGCGAAGGCGCGCAGCTCGCGGTGGGCGTGGCCCGAGAGGATGCCGCCGCCGACGTAGAGGACGGGGCGCCTCGACTTCTCGATCAGGCGCAGGACGGGGAGCAGCTCGGCGTCGGGGGCCTTGGGGGGGACCTGGAGGCCGGGAATGTCGACCGCGTCGGGCGTGCGGGGGAAGACGGGCACGAACTCGGCCTGCTGGACGTCCTTGGGGATGTCGATGACCACGGGCCCGGGGCGGCCGGTGGTGGCGATCTTGAACGCCTTGTACATGATCATGGGCAGCTCCTCGTGGTTGAGCACGAGGAACGAGTGCTTCACGATCGGCAGGGTCATGCCGTAGAAGTCGGTCTCCTGGAAGGCGGCGCGGCCGATGAACTGCTGGTAGACCTGGCCCGTGATGCAGACCAGGGGGATGGAGTCCATGTGGGCGTCGGCGATCGCCGTCACCAGGTTGGTCGCGCCGGGGCCGGAGGTGGCCATGCAGACGCCGGGCTTGCCCGTGGCGCGGGAGTAACCCTGGGCCATGAAGGCGCCCCCCTGCTCGTGGCGGGGGAGGATGGTGCGGATCTTGCGGGTGCGGGTCAGCGCCTGGTGCAGCTCCATCGAGGCGCCGCCCGGGTAGGCGAAGATGGTGTCGACCCCCAGGTTCTCCAGGCAGCGCACGACGACGTCGCACCCGCGCATGACGCCGCCCGTCCTCGCCGAGACGGCGGTCATGGGCTTGGCGGTGGACTTCTTGGCGACGGTTTTCTTGCTCATGGGTCTGGGTGGGGCACGGCCCCGGGGAATGGGTGAGAAAAGGAGCCCGACATGGGGGGGCAAGTGTGAATAACCGCCCAGGGGCCCTCCCGGCCGTTGCCAAGCCCCGAAAATCCCCCTAAAACTCCTCCATGCTGGTTTCCTGCCTCGCCGCCCTTGCCCTGCTTGCGACGGCACCCGGAGGGACCGGCGCGGCCGACAAAGACCGGCCGCCCGACATCCTCATCGTGCTGGCGGACGACCTCGGATACTCCGACCTGGGCTGCTACGGCGGCGAGATTCCCACCCCGAACCTGGACCGACTCGCCGCGGGAGGTCTCCGGCTGACCGAGTTCTACAACACCGCCCGCTGCTGGCCCTCGCGCGCCGCGCTCCTCACGGGATACCATGCGCAGGCGGTCCGCAGGGACGCCTTCCCGGGAGCGGACTTCAAGGGCGCGACCGGCCGCCGCCCAGCCTGGGCGAAGCTGCTTCCCGAGCGTCTCAAGGCCGCCGGCTACCGAAGCTTCCTCTCCGGCAAGTGGCACGTGGACGGCCAACCCCGGGAACAGGGCTTCGACCGCGCCCACACGGTCGACGACCACAACCGTTACTTCTCCCCGCGGGATCACACCCTGGACGGCAGGCCGATGCCCCCGCCGGAAGCGGGCTACCTTGCCACCACCGCGATCGCCGACCATGCCATCGCGTTCATCCGCGAGCATGCCGCGGCCCATGCCGGCAAGCCCCTCCTCGGTTACCTCGCCTTCACCGCCCCCCACTTCCCCCTGCAGGCCCCCGCCGAGGACATCGCCCGCCACGCCGAACGCTATCTCGCGGGATGGGAGAACGCGCGCGCCGCCCGCCACGCCCGCCAGGCCGAGCTCGGACTCGCCGTCGGCGCCCTGGCGGCGGTCGAGCGCGACCTCGGCGGCCCCCATCCCGCGGCCGCGGCGGCCCTGGCCAGGCTCGGCCCCGGCGAAGTCGACCGCTCGCCGCCCTGGGCAACGCTGCGCGACGGCCAGCGGGCGTTCCAGGCCTCCAAGATGGCGGTGCATGCGGCGATGGTCGAGCGGATGGACCGCGAGGTCGGCCGCGTCGTCGAGGAGCTGCGCAGGCTCGGCCGGCTGGACGACACCCTCATCCTCTTCCTCTCCGACAACGGGGCCAGCTCGGAGCTGGTGGTGCGCGGCGACGGCCACGATCCCGCGGCCCCGCCGGGATCGGCCGCGAGCTTCCTCTGCCTCGGGCCTGGCTGGGCCTCCGTCGCCAACACCCCCTTCCGGCGCCACAAGTCGTGGGTGCACGAGGGAGGCATCTCGACCCCGCTCATCGCCCACTGGCCGTCGGGCATCGCCCTCCGCGGCGCCATCCGCAGGGGCACCGGCCATGTCGTCGACCTCGCCCCCACCCTGCTTGAGCTGGCGGGTCTGCCCGCGCGCGCCGCCGAGGGCGAGCCCGCGATGCATGGCTCAAGCCTCCTGCGGCTGCTCCGATCGGGCGAGGAGCCCGGGCCTCGCCGTCTCTGGTGGCTGCACGAGGGCAACGCGGCCTACCGGGACGGCGACTGGAAGATCGTGCGGGAGCGCGGGAAGCCCTGGGCCCTGCACCGCATCACCGACGACCGCGCGGAGCAGAACGACCTGTCCGCCCGCGAGCCCGCCCTCCTCGGGCGGCTCACCCAGGCGTGGGAAG
>Ga0222712_10001580_pt1 | contig 27651 bp, 23 predicted proteins | sample C33_657DmetaG_FD_165043 | JGI IMG/M metagenome (GOLD analysis project Ga0222712, IMG submission 165043) | Estuarine water microbial communities from San Francisco Bay, California, United States - C33_657D | ecosystem: Environmental > Aquatic > Marine > Unclassified | place: USA: California... | reverse complement strand
CGCGCGGCTTCGCACGCGAGCTGGAACGCCATGAATGTCTTTCCGCTCCCGCCTTTGTTGTTTGCGAAACACACCGAGTGCGCGCGGTCGGTTTGTTTGTTCGACATCGCTTCGACGTCGAAGCGTTCGTTCGACGACCTTCGATGTGATGCGATCGATCGATTCGACGGGGCGCGTGGACGACGGAGGAGGAGGAGGAGGTCGGTCGGACATTCGGACATTCGGACATTCGGACATTCGGACATTCGGACATTCGATACAGGTCGATCATTCGGACATTCGATATAGGTCGATCATTCGGTCGGTCGGACATTCGGACATTCGATACAGGTCGATCATTCGATACAGGTCGATCATTCGATACAGGTCGATCATTCGATACAGGTCGATCATTCGGTCGGTCGGACATTCGGACATTCGATATAGGTCGATCATTCGGTCGGTCGGACACGCCCCGAGGGCGTCCATCGGTCCTGATCACGACTCACCACGAGTGTCCATCGCGCGCGACTGGAGGACCGAATCGATTCCAATCGGTCATCGATTCGTCGTTCGTCGACGCGTCGTGCGTCGTGCGCGTGCGTTCGTGTTCGCGCGCGATTTCCACGACGTCCTTACTCGACGTCGCGCGCGCGTCGATGCGCACGCGCACGTCGGGCGTGGACGTCACGAGCGATGGCGCGCGTCATGGAATCGCCGCGCGCGCGCGACGACGCGCGGAACCGTCGACGCGCGTAAACGAAGCGCGCGACCGAACGCGCGATCGTTTGAAGTGCGACGACGTCAACGAGAGCGATATTGTCGACGACGACAACGGCGAGAGAGAGAAACCGCGACATCGAACGCGCAGGGCGTTCGCGACGTTCGTGGGGGCGGCGTTCGCGACGCGCTACGCGGCGGCGGGACGCGATGAACGCGGCGGCGGAGACGCGCGAGCGGAGACGACGTCCAAGGCGACGCATCGAGCGACGATGGTCGTGAAAGCGTGCGATGGCGATAGGAATAGCGCGAGCGATAGGGCGAACGTGTTGGCGACGTGCGAAGACGGTGAGGTGTTGGGGACGATTGAGATGGAGCTGTACGGCGACGACGCGCCGGCGACGGTGAGGAATTTCGTCGAGCTGTGTCGCGCGAATGGGGCTTCGACGTTACGCGGGACGACGTTTCATAAAATTATCGCCGGGGAGTACGTCGTCGCGGGGAAGAGTGGGTCGCCGCGCCTCGCGCAGGTCGCCCCGCTCGTCGGGGAGGAGTGGAGGAATACGGATGTTTTGAACGCTCGGGCGTTCGACGCGAGGCATTTTCGTCCTGGGACGGTTTCGTTAGCGCTCGAGAGCGCGCAGAGCGACGGGGATTTTGGTGTGCCGACGGAGTTTCTCATCACCACCGGTCCCGCGCCCGTGCCTTCGTTGGATGGACGCAACATCGTGTTCGGTCGAGTCACCCGCGGTCTCGACGTCGTCGCTCGTCTGTCGGCGACGAAGACGTTTAAGCCATCCGATACGGCGAGGGCGTACAACGGGCTCGCCAAGCTCGTCGGCGATTCGCGCGCGCTCAAAGCGCGCGCTGCGTGGACGAAACCGACGCGCGCCCTCGTCATAACCGAGACGTCGGTCGAAGAACTCGCGCGATAGGCGTCGGGCGTCCAAATATAAATCCTGAGTGCCCGATTCCGCGAGCGCCCTCCTGGTCCGGGGCAACGAGCGTTTAGTTCGCCCGCGCTACATCTCGTGAGCGCGGTCGTAGTCCGTAACCGTAGCCGTAGTCGATATTGATCGCCGCAGAGCGCGCCTTCACTCTGCGATGCGCGCGCACGCGCGAGAGCGCGCGCTCGGCATCATCCAGCTCGTATGCGCGTGCCTCGCCTGGGGCCTCGCCGGTCCCGCGTTCAAGCGCGTCGATGTTAACTTTATGATCCGCCTCGTCTGGCGCGGGCAGTGCTCGATGGCCTTCATCGCCATCCCGTTCGCGTTGGTCCTCATCTTCGTAAAGTCCACGCGCGCGCCGTGGAGCAAAAGCACGTGGACCGGCATCGCCGCCGTCGGCGTGTCCATGTATTTAATGTTCGTGGGATGGAATTACGGCGTGAGCGAGACCGCGTTCTCGCACGCCTCGCTGCTTTCGCAGACGCACCCGGCGTGGCTGTTGGTCATCGCCACGGTTCGCGCGTGGTGGAGTCGAAGGCGGACGACGAAAGCGGTCCAGCGACGACCGTTCCCGAGCTGGCCGGAGTGGGTGTGCGTGGGCGTCGCTGCGGTTGGAGTTGTCGTGACGTCAACGGCGCCGTCGACGGCGGACTTGAAATCGCCGCCCACGGTGCACGGCGATTTGATGTCGCTCGGAAGCGGGCTCGCGAGCGCGTTTTACGTCCTGAGCATGACGGGATGGTTTGGGACTAACGGATCGGGGATACCGAACGCACCGGGTATTTTCGTGCAAGCCACGGGGACAACATTGATGACCGTCCTCGGGATGCTGACGCTAGCGTGCGTGCCGGGGACGGTTTGGCGGAGCAAGCGGTCGCCATACGACGACGGGATATTCGATTGGGTAAGTAGTTATTATTTGTGGCCGTACATCATCGGCATGGGGTCGCTGGCGATCATCGGGCACGTGTTTATGACGGAGGCGTTCAAGCACTTACCACTCATCGTCGTGGCGGTGTCGCTAACGCTGACGCCCGTGCTGCAAACGACGTTTTGTTACGTGCTAATCGGCGACGATGCGCCGGGCTTGCAAACCATCATCGGCGGGGTTATTATTATCTCTGGGATCGGGCTAACGATGGTTTTTGAAGAAAGACGACGACGTCGAGAAAAAGCCGAAAATGCTCTTTCAGACGAGGCGATCGTAGATGAGGATGGAAAGGGCGTCGTGGGAGAAGCGAAACCTGGAAAGGACGCAGTGGCATAGGTATTATCGACTAGGAAAGTAGATTAGACATTCATTCATTCATTCATTCATTCATTCATTCATTCGCTCGTAAGATGTGCTCATTTTTTCTTTCAAGCGCTACGCTACGATATTTTTTCTAAACAAACACAAACACAAGACAAATGCGGTGAGATCACACATCCTTGCGCTTGAAGACGTACAAGTAGCCAAGATCCGTCGGCGGCTTTTGAGAAATGGCAACCTTTCTGTCGTTAAAAATGTACCACGTGCCCTCAATTTTCACGTGTGCGACGTAGTGACCGCAATTGGTGTTACCGCCCATGTGACTGACGATGCCAAACAGTTCGTAATCGCCCGGTCCATCGAACGCCGCGACTTCCGCCGGCGCGGCGGCCGTTCGGCTTGAGTTCTCGCCGTTGACCGCGGCGATGGCCGCTTGCAAATCATCAGAGTGCGAGAACAGCCAGTCGGCGGCGCGTTCTAAGCTCCCAGAGCACGCCTTGAGCGCGGCTTGAGCGGCTTCGTTGTCGAATCCCATCGATGTGAGCATCATCACTGATTCTGGGTCGGCTTCTGCTCGTGGCGGCGCGACGGCGCTCTGTTCTGGAACAGGGTCATTGAAATCCGCATCCTCCATGTGCGCGAACACCCACTCCATAGAAACCTCCGTTGATGCGTTATTCGTCGCGAGTGCGGCGCGCTTGCTTCCATTTTCGCTGAAGCCCATGCCCATGAGCGCGCTCACGATGGTCGTGTCTGGCTCGACGCGACGTGGCGCTGGAGGCGGCGCAGAGAGAGACACCGCGGCGTTTCTAGACGCGTCCGTCGGAAGTTCCACTTCGCCGAGCTGCAAGCCCGCCGCTCGCAAGTGCTCGAGAGAGAGCGCTTGCGGTACATCGACGAGTACGTCCAGCTTTCTAGGCGTCCAGTCTTCGCCAATGTAGTATCTTCTGAGTTGAACGGCGAGGAAGTTTGGCATGGTCTTCACGCGAGACGTCTTCGAAGCGAGAGACTTGCGCTGGAGAGCGGTGCTGAAAAAGTCATCAATCATCTCGCTCGCGGCGAACGCCTCCAAACACTCCGAGAACGGCACTTCCGGTCGCACCGGCTCTTCGTCTTCGCCGGCTTGCTCCATCTTTTGACGTTTTAGTTGGCGCTCCTTGTATGCATCCAACGACGCTTTATTCGTCGCCTTGTTCACGGGCACCTCGAGAGATAAGACGTTATCTTTTCGAGAAGAATATTTCACATTTCCGCTCTCCACGCACGTAATTTTTTCTTCAATCTCAAAAGTAAACTGCGCCGCCGTCGGCGGACCTTTGGAAAGCCGCTCACCCGCCGCCCGTTCCGCGCGTGTCATCACCTCCAATAAATGCTGAAAGTACTCCACGGAATCTTGCTGTCGACCGGTACTGAACTCGGGATGGCCTTTACCGACGATTTGCTTGAACATTCGGGGACACACGGCGACGGCGGCGTTTTCCGCCTCAGGAGTGGCGTACTCATCCGTCACGAGAGCGTTGACCAATTTCGCCATTTGCGTCGGGAAGTCCGACACAGGATCTTCCGGCGCCGATGCAAATATGCGTCCCGAATCATCTGCATACCGCTCGCACACGGCGGGGATCTGCTTCAACACCTGGAGGACGGAGTTCAAGTAACACGTGTTACCCATATTCTTCAAACCGACCAAACGCGCGCCGTACGCCGATTCAAGCTGTGACCCCGCTTCGGTGATTTTATCAAACTCAAACCCTTTGTTCAACTCTATTTGCAACTCGGCCATGTTCTTTTCCGTCTTTTCCATGGACATCATGTTAATTCCCCAGTGTCGCAAGTGTTGCGCCAAGTACGGATCCTCCACCATGTCGTCCTCATCAGGGGCGTATGAATACACATCTGCGCCGTTCGCACTGATCGTCCCAAGTTTCACGACGAGCGGATACTCCTTACCCAAAGATTTCATCGCCTCGTAGTGCCTCAGTGCGCTTCCATTCCCACCAGACCCATCGAAATGTTGTCGTCCGCTGCCGATGAAACCGTCGCTCAAATTCACCCATAGATTCCCGCTTTCCCCAGTCTCCTCGCATCGCCATCGCGATGGATCGCTCGGAATCTTCTTTCCATTATCCTCCTGCGCCAACTCCAACGCATATTTCGACACCTCGCGGGTTTCCTCCCACGCCTTGGTCTCTTCAATTTCGTGAAACCCGCGTCCGGCGACCACCGCCTCGCACGCCTCCTCCAGCGCGCGCGGCAACCCTTCGATCGGCATCTCGCCCACGGGCTCGTCGAAATTCGGCGCAAACACCAACTCATACGTCGTCGTGATCGCGTATTCCTCCCCCGTCGCGAATCCACCGTCCACGCCGAACCCGAGCGCGCGCGGCGTCTCCGTCTTCGCGCTCTCCCTCTTCGTTCGCGTCGACTTCGCGCGCGCGTACGCCTCGCACCGCGTCTTCCCCGCGTCCATCGCGACGTGCGATCGACAGTATCCAAACATCGTCTGCACGTTGACGTATATCCCATCGCGCGAAAACGCGTCGTCAAAGCAGTACGCGCACTCATCTTTATACGCGACGCGAGTCGCGTCGCGACCGGCGAACGCGCCGCGCGCCTCGAGCGCGTCCGCGCGCGCCTTCGCCTCCGCCCCGAGCACCGCCATATCACTCGCACTTGAACGTTCACACGTCCGTCCTCGCGTCGTCACTTCTCGTTCGTCGTCTTCGCGATCGTCTCTTCGTCTCGCGAGCGGCGAAGTGACGCTTCGCGCGCGCGATCGCCGCGAACTCGCCTCGTCATCCGCGCTCGTCCGCCGCCGCCGCCGCCGACACCGCGCCGTTCGCTCGTTCACATTTCACAAAGCATCCGTACATTCGCTCTCTCGAGCCCTTCGCAAGTCATTCATTCCATCCAATCATCCAATCATTCAATCGATCGCGCGTTCTCGCTCTCGCTCTCTCGCGCGCTCCGCGATCGCGCGCGCCCAACTTCGCCCTTCGTGCGCGTTCGCCTCGCTTTGATGCATGACGCGCATGACATTCCCGATCGAATGCTCGATCTCCGCGAACGTTCGCGACAGTCGCGACGACGCGTCATCGATCGCCTCGGCGTCGCGCGTCGCTCGCGCTCGCGCGAGCGACGCGACGCGCGCGACCGCCCTCGATCGCGTCGTCACTCGTTCGCTTTTTCTCTCGCGTGCGACGGTGTTCGATCGATCGCGCGTATGTAAATCGTCACTTATGTCGCCCGTCTCCTCTTCGTCTCCTTTGACGTCGACGTCGTTCGATCGATCGATCGTTCGCTCGCGATTCATTCGCGATCGATCGCCATCATTCTTAACGCCATCGCACGACGCGCCGTCGCTCTCGCTCGACGCTTTGCGCGCGATCGACGAATCGCTCTCGCTTTCGCTCGATCGATCGCTCTGGTCGTCTTCGCCGCGAATCACTCGCGCGAGAGACATGTCGAGGAATCACGCCCATGGAGCGACGATGATTGATGATGACGATGATGATGATGATGATGACGCGCGGGAAAGGAACGACGACGAAGGAGACGATCGCGCGTTGGAATCGTCCATGCCGACGTTCATGACGTCCGTAGGAGTCGAGCGAGGGACGACGAACGAGTCGTTGAAGTCGAGCATGGAGGAATCGTGGGCGCGCGTCGCGCGAGACGCGGGACGCGGCGTCGACGCGAGAGCGATCGCGGACGCGACGTTCGCGTCGATCGCACGCGAACGATCGCGAGGGACGACGACGACGAATAGGAAGGTTGAATTGAGTGATGATGATTTAGCGCGCTTAGCGTGGTTGTACGGCGCGAAAGTCGCGATGAAGGCGCTGGAGTGCGCGCAAGCGGGACGAGTGAAGCGCGCGCGAGCGACGCGAAGCGGTCGAACGGCGTATTTCGTTCAAGGAGGAGTGGCGAACGAACGCGAATACTTGTGCTTTCCCTCGCATTTTTGCACGTGTCAAAGTTTTTTTTGGGAGTGCGTGAGCAAGAACGAGGCGCTGGGGTGTAAGCACCAGCTCGCGGCGCGCGTGGCGAGCGTCGCCGGGTGCGCGGAAATCGAAGTGGACGACGTGCTGTTAGGGAACATGATGCTCAATAACTTGAACGCCGAGACGTGAGTGTGAGAGTGAAAGGATGACATGATCGATGACGGTGTTTGATGAAACAACGACGACGTTCGATGAAACGTTTGTAAATGTAGAAAGATGATCCGACGTAGCGGATTCGTAGCGAGCCGTCGACTAGCGACGACGAGTTGTAAGGGCGCCACGCGACTCGGCGTCACACGCGCGCGCGCGAAGATCGCGACGAACTCCATTCATGGCTGGCTCTCTTCGTCGTAAAAAGCGCGCTCGAGCGCAGAGCGGGACGAAGACGCACAAAGTCGGCGTCGCGTCGAATATGTTTAAAGGAAAGGCGCGCGTCGACGTCGAAGCCGTCGCCCTTCCCGGGACGTCCGCGTCCACGTCCTGGGACGTCGATCGCACGATGGCGAGGAACTACCGCGCCAGTGGGCTCGCCGCGGATGCCAATCGAACGTTCGGTCGCAACGAGCGCGCGGCGGATGAAGCGCTCGGTTTCGAAACCGCGGCGGCGCGAGCGACGACGGGCGGCGACGCGCTCGCCGCCGTCTTGGGTCAGAGCAAATCCACCGGCCGCGCACCTCCCAAGCGACTGACGCCGAAGCAAGCGAGGATTGTTGAACGGATGATCGCGACTCACGGTGCGAATTGCGAGGCCATGGCGACGGATAGAAAATTGAACGCCATGCAGCACGCGACGGGCGTCGTCAAACGCATGGTCGAGAGTTTCCACTTCTACGCCGTCGAGCGCGCCGCGGGGGGGGGCGTCAAAGTAGACTTTCGCGCGCCGATCAAAGGCAAATTGTAAACTATATATAACCCATATCGCCTCACGAACGCCGAGCGCGCGTTCGACGCGCGTTCGACGCTCGTTCGACGTCCCGCGCTCGCTCGTTTCTCGGCGTCCTCGCGCTCATCACTCGTAACGCTAAATCTATTTCTTCGTCTCCCCACTCGCCTCCGCGCTCGCGCTCGCGCTCGACTCCGCTGGTTTCGTATCTCCACCTTTCGCGTCATCAGATATCGCTTTCGCATCTTTCGACGTCGCGCCTTCATTCGCGCGTCGCTCCAACGCCTCCACGCGCCGCTCCAACGCTCGTCGCTCATCCTCCGCCGCGCGCAGTTCCTCCTCGCCTCTCCCCGTCCTCTTCGTCGCTTTCGCCATCGCCCTGAGCTCTTTCTCTCGCATCAACGCCGCGTACTGCGGGGCATACCGTCGCTCGACCTCGCACGCGCACGCGTACGCGACGACCGCCGGCGTCACCATCAAGCACAGGCGCCACGCGTGCCACTCCCATGACAACTTCACGCGCGCGCGCGCGCGTTCGGCGAAGACGTGATTGGTGACGTCGAGGAACGGCGGTCGTTCGCCCGCGCGCACGCGCGCGCGAAAGGCGTCGATCGATGGGTCATCGGCGACGTCGCGCCGCGAGCTCGCGCGCCGCGAGCTCGCGCGCCGCGAGGCGACCGCTGAGACGACCGAGGCCAAGGGACGTTTCATTTCAACGACGCGGTGTTGGGGAATCGCATGACACGCGAATGCGCGTCGAGCGCTTAGGCGAACGTGAGGACACGTTAGCGAGGGCGTGAGTGGTGACGATGAGGTGTTGGTTTGAAGAAGGTGACGGCGAGCTATTTTTGCGCGCGCGCGGAATGCGAGTCAACGGGGAACTTTGGTCAATGCGCGACGCGGAGGAAGAAGAGTAGGGAGGGGGAAAGAACGACAGAGGTCGTTGCGCGCGAAGTCGCGCGAGGAAAGACGGAGGAAGGAGGTTTTTTTGGAATTGGATTTGAGCGCGCGCGGCGAGCGGCGCGGCGGCGACGAGCGCGATGTCGGGAATGTTTACGCCGATTGAATTGGAGGAATTCACGCGCGACGCGTCGAATTGGGACGTGTTTGAGTGTTCGAATGATGATTACGGTGCGTACGATGTCGTGGCGAGCGCGATGAGCGAGAGATTCGTTTGTGATTGAACAATCTGACGGCGCTGCTCGTTTCGGCTCGCGCGCAGACGAGTTGCCGCCGCTCGGGGATGAGATGGATGCGTTTATCGGCATGAAAGCGCGCGAGGCGTGCTCGACGTATTCCACGGACTCTGAGGAAATTACGCTCGCTATTCGAGCGCATCCCATGTACGCGAGGCTCGTCGAGGCGTATTTTGAATGTAGAAAGATTGGCGCCGAGCGAGACGCCGCCGAGGCGCTAGAGCGCGAGAAGGACGCGATGCTGTACTCTATTCAAGCCGCAAACAACGACTCAACGTCTGAATCGCCGTTTCGGGACGCTTCGCCACAAAATCTGGATTATCTGGATGACTTCATGCGCGAGTGCACGCACGAAATCGAATCGTATGCCAAGGAATTGCACACGCTCTTTGCCGAAGCCGAGTCATGCTGCGAAAGTTTTGAAACGCGAGTGCGCAAAGTGAAATCGGATCTCATTCGAAAAACCGATCGGTCGAGTGGGAAAGAGACTGCGAATAAAGTAGAAGTCAGTCGAAGACGGGCGCCGGCGACGTCGGACGAGCAGGAGATGGATTGCATGATGAATGAGGGAGACGACTCGGATGGAAATCGCGATTTAGCGACGGTGCGACAACGCCGGGCGCGTGAAGAAGCCTTGCGCCAAGATTTAAAGCGCAAATATGCGAGCAGCATTTTGACTCTCAAGTCGGAGTTTCTCAAAAAGCGCAAGAAGGGAAAATTGCCATCGGACTCGACGACGATGCTGAAGAGGTGGTGGTCCGATAACATATTGTGGCCATACCCGAGTGACGCCGACAAGAAGACGCTGCTTGATAAAACGAACTTGGACGCGACGCAGGTGAACAACTGGTTCATCAATCAGCGTAAGCGTCATTGGCACAAACTTTTCATCGATAAGCAACCGACGAGCAAGGAGGAAGCGGAGCAGTTGCTCGCGGAGTCGTTTAATGGCTCGCTCGCTGAAGCCTTGCGTTTCGCTCGAGGGTTGTAGATGAAACGCCAACAACGAAAGATAATTTACAAAGTCTAAGGTTTCTGCGGACCCAGCCAAGGGTTTTTAAAAATATAATGCGTGCACGTCAGCGCGTACACGACACTGAACGCGGCATAGAATGTAATCATACAGATAGCGGTCTTGCGCCCGATCTCCCATCGATGTACCAACGGAATCGCCAAGCATGCGTACGTCAACGTAAACATGAGCCCGCCGCCGAGGAGTACGAGCTCGTTTGGCATCACGTACCCAGTGACAGGCCCATGCTTGAAGATGTGCAGCATCAACCCGAAAGACGTACCGACGAGTAAGTTCATCATCGGACCCGCAAAGCACGCAGCGATGGCCATGTTTGGATTTCCTTCGCGAGCAACTACGGTGTTGGACACAAAATCGCCGACACTGTTCCCCCAGGCGAGTACGGTGGCACCCAAGAATGCTTCACTGATTCCAGTCACCTTACCGACGGCGCTGAGCAACGAAACGAGCTCGCTCGCTGCGGTGTTCATCCAAACAATCGATTGAAAGAACGCGCACGCGGTGAGCAGCGCTCGAACGGAGGCGCGGTCAGAAATGTCTTGCCAAGTCAGCGCGACGATGAACGCCGTCAAACACGACGCGAACAACCCGTAAGCGACGCCGATCCAGCGAATGTGGTCGGGCAACAATCCAGTGGCAAACAGAGTGAACAATGGGGCGGTGATGGGCAGCATTCGAGCTTGCCATTTGGTAACGCGCGCGCCGCGCCCGAGTTCTGGCATCGTCAAGCTCAAAACGGCTACGAGCGCTCTTTGAAGCCGTTTCATCATCCACCCAACGTTTTGCCTCATCGTGCGTGTCCACGGAACGCCGTCGATGTTCTCTTCCGTCAGCGTGTCGCTCGCATCGTCCCCCGAATCCGTTTCCTGTATTTCATCGCTCGTCGCCCGCTCGTCGTCCATCATCGGCTCGAGCGCGTCCTCGCCGTCGCTCGCCGCTCCAGCCATCCCTACATCTCTCACTGAATCATTCCCCAACGCGCCGTCGCGCGCGCGGCGCAACACCGCGCGCACGCGACCCGGGGCGAGGAGCGCGACTAAATACACCAAGTACAACGAAAACAATCCGGCGGCTTCCCACGCCTCCACCGAACCATCGACAAACGCGCCCAAAGCGCACGCGCTCGCGACGGCGTAAAACAACGCATCGCGTGCGAAACTTTCTCGATTCAGTTTAACGACGCCATTTTCGCCCATTCCATGCAAAGCGCTCAGAACGACGCACGGAAACACGAACGTCGTCACGAACGTCCCCGCCCCCGTCACCGCGCCCACGGCCAAAGCGCTGCTCTCCTTCACCTCTTCGTGCGTCAGCGCCGCAATTTGTGCGAATATATCCGGAGCCCCGTTCCCGAACGACAGCAGCGTCGCCCCGGCGACGTCGCTCGGTAACCTCAGCGCTTGAGCCACGGCGTTGAGCGCCGGCACGAAGAAGCGCTCCGCCGTCGTCGCGAGCGTCGCGAACGTCCCGAACGCCACGACCGCGGACGCGATCGCGGCTCCGAGTTCATCTCGCGCAAACGCGCAGTAGTACACGCGCAAGTACGGCACCAAACCGTCGTCGCGCGCGCACAGGGCGTTCTCGCGAACGTACGCGCACCGAGCGTCGGGCGGCGCGTCGCGCGGCGCGCACGAGTCGTACGCCCGAGGCTCGACAGGGTCGTCCTCATCGATTGCGGTCGCGGACGCACTGAAATGTAAACACGCGAACGCGAGGGCGAACGCGAAAGCGGCGATGCGACGCGAACGCATGGTGAGCGCGAGAGGCGCGAAGTGCGGCGACGGGACGGGACGGAACGGAACGGAACGGAACGGAACGGGCAAAACGTACGGTTGAGTTAAGACATGTGCGGTGGCGGTATAAAAGTACAGGTGCTCCCTAAAAGTAAAGTGTGCGCGATCGCGCGCGGGCGATCGATCGGTCATCGCCTCGCGGTGAAGTCTTCGATGCAGTCGCCGTCGCTCGACATGCGCACGCAGTCGCCTTCTTCGTACACGGGTTTGTAATTCGCATACGCCACGACCGCGTAGAAAGGATCGCCCGCGCTGCGTTGGAAAAACCGTCGAATCTTCCCGAGCACGGTCTCATCTCGAGCACCGAGCTCGGTGATGACCTCTGGCGCCGTGAAACCGGCGACGGCGGAAAAGTAGGATTTCACGAGCTGCACGCGCGCGTACCCGCTCGCGTCGCGCCACGCCTGAATCGCCTTCGAGTAGAACAACCGATTGCTGAACGTGATGATAACCACTCCCCCGGGTTTTAACACGCGAAAAATCTCCGCGAACACTTCCTCGGCGCGCTGCAAGTATTGCACGCTGACGCAGCACACGACGGCGTCCACCGAGTTGTTCTCCAGCGCTATCCTCGGATCGACGTTGAAGTCGCGAACGAAAAACGAATCTAATCGTTCGTTCCTCCCGAGTTCGCTCGCGTTCATCCCGTGTCCGTACACTTTCCCGTACTCCACGTCGCGCGGCAGATGGGACACCCAGCTCGAACACAAATCCAACACCTTGGACCGCGGCGGGATCCGTCGTCGGTAGAGCTCCGTGACGTTCGCCAAGAAATCGTCATCGACGTGCGTGACGAATCGCGGTTGCGCGTAGAACTCTGAGTCGGGGGATCGGTCCAGTTTCGCGCGGTCTTCGCGCTTCAACACCTCGCGTCGAACGCTTCCGGCGGTTTCGCAGCGCGGCGCGAGCGCGGCGCGCCTCGAGCGCGGCGACGCGCGCTTCGACGTCGCGCGAGCGCTCGAAAACGATCGACTCGCGAACGACGCTCGATCGCCGAGCGCGGTCGATGGAGACGTAAACATCGCGATCGTGAACGAATGAGGATTCGCTCGCGACGTTTGCGCTTCGCTTCGCTTCGTTTCGTTCGTCGCTCGCTGGAAACCGTTTGGAAACCACGCGATCGCGTCTCTCGGCGTCCTTCGCCATCGCTCGATGTCTTTCTTTTTTCGCGCGCGAATGCGCATTCATCATCGAATTCCCTCGTCACTTCTTCAAATCAAATCTACAATCTACGTCGTCGACGAACCGAACCGCTTTTTCGCCGCCGAACGCACGGCGCGCTCGAACGCGCCCCCGTCGCTCGCGAAATCTCTCACATCCTTCATCGGATTCATCGCCTGCACCACGTACGCCTCGTGGACGTCTTGAAAAAATCCTCGCACGACGTCTTCGTTTTTCCCATCGCCGCATAAGATGAACGTCGCGTTCGACGCCGTCGCGTACGCGTACGCCCGAGCGTCGTTGAACCGGTCCACTGTTTTCAAATACGTCTCCTTACTCTCCCAAAATCGCTCGCGAACGAAATCGCACGACGCTTCGGCGATGATTTCCATGACGTAATCATCCCTCGACGCGGTCGTCGTCACCGGCGATGCCGATGTCGAGCGCCAAGGCGTCGAGGCGTCGCTCGCGCTCGCGTCGCCCCTCGCGTCGCTCAGCGCCCATTCGTGATGTTTCTGTTCGTCCTCGAGCGAATTCGAGCGACGTTCGAGATCGATCGCGAGTTTCAGTTCATCCGTCAGAGCGTCGTAGGCGTAGAACGCGCACGGGGACATCGCGTGAGGAAGTGATGGGGGCGAAGACGCGCGAGCCGAGCCGAGCGCGGTCGCGCGCGAGACGAGCTCAACTCCATCACTCATCTCTTTCGTCACTCCGACGCGCGATTTGCGACGATCGACGGCGAACGCGTCGTATCCAGTGCCTCATCGCGCGCGTCCATCGCGTGTGTGTGCGAGAATTCGCAAAGGAGAACGCGAATGAGCTCGCGCGAAGACGCGCGAGCCGAGCTCGCGCGCGCGAGAGAGAAGATCGCCCAAGCGTGCGCTCTGAAGCCCAAGCGATGCGTCGACGTCGTCGACGCACTCGAACGGTGGCGCGTGGCGAGCGAACGCGCTGGAGAGCGCGCGAGAGAGAGCGAGCCAAACGCACGCGACTTGGGCTCGAGCGCTTCGCGCTTCGCGAGCTCGGGCGAAAGCGAGCGAGCGGCGAGCGCGCGCGCGTTCGGCTTGGCCTGTCGAAGTTCGTCCTCGAGCGTGATCGCGAGCGCGCTCGGTGCGTTTCAACACTTGATCGCGCGAGGCGTCATCGCGGGGCGCGCATGGGACGAGGGCGACGAAAAGGGAAGCGAACGCGCGGGCGCGAACGCGGCGAACGCGACGGGCGAGGACGACGTCGACGGCTCACCGTCGTCTCCATCGTCGAGCGCGATCGCGTCGAACGTCGATGCGATCGCGGGGAATGCGGAGGAAGAGGTGAACGTGACGAGGGAGATCATCGATGCGATTTGCGCGGCGGCGGAGACGAGGGACGAAACGGTGGAGTTGCAAGTGTTGCAAACGTTACTCACGGCGGTGAGCAGCCGGACGTTCGAAGTGCACGGTCGCGTGCTCTTGCGCGTGGTTCGAACATGTTATAACGTGTACTTGTCGAGCAAGTCAGAGGTGAATCAGAACACGGCGAAGGCGACGCTGACGCAAATGCTTACGACGGTGTTTCACCGGTTGGAGGCGGATGATCCGCACGCGCTGGCGCCAACGATCGTCGTCGCGGATTTGCTTCGACCGATCGGGGCGGATGATGATTTGGAATACGCGTCGTCCATGTTGAACTTTGTGCAGTCGTTCGTCAACAAAGTGTCGGCGGATATAAACTCAGTCGGGTCGTACAGCTACTTCACCGACCCCGACGCCGTGTTTAAATCCGACGCAGTTGAACACGAGATCACTCGGAGTGAGTTCGACAACGACACAGCACCCATGTCGTCCTCTCACGAGTCGGCGGATGCGCTGGAGGCGCCTTCGCAGGACGAGGGAAAAAACGCGTCGGACGCGGCGTCGAATCAGCTGGAAACTGACGCGTACTTGGTATTTCGATCGCTCTGCAAGCTAGCGAAAAAGCCGAGCAGTGACGTCAACGGCATCGCGTTGGTGCGCAGTAAAATTATTTCACTGCAGCTGCTGAAGATTATCATCGAAAACGCGGGTGATACGTTCTCGACGAGCGCGCGTTTCCCGAATGCGGTTCGAGAGTACTTGTGCGACGCCATCGTGACAAACGCCACGCCAAATGTTGCGGAGGCGTACCAACTCGCGTGTTCGATCTTTTTGACGCTTCTTACGCGATACCGAGCGTACTTGAAAGCCGAAATCGGTTTCTTCTTTCCCTTGTTGTTGCTCAAGCCTCTCGAGGTGCAGGAGGGAGAGCCTTTGATTTCTTACAACCAGCGCGCAACGCTCGTCAAGGGATTTCAAGTCCTATGCACAGACGCACAGCTCTTGGTAGATTTGTTCGTAAACTTTGACTGCGACCTTGACGGGCAGAACATTTTCGAGCGGTACGTCTCGTCCTTGGTGCGCATCGCCCAAGGTGTCGAGAACGCTCAAGCAAGCGCCCCCGAGATGGCGCGCGAGTCGTCGCTTAAAATAGAGGCGCTCGAATGCTTGACGGCGATGCTTGCATCTCTCAACGCTTGGGTGGAAACGAATCTAGACCACGAGCCAAGCACAAGTGGCGCGATCGATAACGTCGAGGAAGAATCGGAAACTGGGTCCACGGCAGCACCCTTGAAAACGAGCGCGTCGTCAGAGTGGAAAATAGGCGACAGCATCGCAAAACTCAAGGCTGACAAACAAGAATTCCAGGAGGGAATCTCGCTTTTCAACAAAAAAGCGAAAAAGGGTCTGGAGTTCTTGCAGTCCATCGGTCGCCTTGGAAAGTCGCACGAAGAAATCGCTGAGTTTTTGCGAACCACTCCGGGTTTGGACAAGACTGTCGTCGGCGACTACTTGGGTGAGAGAGACGAGCCCATGTTAGCCGTGATGCACGCTTACGTCGACGCGCTTGACTTCACGTCGCTCACGCTCGATGATGCCATTCGCAAGTTTTTAGAAGGCTTCAGACTGCCCGGTGAGTCTCAAAAGATTGACCGTTTGATGGAGAAGTTTGCTGAGCGCTACCACAAATTGAACCCCACGGTGTACAAAAGTGCTGATACGGCGTACGTGCTCGCGTTTTCAGTCATCATGCTGAACACTGATGCGCACAACCCGCAAGTGAAGAACAAGATGACAAAAGAAGGTTTTATTCGGAATAATCGTGGAATTGACGACGGTCAAGATCTGCCTAAAGAGATTTTGGATGATTTGTACGAGCGAATCGTGAACAATGAAATCAAAATGAAAGCCCCCGCAGATGCTGCTTTGAGCACGTTGGAGAAGAAAGATAAGACGAATCTTTCTCACCGGTTGGGTATGGATGTACTGTTTGCATTGATGTCTGGCAAGCGCGAGGAGGAATCATTGAAGATTGATACCTCTGAGCTGATCGATCAAGTACGCGCTCGCGCAGCGACAACGAAAGGCTTCCTCGTCGTCCATCAGGCTGGATGTGCGAAGCCGATGATGGAGGTTATTTGGAGTCCGATTCTAACCGTGCTCACCAAAGCGTTTGAGGATAGCGAAAGCGTGGCGGTAGTAACCAACTGCCTTGAAGGGCTGCGGCGCGCCATCAACCTCACGACGCTGCTCGGTATGCGTGAAACACGCAGTGCGTTCATCATTCCGTTGTCGAGACTTACATTCCTGCACAACCCGCAGATGATGCGCACGAAAAACGTCAGCGCGATGAAGACTCTGATCAGAGTTTCGATTGATAATGGGAACGATCTTGGCCAGATGTGGACTCTGATTTTATCGTGCGTAAGTCGTTACGAGCAAGTATATTGTCTCGCAAATGGATTTGATGACAGCGCCTTGTTTCTTGACGCTAGCTATGCTAGCGCCGGTGAGCAGACGCAAAGCACTCGTCCACGACTTTTCAGGCGCTCACTAACCCCGCCGGGTCATTCCATAAAACCTGTGACTCGCAGCGATGATGCAAGCGGCGTAATTGAGTCGGCGACAGAGTTGGCCAATTCGAACGCAGACATTTTGGAGGAATTGATTCCACCTGACCGAGCGGTTCTCGAGGCATTGTCCCCAGATGATCTCGGCCATCTCTTCCATTCTAGCAAAAATCTGAGCGGCGATGCGATTGTTGACTTTGTGAGCAGCTTGTGTGAGCTAGCAATCGATGAGACGTCGTCAAAGTGTCCGCGCGTGTACGCGCTCGGTAAGATTGTTGAGGTTGCTTCATTCAACATGGATCGCATTCGATTTATCTGGGCGCGAGTTTGGCAGGTGTTGAGTGAGTTCTTTGTCACCGTCGGTTGCTCACCGAATCTGCAAATATCGATGACTGTTGTCGACTCGCTTCGTCAGCTGGCGATAAAATTCTTAAGTAGAAAAGAACTGGCCAATTATTCATTTCAGAATGAGTTTTTGCGACCGTTTGTGGTGGTCATGCGGCAGTCGCCCGATGTCGAAATTCGCGAGCTCATCATTCGATGCGTGTCGCAAATGGTTCAAGCCAGAGTCGAGCACATCAAATCCGGTTGGAAGTCCATGTTCATGGTGTTCACAACCGCCGCGGCGGACGAAAGGAGTCAAATTGTCGTTCTCGCGTTTCAAACCATAGAGCGCATCATTCGCGAGCACTTTCACTACATCATCGAGACTGATACAGTTGCCTTCACGGATTGTGTGAACTGCCTCGTAGCTTTTACCAATTCCGAGGCTGGATCTGAAGTGTGCTTGAACGCGCTCGCGTTTTTACGATTTTGCGCTCTCAAGCTCGCTGAGGGAGCACTTGGAGACTTGGAAGAGACGGCGGCGACGGAGAAACAGCTCGCCACGGACAGGCCAGTGGATTCAGCTTTGTCAAAGGGGAATGTCGCGACGACTTGTTTCACCGATGCCGATGCGCATACTTACTTTTGGTTCCCTTTGCTCGCTGGGTTGTCGGAACTCACGTTTGATCCGCGTTCGGAAATACGCACGTCGGCGCTGGAAGTGCTCTTCGATACCCTGAAATTCCATGGTGGGTCTTTTGCTTCTGGATTTTGGGCGCGCGTGTACAGTCGAATTTTATTTCCTATTTTCGATCACGTTCGCGCGGATCTAGCGCCGCAGAGACGTAGCGGGGACCTGGATGACGACACTCCGGCGCTGGAGGACATTAACGATTGGCTTTATGGAACATGTACGCGATGTCTCGAGCTCGTTGTGGATCTCGCCATCCAGTTTCACGAGCCAATCGTAGAAGCAGGAGTCTTACCCGAGTTGCTCGAGCTGCTCCGCGGTTTAACCGCGCGATCTCACGAGCAGCTCGCGGCGTGCGGCGTTGTGGCATTCAAGCGCCTTCTCGTGCATGGTGCTGCAAAGATCAAAGCGAAGGAGTGGTCTCTGTGCATGAACGCCCTTAAGGATACTTTTGAGGCTACTAAGCCGGATTTGAACGCGCTTGATGGCGATATGAGCGTTGAGAACAATTTATCCTCGGCGAATACGTGTTTGGTGCGCATTAAGACGCAGTTACTTTTGGTCTCCGCTGCGCGAGATTTGGCGACTGAATACGCCTCGGCGAGAGTCGATTTCAACGTGGACACGCTGTATATCTTGCTAGATATTCTTGAGAGCGTTCACTCAAACGTTTCAAATGCGAAAGTTGGGTTGCGCGGCGTGGACTCTACCGAAGTTCCATCGATCGTTATCAACACAAAGCCGTTTTATCTGGCGCTTGAGGTGGGCGCGGCGTCGATTGCGCTTAGGTCGCTCTCACGAGTGCAGTTAAAGACGGGTGAACGCACGACACAGCTCGTACGCTTATCTCGAGCCGCTCTGGAGAAGTACTTGAAGTTACTTGACGTACGAACTGGCGTTGATCTTCGCGAAGACACTCGAGTCCGCGCACAAATTTGCGTCGATGCGCTCGACGCCGTTCGCGCGCTCTCCTTACAAGATTTCAAAACGCACTTACCGGTGCTGTACCCACTCTTCACCCGATTGATTCGATGCGAGAGTTCGCCGTGCGAGCTTTCAAATTCCTTATGTGATCTGTTCACCGATCGCGTCGGCCCGCTACTCGTCGCGATGTAGTATTTTTGTAGCAACAGACGAGCGTCAACTTAACCAAAAAAAATGGAATTACACATGAACCATGCGGCGCCGTGAGCACGTCGTGCGCTCACGCACCGCGTGAAAAAATGAATAAGATGCATTATGTACATGGAGATGCCTCGGCGCCCGACGCGTTGATATTATTGAAGTACAACACGCATCGGCGTTCGACTCTCCCCATTGGTTACGCTCTCAAAATACACACATCCGCGACGACGGAAAATATCGATCTCCGCTCGTCGGCGAGGACGCTCGCGCCTCCTCGCCGACGACCGCCCGTCGTCGCGGTACACAAACCACAGTAAAACGTGCGACGTCCTCGCCTTTACCGTCGTCTCTGCGGCACCCTGCGCGTGGACCCCACGATCGATACCCCAAACGTCAGTCATTCGTTCGCGCCTCGCCGCGCGACCTCACGCGACGCGAGCTACAAAGCGCGATCGCCAGCGCGTCGTCGTCGATCGCCCGCGCTCGCCTCTGTCGCTTCGACGACGTACGTTCTCCAGTGCGCGCGCTTCGCCGCGCACGGAATATCAATCGGACACGATCTCGTCGGACTTTCGTTCGCCTCCCCCGACGCCTCCGCGCGCTCGTCGCCGTCGCGCTCGACGTCGCGCGCGCTCGACGACGTTCTCGCCCGTCGCTCGCGCGCGGCGAACATCATCTTCGCCCTCGCTCGCGCGCCGTCGTACGCCTCTTGCTCGCTCTCGTCGCTCGAGTGCGCCTGACATTCGTCTCTCTCGTCGCGCTCATCGCGCTCGGCGTCGGAAACGTCGTCATACCCCTCGTCCTCGCGCGCGTTCGACGCGAACAACGCCGCGCGCAACCCCACGCGTTCGCGATGATTCGCCATTCGCATTTCCCCGTTCGATGCGATCGCCACTCGATCGGACGACGGCGAGGGCGAACGCGTTGAATTTTGCGCGTTCGCGACGGACGTGTGTTCGCTCGCGCGCGAGTTCGCGCGCATCAGCGGCGCGACGACGTCCTCGCTCGCGCGCGCGCACGCGCGCGTCGTAGGGTCATCGAACCCGACGAACACCGCGTGCATCGCCATCGCGCGCGCGCGAGCGACGACCGACGACCGACCGACGACGATCGATCGATCGATCGATCGATCGATCGACGCTCGACGACGAGCGCGCGCGCGCGCGATCGGCGCGACGCGCGTGGAATGACGCTCGTTCGCGCTTTAGCGTTCGCGATCGACGTCGATCGCGAGCTCGCGCGCGCGCGACCGGGGAAACGCGCGCGCGATGTCTCGCTCGCGCTTTATTAGCGTTCGCGAGAGGTTCAACGCGGGGCGAAAACGCGCGCGCGACGATGACTCGTCGACGCGTTAAAAAAGCGAAAAAAAAGCGAAAAAGCGCTCGCGACCGGGAAAAAGCGTCGAGAAACAAATCTCTCGTCGATCACGCCTATAGGTGATCGACGACGTCGACGTGAAACGAGCGGGCGAATCGTGCGTCGCGTGTACGAAATCGCAAAAATTGGGTCCCTTTTTTCACCTTTTTTTTCACGTTTTTAGCGTCACCCCCCCCCCGAGGTCGTTCGCGCGCGCGCGTCATCGCGCGACGACGATCGATCGATCGACCGATCGATCGATCGATCGATCGATCGTCGCATCGAGATCGATCGATCGCGTTATCGATCTCGACATGGCGTACGACGACGACGAGGACGAGGACGAGGAAAACGAAGCGAGAGGTCGATCGTCCGCGGTCAACGACTTGGGAAAGGCGAACGCGCGAGCGAACGATCTCGAGGCGCGCGCGAATGGCGCGCGAGCGACGACGACGACGACGAAAACGACATCGGAGGACGACGGTGGAGGGGATTTCTCGACGCTCCTCGCGAGAGGATTCGCGCACGATGGCGCTGGGGAGGCGATGCGCGAGCGCGGCGCGCGCGGCGTGGCGGACAAAGAGTCGCAACGGCGTCTGGAACAATTGATGGAGGCGCTCGCGCAAGGGTATCGGGCGTGTTCGATGGAGGAGAGGAATAGTGAGTGGTTGAGCTCGGCGGTGGATGCCGTCGTGACCGCGCACGATCGTTGTCCGTCGTGGTTGCGAATACCGGAGGAGACGAACTATAGTAAGCTCGCGGCGCACGCGAGGAACTTGGTGCAACGTGTTGATGAAATGGGCGAGATGGCGAAGAACATTCCACAAAGTTCGGTTCAAGTTATGGAGGATGTGTGTCGGTCGATGTCGGCAAATATTCCGATTGGAATGAATAATTTTGACGGTATGAACGCAATCATTTCGTTACGCGCGCTCACTCAGACGCTCGATCGAGCGCGGGGCGCGTCGACAACCACTGGCGGCGTCGACGCAACGTTGGAGGACAAAGCAGATAAGTGCAGTAGGCTGGTGGATAAGTTTTTAGATTACAAGGACCATGACACGAAAGCGACGATGCATAGCAGATACAACGTTGCAATGTCCGAGTTACGAAGGCAGAGCTCCCACGAGCTAACGATGAAATCCTTCGACGACAATACGTCAGATACGGATTATCTTTGGTTCGCTCTTCGTGAACTCACGTATATTTTCGATGAGCTCAAATCGATCGACCCGCACTTTCAACGGTGTATTCCCAACCATCTGTACGCCAAGTGCTGGGAAATCCACAAAAAAAAAGTTGAAAAAATGCCCGATACTTCTTTGAAGTGCGCGCAGTTCATGATATTTGTCGTGATCAGCGCGTATAAGTCAGTGAACGAGAAAAGCATCAAAGCAATCCGCTCTGAGCTGAATAAAACGGACGTTTCAGTCGTGACGCTCGGAGATTTTTGTAAAAGAATGTCCGGACTTATCGGGATGACCCAGAAATCAGTACCACTTCATAGAATTCAGATCAAACCCGTGAACAAGGCAACGGCAGAACAGTTGATTGAACTCTATAACATGGGAATTACTCCAATCAGAGATATGACCCAAGACCAGGCTGAGGAGATGTTGCGAGGGGCTAGAATTAGCATAGAGACTCAGCCCTCGGTGATAGGGAAGAAGCGAATCGATGTTCGTGAACCGCGACGTTTTGCTGAAGCGCCAACGGCGACGAACGTGCTCGACAACACTCAAGCGTTGAAACTACCGGTCAAGCCGTCGGCGCAGAAGTCTGATATGCGCGTGGAAAAGTGTAAACTGTGCGGTGGTGAAATTAAAGGATATTCGACAGACCCGGCAAATTCCGCGAACATGCATTTACGCTCGAAAGTCCATAAAGCATGGTTAGAGAAACAAGAACTCAAGCTAGAAAACGCAAAGACGGTACCTCCCTCCAAAGTCACCGAGCTCAAGATGCACGCAGTGCCGCCTCCACCGATTGAAAAAGCGTCGTCCAGGCCTGTTGCGGACGCAAGTCACGCACACGCACCAGCGACGTCTTTTGCGGCGCCACCGTCGAATCAAGGCGGCCGACCGCCAGTGATTAATCAAGAAGTCCCGCCGCCACCACCGCCCCCGTCAGCTGGGGATCCCGCAGACGAGCACCTCCAGCTTTCTCCACAGTTGGCTTCCCGCCTGGGCGACCACCCGAGCGAGAAATGCGAGCCAGGTGAGTTACCGTTTAGGCTAGAGGATCTCGCCCCCCATCGGGAGCCTCCCTTCGCGACTTCACCGTCAACCTCGCAAGTCAACAAACGTCCTCGCGACGGATCTTTGACCCCCGAAACGTCGGATCACCGCACGCGCAAAACTTCGCGCGCCGCCGACGGTCCGCCTCCGTGCAAGTATTTCACGAACGGCGTTTGTCGATACGGCGTCCACTGTCATTTCGCGCACGACCGCGAAAAGATATCACGACCATGACGACGCCCATAGAATATAGCGAATTGAACCGATACACCGCGCGAATCGACGCCTTACGCGTTTCCTTCAACGTTCGTTCGACGCGCGTCCCGTTCGCCCGCGTCGCCCGCTGGTCCTCATTCGTCATTCGACGCGAAGGCGACGGACGACCGCGCGCGCGAAGGCGAACCCTCGCGCGCGACCGCGCACTTCGCGTCGTTCGCGACGAACGCGACGACGAAGTTCGTCGCGTTCGAACGAAAACGAAAACAAAAACAAAACAAAATCAACGACTTCAACGACCGATGAGCGCGCTCGGCGAACTGTCGCGCGCGACGCAGCGCGCGCTCGCGCGCGTGGTGCAAGGCAAAGCGCGACGCGGAGTGTTCGCGGGCAAACACATCGGGTTCGGGAACACGATAAGCGATAAAGGGGGGAATAAGTGCGTGTAAAGCGACGTCGTGAGAGTCGGGTTTGAGATTGACGAATGCGCGCGTCGTCGCGCGCGTAGGTCGCGTCGATCGTGGAAACCGAACGCACAAAAGAAGCGAGTGTATAGCGAATTGTTGGGGGAGTCGATCGCGATGCGCGTGACGACGCACGCGCTGCGGTGCATGGATAAAGCCGGGGGATTGGATGAGTACATCTTGAAAACGAGGGATGAGGATTTAAAGAGCGTGTTCGCGCTGGAGTTGAAGAGCCGGTTGAGGATGGTCAAGGCGGAGACGCGAGCGAGGACGGAGGCTGGGGTGGATTACGGCACGGAGGCGGGCGAACGAAGCGAGAACGCGGAGAGATCGACGTGATGTTCGCCCGCGCCGCGCTCGCGGTGGATAGATGTAGTAGATTTTTAGAATATATGCGAGTTTCTACACGCATAAAGTTTGGGACAGGGCGACTGAAGGTGTGAAAATGTTCGTTCTCGTCGCCTCGAAACGAGCGTTCGCGACGCGACGGCGACGTCAGAGATCGACACCATGGCGCGCTCGACGTACCCACCCGTGCCTAAAAAATGCGTCGTCACCGGCGGGATGGGCTTTGTCGGTCGTAGACTCGTCGAAATGCTCGTCGAGCGCGGCGCCGAGCGCGTCGTGGCGTTTGATATTTCTCCCAAACCAGACGACGCCGCGGATGACCCGCGCATCGTGTGGTTCCAAGGCAATTTAACCTCTCAAGACGACGTAAACGAGGCGTGTAAAGGCGCGGATTGCGTGTGGCACATCGCCGCTCTCGTCGGACCTTACCACAAGAAGGAGATGTACGACGCGGTGAACCACTTGGGGACGCTGAACGTGATCAACGCGTGCAAGAAGCACGGGATCACCAAGTGCGTCATGTCGAGTTCACCTTCGACGAGATTCGATGGGAACGACATCAACGGTAAACGCGAAAGCGAGCTAGACTTTCCAAAAGTATTCTTACAAGAGTACGCGGAGAGTAAGGCGAAAGGTGAACAGGCGATGATGGCGGCGTGCGATAACAAGACGTTCTTCACCGTCGCCGTGGCGCCGCATCAGGTATATGGACCGAGAGATATGCTGTTCTTGCACAACTTCTTGATGGCGCGCGGTAAATTACGCATTTTTGGCGACGGACAAAACAAATGCAGCATTTGCTACGTTGATAATTATTGCCACGGTTTGATATTGGGCGAACGCGCCTTGTACAAGAACTCGCCCGCGCTCGGCAAGTTCTATATTTGCACCGACGGCGAGCCAGTCAAGCTTTGGGACATGATCGACCGCGCATTCGTCGATCTCGGTTATCCATCGCTCAAGACGAAGTTCAGTCTGCCCGGATGGTATTTTATGATGCCGCTGGCGTACCTGTGCGACGTCGTCGGCTACGTTCTCGGGAAAAAGTTCAAGCTCACGCCTTTCAGCGTTCGTATGCTCTTGATTAACCGCTACTTTAACATCGAAGCCGCGAAACGCGATCTTGGGTACGAGCCAATCTTCACCCAAGAAGAAGCGTGGGCGAAAACCATCGATTGGTTCTCGAGCGTCTGGCAGCCGCGTTTCGATCCCGCCACCGCCGCGAAGCGTTCGCGCGCGTGATCCCCAATCGCGTCCTTCCCCTTCGCGCGCGCGATTCGTTAGTTAGATATGTTATCCCTATTCATTCTCTCCCTTATTCGTCCGTCATCCCACGCCAGCGCTCGCCGTACGACGCCGCTTTCGTCGTCCGGCGCGTCCCGCCGCTCGTCCAGCCGATACTCATGACGTCACTCGTGTGTCCTCCGTCATTATCCATTCATTAATCGCTCGACACTTTTCGACGCCCGCCTTCGCGTTTGCGTTGGCATGTCACGAGCGTTCGCGCGCGCACGCACGACAGTCTTCGTGTTTTCACGACGCGCATCCGCGCCTCCGTCGACGCATCGCACGATTCGCGCGTCGCCGCGCGCGAGAGAGCTCGCCCGAGCGAGCGCGAGCGTCGCGAACGACACTTCGTCGAAACCCGCGGCGCTGCGACAGTTCCCCGACGCCCCGGCGAAGGTGATCGAACACGATGACGTACAGTCGTGGAGCGCGTTGGAGACGAAATTGATCGCGGCGTGCGCGTCGAACGTCGGGGATGAGAGCGTGAACGCGCGGTTCAAGGCGTGCGCGTTACTCGGCGCGGCGACGACGTACGAAGCGGTGAATGAATTGAGCGTGGTGGAGGTGTATACGCAAGTGTACGAAGGGGATTTAACGACATGTAGCACGATCGTGGACGTGCACCTGAGAATGTTGGCGGAGTGCATGATCGATGGGGACTGGAGTCGCGTGGCGAACGCGTACGACAAGTTTCATCGATTGCCGCCGGCGTTGAAGCGGCAAAGCTTGTTAGCCACCGCAGCCGTGGCGGAGGCGGCGATATTGTTCTCCATGGAAGAATATGAGTATACGGTGTCCATCTTGCGCGAAGAGTACGAAAAACCCGACGCGTCGGAGGAGTTGAAGGAGGAGTTTGAAATCAACCTGGCTATGGTGGAAGCGATGACGCGAATGATCGAAGAGATGACGAATAATAAGGATGAACGCGACAGAGAATAAATAAAGACCAGCCCGCGATTAATGCAGTAAATTTTAGCGAATTGATAATACTTTATTGACAACTAATCCTCACGTAGTTTCGACAGCTCGCGTCGCCGTCGTCATGAAAAACACGCTAGTTGAGCGCGTCGCTTCCGTACGCTCCGTAAAACAAAGCGTGCAGCGCGAAGGCGAAGAATAAAAGCCCTCCGATGAACGACACTACTTTTGGGGATATCCGTAACGCCAAAAGTCTACCTCCTAGCACCGCGAGCGAGGTGCAGAAACAATGCCCTAGCACGCCCCCGATGGCGACGCCGTACGGGTTTTTGTGCGTCGCCAGCGCAATCGTCGTGATTTGGCTCCGGTCACCCCATTCCGCCAAGAATACCAAAACGAATGCCTCCATGAACACTGGCGACGATATGCGCGCCAGCACGCGCGCCAATCGACTTCGCGACGATGCGCCTTTATCTTTCAGCTTTTCCTCAACCTCTTCCAGCTCGTTCGTCATCTCGCTCGACCCTCCGCTCTTGTACGCCAAGTACATCAATCGACATCCGAAAAACGTGTACAGCACGAACGCCGCCTTACTCACCGTCTCTTTACTGATCAGTTGCGGTACCACTAATCCGAGCATGACGCTCAGCACCGTCATCACCGTCAGCGCGCTCAGCGCCCCGGCGAGCACCGTCGCTCGCGAGTTTCTCATCGCCATGATCGCCGCGATGATGAACGTCTCGTCCCCGAGTTCGCTCACGAGTACCATGCCCAGAGACGCCACGAACCCATCGTTGAACCCGCCGTCGCCTTCGGGAACGACGTCGGCGCGCGCCAGCGCGTGTCCCTCGCGTCGATCCGCGAGAGTTCCTCCGCTTCGCGCCGCGTGCGCGTCCGCGACGACGGCCGACGCGCACGCGAGGGCGACGGCGACGATCGCGCTCACGCGCACGCTCGCTCGAGACGTTAACGCGAACATGGAAGTCGAAAAGTGAGGACGGAATGGGTTTCGGCGACGCGCGTTTCGCGCATCCAACCGCGCTACACGACGACTAAAACTAAAACTAATTCTCTCGCGCGTTCACCTCCACGCGCGCGCCCGTGCGGTGAACTATGTCAACGAACTCCTTTCGCGAAACGTTGAACATCGAACGATCGTCGGCGCACGCGACGTCGCGCACGCGACGCGGCTTGAACGCCGCGCACATCCGTCGAACGTCCTCATCCGTCCATTCCGAAAACCCATTCGCATCGCACGCGCGACGAACGTCGCGCGCGGTGAAAAATCCTCTTGAATTCACATCAAACGTCTCGTACGCCAACGTCACGTCGCGCTCGCTCGGTCGTCGTCGTCGTCGCTCGCGTTCGCGTTCGCGCGCGCGCGCGCTCCGCGTTCCGCGCTCCGCGTTCGCGCGCTCGCCGTCCTCCGTCGCCTCGTCTCTCTTTCGTTCGCTCGACGATACCTCGCCGCGTTCTCTCTCACTGACGCCCATCCGCGATCGCGACGCGCCGGGGAGGAAATCACGAGCAAAGTCGCGCTCGCTCGAAGCGCCGTCGATCGCGCGCTCGCGCTCGCGCTCGCATTCGCATTCGATCGCGTTCGCATCGACTTCGGTCTCGATCGCGCGAATTCGCGAATGACGCGCGTGCGACGATGTCGCATGCATCGCGTTCGCGTTCTCGCGCGCGAACCGCCGCGAAGTCACGCGCGATCGACCGATCGATCGATCGATCGGATCGATCGATCGTTGTGGACTCGACATCGTGATGATCATCGCTTCAATCGGCGGCATCTCGCGTTTGCATTCGGTCGAAC
>Ga0222712_10001579_pt1 | contig 27657 bp, 20 predicted proteins | sample C33_657DmetaG_FD_165043 | JGI IMG/M metagenome (GOLD analysis project Ga0222712, IMG submission 165043) | Estuarine water microbial communities from San Francisco Bay, California, United States - C33_657D | ecosystem: Environmental > Aquatic > Marine > Unclassified | place: USA: California... | reverse complement strand
AACCAAATTACAATTGCCCATCAGCAAAGAGCCAGAAATGGTGAAATGGAAAGAGTTTTTAAACAAATTGCGTTATCCAAAATCGAAAATAACCGTAGGTCTTATTGGTAAATATGTAGAGCTACAAGATGCGTATAAATCAATCTTAGAAGCCTTGATCCATGCTGGTGCGGTAAACGAATGTAAAGTAGTGATCAAAAATATACACTCCGAATTTTTGACACCAGAGAATGCGGTAGAAAAATTGCAAGATGTAGATGCCATATTAGTAGCACCTGGTTTTGGTAGTAGAGGTATAGAAGGTAAAATACATGCTATCCAGTATGCACGCGAGCAAAAAGTACCTTTCTTTGGCATTTGCTTAGGTATGCAAATGGCTTGTGTAGAATTTGCCCGCAACGTATTGCACATGAATGATGCGCACTCTACCGAGATGAATGCTCAAACCCAGCATCCGGTAATTGCGATGATGGAAGAGCAAAAAAATATTTCGCAAATGGGCGGCACTATGCGTTTGGGTGCTTTCGATTGCGAACTCTTAGCCGATTCTAAAGCAGCGGCTATTTATGGTAGCACACAAATTAGCGAGCGCCATCGCCACCGTTACGAATTTAATAATGCCTATTTAGAAGCATTTGAAAAAAATGGTTTAGTACCGGCAGGTAAAAACCCAGCTACGGGCTTAGTAGAAATTATGGAAGATCCGAGTCATCCTTTTTATATCGCTACCCAGTTTCATCCGGAATATAAGAGTACGGTAGAAAATCCGCATCCTTTGTTTGTAGCCTTTGTGCAAGCAGCCAAACAACACAGCAGTAAATAAATTTTAAAGCCCCAAAAAATTCGGGGCTTTTTTGTTTATTATAATTAGTGATAGCTAATTTTTGTATATATAATTGTTGTTTTGATAGCTGCATGACCCAATAGTTTTTGGGAAATTGACTAATCCACTTTCAAATGATTTTTAACCATTCAATCAGTATTTTGTCGTACTGAAATTCAAAAAAGATACAATCTTTATCAACTAGTTTGCCAAAGCTGATAGTGTAATTAGAAAGATTAAATGAAGGATTCATAAACAATTATTTTTTAGATTATTAACAACATAGAATTTCTTATAACTTGCGTAAAGCGGATAATTTACAATACAAATTACGCATAATTGGATTGAAATAAAAAATTGAATTTCAGGTAGTTGATAATACATGATGATTTTTTATTTATTTTCAAAATGTTTGTATATTTATAAGTTAGCACCAATATTAAAAAGACCGAATGGACATTAAAGAATACATCAAAAAATACAATTTACCTTTTGACAAAATCAAGACTGATTATGCGTTAGACTTTGAGGCTTTATTTCAAGATGAAAAAGAATGGCTAAGCAATTTAGAAGACAAGATACATCTTTTGAAAAATGATAAATCAGAGCAATCAATTCGAGAGGTAATAAAGAAACTAAAAAACAATCAAGCTTTTGATGAAAACGACACTTCTATGTTATCGGTTTTCGTTAGCAAAATAAACACCATAGTTAGAATCGCTAATAGGATCAATAACTTCAAAGAAGGAACAGTATTAGCCAATGGAAATACCCTTCGACTTTCGGACTTTTTTAATAAGGTAGCATTATCAAATAGTTTAAAAGCATGTAAGGTTGAACTAAACGACAATCTAAATAACTTTCTTCCACATATTTATTCGGTAATTAAGCATTGTCAAAATCCTATTGATTACCCAATTTATTACAAATATTGGAAGAACATTTTGCGTGAAGTATTATCTAAAGAAGATGATTATGATTCAATGTGTTCCTATTACGCTGGCTTCCCGAAAGAAAATAGACACTTGAATTTTGCAACCTATCTTGGAACTATCGGCATTCAAATAGCTAAAAACATCAGCCAATCTGGACTAAAATTAACAAAGGATTCTAAAGAATATAAATACCTAACATTAGATGTAATAAATATAGAAAGGTACAATTCAATACTTGATGATTCAATTGGGCTAACCAAACAATACTTCTTAGTTGGGGCATATTGGGACGGTAGTAGTCCTGCAGACCAATCATCACGCTTTATTGAAAATGGCATTTGGGAAAATGGGTATGATGACAAATTTACAGATGAAGTGAACTCTGTGCCCGTTGGTAGCAAGATTGCAATCAAAGCAGCTTTCACAAGAGAAAAAACAAAATCCGTTATGGTAATAAAGGCCAGAGGAACTGTTTTAGAAAACAATAATGATGGGAAGACTTTAGTTGTTGAATGGGATGAAAATTTCATCCCATTTGAAGTTGATTTTTCGGGTGGCTATTGGGCAACAATAAAAGAAGTAACAAATAAAGATCATATTAACGCAATCTTTCACAACACCAGTAACAAGACAAATACATTTGATTTAGTAAAAGGGAAATTTCACTCTTCAATATTTAGCAACTATATTCATTTACTTCGAAGGATAATCTCTGAATTAAAAATACAATCCAATGATCAACGAATTGTTTACTCTGTTAGAGATAATAGATTAAACTTTACAGTCGGCCAGAGATATTGTTTTAATCTTTATGTTTCCGAAAGTAAAGGTGTTTATGGTGTTATTTCAAAGACAAAATTATCAGATAAAAGTGAACCATATGATGGCACTCCGCCACAACCTTACTATAGTTATTTCAAAGACTTCAATCCCAATTCATCAGAGTGGGAATCAATAATTGAATCTATAAAGGATGAATTATCACGTACCACAAAATCAGGCTACAGAAAATATAATAATGATGATTTTGAAAATTATGTATTCTCAATTGTAACAGACAGAAAGGATTTATACAATTCGCTTCGTGCAAAAATGGAGAATGTTGGTTTTGTATTTGAAACAGAGCAAAAAGCCCATCGTCAAAATAGAGAAGAACATGAGCTAAAATTCATCCATCCTAAACTAATAAATAAATTAGAGGCCAATGGTTATAGTGTAAATGCCAAGAAGTTTTACATAAAGCCATTATCTGATGAAACTGATTGTGAAGTTGGTTTTGTAACTGGAAAATCTTCGCCACTTATCAGTGAGAATATTTTCAGTCAAGCAAATACAATAGATTCTTATGATAATAATCCCGCATGGACAAATAGAAATGGAGATACAGCTTTAGATAATTTATTGAAATCAATTTATAATTACCTTAATAAAACACAGAATGACATGGAGTTTCCTTTAAATACTATTCTTTACGGACCACCGGGTACTGGAAAAACGTATAATACTATTTTGCGCTCTGCTGAAATAGTTGAAAATAGAAAAATTGATTCTTATGATGAAGCATTAAAGATATTTAAAGACAATCTTCATAATAGAATTGAATTTATAACCTTCCACCAAAACTATAGTTATGAAGATTTTATTCAAGGCCTAAGACCCGAAACAGACAATAAGTCATCATTAACATTTGATAAGAAAGATGGTATTTTTAAAAAAATTGCGGAGAAAGCCTTAGAAAACATAAAACTATCAGAGAAAGCTCCAGAAGAGCTTTCTAACGAAGCCTTATTCGACAATGCTCTTGAAAAATTCAAAGAGGTTGTGGAAGAAAGTGATGCTAATTATCCAATTAATGAGACGGCTTATATTATGGAAGTTGAAGAGGATGCTTTCAGATATACTGGTGAAAAATGGACAAACCATGCAAATGGCTTACGCATGAAATTTAGCGACTTAAAGGAGTTTTATAAAAACGGAGTAAAAAGCAGAAAAGACGTTAAACATTTAAGCAATATTTCAGGGTTAGCTGGTCAACACGCAACGTATTACTTTTTAGTTTACGAGCAGATTATAAAACTCTTACCTAAAAAGATAGATGCTCCATTAAAAGTAGAGAGGAAAAATTATGTAATTGTAATTGACGAGATTAATCGTGCTAATATTTCCCGCGTTTTTGGAGAACTTATCACTTTAATCGAGCCTGATAAAAGATCCCACGGAGAAATCCCATTGGAAGCAAAATTGCCCTCAGGAGATTACTTTATCGTACCTTCTAATCTATATATCATCGGCACAATGAACACTGCTGACAAATCAATTGCTTTACTTGATATTGCTCTTAGAAGACGTTTTGAATTTGAATCAATGTATCCTTTGTATGAAATTAAAGGTTCTGAAATTTACGATAAGGATATATTGCTCAAAATAAACGAGCAAATAATTAAATCAAAAGGCCACGATTTTCAAATTGGACACGCTTATTTTATGGGTGAGAATAAAGATTTAATACAGAGAATGAATAAAAAAGTAATTCCTCTCCTATTAGAGTACTTTATGAATGATGAAAAAGAAGTAAAAGGCATACTATATAATGCAGGTCTTCAAGTTGAAGAAAACTCATGGCCAATAAAAATCACAGGGAAACGTGCTTAATTTATTTGAATATCAAAACAAGATAGCTATCAAAGATGATTTTGATGGTCTAGAAAGTTTTTTTGATGAAATTTGGGCAAAACGCGAAAAGAATTCTTTTTACTCTGAAAATTCAGAGAATAAAATTGAATCGCAAAGATTCTTGCAATTTATTCACAAATCAAATGAATTAAAATCTAACAAATATGTTGGCGTAATTCATTTTAATGGCAATAAGATAAATCTTTTGCCCAAAATATTTTTCGATTCAAGCAAAGAATATAAAACCGAAGAAGTAAATCAAATTCAAAACCATATTTTATGGTGGTTAAGCTATTGTAGAAAAATTAAATTTCCCAATTATCAAGCTTCACTCGGTAGTGTAAAAAGTGATTTTTTCGAAGTTCTAATTTATTTATTCTCGAAATACACACGAGAGCTTTTGAGCAGTTCTATTTACCAACAATATGAGGAAGTAAATAAAGAATTGTCATTCATGAAAGGCAGATTAAATATAAACAAGTACATAAATGAAAATATTAGCAAAGGCAGATGGCATCATTTAAATTGCACTTATGATGCATTTGTATTTGACAATGAATTCAATCGGATTATCAAATATGTCACCACCATTCTATTCAATGTTACTTCAAGTCAAGACAATAAAAAGAATTTAAGAGAAATATTGTTTATCCTAGATGAAGTTTCAGACGAAAAAGCAAGTGCTGAACAATGCGAAAAAATAACTTTTAATCCAATGTTTGGCGAATTTGAAACTGTAAGAGATTATTGCAAGTTATTCCTTACAAACTGCGTTTCATTTGACTATAAAAATGATTTAAAACTCTTTGCCTTCCTTCTTCCAATGGAGTACGTCTTCGAGGATTTTATTTTTGGATTTATTGAAAAGGAAATTCCGTCAATTTTAGCAAAGGCTCAACGCAGTGACATCTATCTAGACGAATCAAAAGCATTTAATCTTAAACCAGACTTGTTTCTAAAAACTGAATTCAAATCTCTAATAGCTGACACTAAATACAAAATTGTTTACTCGGATGAAAAAGATCCTAAAAAAGGAATTTCTCAAAACGACCTTTATCAAATGCTTGCTTATGCAGTTCGTTTTGAAGTTGACGAAATAATTCTGTTTTATCCTGATACAATAAAACACAATCAAGAGAATTCAGCTGAAATATTTATCAAAGACACCTTGGCAAACAATAAAGTAATTTCTATTAATGCATTTCAATTGCCAATAATAAATAAAGGACTTTTAAAACAAGAACTAAATACAAAAACGGACCTGAAAGAGTTATTTGAGACGACACGAATTGAACTAATAGAAAAACTAGAAAAAATACTGGTGCTAACAGCACCTAAAAAAAATGGCGGGGAAGTGCGTATATAAACAGTTTTGCCACTAATAAACATTTGTGGGTTTAGACAGTTTAGTGTTCCAAAACCGCCACTTCTTTTAGCTGCCAACCGTTAACCTGAAATAAAAAGCATTATGAAAAAAATAAGCATCGCATGTTTGATTAGTGGGGTTTTGAGTGTACTCGTTGGTGTTGTTATTAAGAATAGTACAGGGAGTCATAGTTTACTTTTTATGGGCTTATTATTAGAAGCCATAGCCCTGGTCTTATTTTTGATTATCCTATTTAGAAAATAAGTTCTATAGCATAATGATACTTATTAATTTCAATCTTATTTAAATACATATAAGCAAGTATAGCTAAAAGACTTAATTTTAATATAAAGAATGTATAATCTTTAATTGATTTTTTTACATTTATTGTATAGCAGTATAATTTTTTAACACTATTAAACTATCATTAGTAAATAAAGTCATTATAGTATTAACCTTAAATTTGATACCATGAGATTATTGATATTATTAGTATTTCTTTTCTTTTCTTGCGCAAAAGACAATAATACGGAATCGCCAACTCCAGTTTCCTATAGAATAACGAAAGTTATTAGCTACAATAATATTAATGTAAACGTTATAATTGATAAACCGGCATTGAACGAAGTAGATGTGTTGATTACCTATCACGGAACCGTGCAAAGCGATAGTAACATTTTACCTGCTGCAGAAAACACACTAAATCAATTTAAAAGTATTTTAAACAGACAGGATATGATGATAGTAAGCGTAGCGCATCCACAACTAAAAATACTTTTTGGTGATAATATTGTCCAAGCAGAAGCGGCATTATTGTGGGTAAAACATCATGCAAATAAAGAATTGGGGATTACCGTAAAAAAAATATTTCTTGCTGGTCATTCACAAGGAGGATACTTGGTTACTCGTCTAAATACAATGCATCAAACCAATGGTGTAATTGCTAATGCTCCTGGCCCATTAAACTTAGTTTTTAGATGCCAATTAGAAGAAAACGGACAAACTCCGGCAAGTTATGTATGTGACACCTTAAGAAATGTTTATGGCACAACAACAGTAAATCCTAATGCCTATGCACAAAGGTCTTTACTAAACTTTACCAATGGGTTTAAATCAGATATTTTATTTATTCAGGGCTTAAACGACGCTCCTATTCAAATGTACTCTTGGCCAAGCTTTAAACAAGATGTATTAAACTGTTCTAATTGCCTTTCCAGACAATTTGTAGAGGTAAGCGGCGCAGGACATGGTGCCCTATTTGAAAGTCAATCCGCAAAGAATGAATTTAATAGTTTCATAAATAGCCACTAAGCATCATAAACCATGATAATACATTACGCTGAGCATAATTTATTAGTAATTACCACGTTATCCTCCATACCTGTTGGCAAATTAACTTGATTATATATTTATTTTCCGAACTTAGCAGAGATTCACGCGTAATTAAAATGAAATCAAGCTCTATCTTTTTTAAAAAAATAGTTTTTCTATGCTGCTTATGGGGGTCTTTTTTTAGTGCTCATACTGTATGCGCTCAAATTATCTATACCGATATCGCAGATGCTACACCAAGTGCTACTTATCCTTTAGATTTAAACAACGATAATAATGTTGATTTTTTAATTCAGTTTGATGCTGCTGCAATGATCGTATGCAAGCCTCAAAATAATAATGCCTATGCTGGCAATATTGTAAGCGCTATGCATCTTCCTTGGGCATTAAATGCGGCTACTTCCATTTGCGACACCCTCGCCAATTGGTATGGCGCCAACAATCACGGCACCATGGCTTGGAACACTTCTATAGGATATTGGCTAGGAGCAAGCAATAAATTCTTAGCCTTAAAAATAATGGTAGGCAATAATGCCTATTACGGATGGGCTCGCTTGGATGTATTACCAAGCTCTGGTTCCTTTACCATAAAAGATTATGCCTATAACAGCAGTCCTAATGCGTGTATACAATCTGGACAAACAAGCTTGGGGATTCCAGAAAATACAAAACCCCACATTGCCATCTTTCCTAATCCCTTTTGGTCTACAACACGCATACAATGCAGTAGTCCTTTTCAAAATGCTAGCCTCCGTTTATACAATAGTTATGGGCAATTAGTGCTTCAAGAAAATAATATTTCGGGGTCTACAATCACTTTATCGCGCGAGCAAGTTCCCAGTGGCTGCTATTACATTCAAGTGAGCGACGAGAATAATAACCAATTTACAGAGCCATTAATCATTACAGACGCTTACTAAGAAAAGTATTGGCTTCCAATTTAAATTTGGAATAAAGTCCCAAAAATTGGGAGCTTTTAGCTTTGTTAACAAAAGAAATACAGTACTAAAACCCATTAATTAGTGGTTTTTTCATATATTTGTGTATCGTTATTTTAGTAGTTCTAATTAGCAATTTTAGTTAGTACAAATAAGTGGGCAAAATTAGTCTTCCGAAGCCCTTTTTAAAAAGAAGAAGCAACTCGTTATTCGTTATGAAAATATTTTTTTTCCAACTCGGTATCCGTACCGATTTTCAACAAACAAATTTTCAAATTTCCAATACTTAATTGGCGTTTGCGTGCATTTCCAAAACATGGCTTGCATAAGGCATTGCATAAAATACTATTTCGTTACCTATCATCTAAACTATAATTAACATGTATCTACTCAAAATAGACCCTAAAAACAGACCGCCGCCACCTACTTAAAACCCTAACAGCAAAAGATTTTTTTAAATAAAATCTATTTCTTTTTTGCGTTGCTACGAAATACAAAACGTTATTCATAGCCATTTTAATCACAAATAAATTTTTTACAATGAAACTTAAATTTCTATTCTTCATAACATGGCTTTTATGCTTCAATTTTGCCATGGCACAGAGCCCCGGAGGGGTATCTGCAGGCTTAAAAGCTTGGTATAAAGCAGATGCGCATACCGCACAACCAAGTGGCTGGCCAGACCAAAGTGGTAATGCTAAACACCTCATCAGTGGAGGCGTTAATCCAACGTGGACTGCTGGTACAGCTACGTTTAACTTCAACCCTGTTTTTAATTTTACTGGGGCTAGTAATACCTATTTCTATACTACTTCTGGTATCATGGGTAGCACTACTTCGGCAGGATCGGTTTTTGGGGTAGCCAAAAACAATGGTACAACCGGCTGGCAAACGCTATACGGTTTTGGCGACGATGATCCTAATCTACAACAACAAACAGCTGGATTGACTTATAATATCTGGAGAGACAATGGTTTGACTAATACATTTGGATCCGGCATTAATACCTCTCCTACGCATATTCCTAATATGTTTTGGAATGCTTCCGGTGGCACGCAAGGTCAGCATAACGGCACCTATTCTAGTGTAGTTACTACTGGTGCTGCCATTGCCGACAATTTGTTTGTAGTAGGTACCGAGGGTTTGCTAGTACCAGGTACGGGTTATGAGCAGTATGAGGGAAAAATACCAGAGGTTATCGTATATAATCAAAACTTAACGGGTACTACCGATGCGCAGAAGATTAATTCGTATTTAGGTATCAAATATGGCGTAACCTTATCACACAATTATCTTACTTCTAACGGAACTACCATCTATTCTGTAGCAAGTTATGGGTCAAACATTACTGGGATTGGTAGAGATGATGCTTCTGCTTTATATCAAAAACAAAGTACCAGTGTAAGCAGTAAGTGTGGCTTAGTAATTGGTTTGGGTTCGAATTTGTTTAATACCAATCAAGCTAATACCAATACCCTAACTAATAATCAATTTTTAGTGGTGGGTAATAATGGTTTAGGAGAACAATTAAATACTAGTTTGGCATTTTTTGCACCAGGAGGACAAATTAATAATCGCTTTGCTTCTATTTGGAAAGTACAAAATACCGGAAGTGTAGGTCTTGTTACGATTGCCATCCCTGCAGGTTTGGAAAACTTACATTTAGTGCGCTCAACAGATGCTACCATTACTACAACTGATGAATTTATTGCGATGACAGGCTCGGCTACTATCAATGGTGTATCCTATAATACCGCACAAATTACCTTGAACAATGGCGACTTCTTCACTTTTGCGGGTTATGCAGCTGCAGGACCAGGTGGAGTTAGCAATAATTTGTTAGGCTGGTTTGTTGCAGGAGATATTAATGATAACGATAATACAGATGTAACTACTTGGGAAAGTTCAGGTGCAGGAAGCATGACATTAGTTAATGAGCGTGCGGCTTTCATTCCAAAATTATATAAGACAAACAGTGCCTATCTTGTAAACTTTAACCCTACGGTACGTTTTACGGGTACTTGGGCAAGTACGGTATATATGAGAAGTACAACAACCTATCCTTCAAATCCAGGTTCTATTTACGCTGGAATGAAAATACTTAACAACAACCTAAATGGTAAGTTTGGATGGAATGCAACAATGGATTATAATGGTATTCACATTACGAATTTAGGCACTTCCAATTGTTGGACCTTATATGGATCTACATTAACTGATCCAAGAATTATTACGGCCAATACTACTAGTGTGGTAGGTGGCACTTGGACAAATTCTCCTTCTAATTCAAGATTAATCTCAGTAGATGGTGCAGTTTCAACCAATACTTCAGCACCTTGGATAATTACCGATTACTATGGAATCGGTTCAGATAATAATTACTCCACAGGAGCAATGGACGATTTGTATGGAGATAATGTTGTTTACAGCGATGCACTTTCAGATGCAGACCGTTACAGACTAGAATCGTACTTAGCCGTCAAATATGGCGTTACCTTAAGAAGTGGTACTACAACAGGACAATTTAATTATGTAAACTCCAGCTCAACAGTTATTTGGAATGGCACAAGTAATGCTGCATATCATAATAATGTATTTGGTATTGGTAGAGACCTTAGTGGGGGTTTAAATCAAAAAGTGTCTAAATCAATTAATACTGGATCTATCATTACAGCTGCTAGCACCAACAATTTTACGAGCAATAATTACGATGGATCTAGAAACTCCATGAGTAATGGTCAGTTTGTAATGTTTGGCGATAATAATAATTCGTCTACTGCTTTAACGGCTTTAAACCCAGTTAGCTGCCCTGCCTTATCAGATGGTATGTTTAGAATAGCTAAAGAGTGGCGTGTACAAGAAACAGGAGTAACGGGTCCGGTATGGATAGAAGTAGATTTAAGTACGTACAGTATCAATAGCGAAATCATATTATACTTTGGCGATAATGCTGGTATTAATGGTAATTCAGGTATTATTTCTGCTTATTCATTTGTAGGCGGCAAAGCTGTTTTTTACGTAGACTTTAAAGATAATGGCGTACAATATTTTACTATTGCCGGTAAATCAGGCCCCTCTACTTGTGCTACCTGTATTGGTGGAAAATATGTGATTAAACAAGGTGCTTCTTGGAATACTAATACTAAAAAAGCAAGCGATAGTACGAGTTGGTTTTCGTATGGAGTTGATGGCGAGAATACTACGTTATTAGCCAAAAATACGGTAACCTATACTACTCCTTCTAATCAATGGGTTAATGCATGGTATCCTACTAATTACGGAACTAGCGCTTTAATGCCACATGTGGGTAATACTGGATCTTCGGCTTCTAAAGTATTATATAAAACAGAACTTAATAGAGCAGGTAAAGTTAGTTTTGAATTAGCGGGTATCAACGAATGGTATGGTAATAAAGTGAAAGTTGTTGTGCGAGGGTATTGTGGTACAGGATTAGTAACGCCAACCTTATCACCTAAAGTAACGACTTGGGATAAAATGTTCAATTCGTATGCTATCAGTAGTAATACTGCTTTAGGTAATAAGTACTATATGGGCTTGAGTTATTACTCCACTGTAAAAGTAAATTTTAGCAAACCTGTAGAGCGCATCGAAATTGAATACACCGTAGAGCGATCGCCGGTTTATTTTACTTTCTTTTGGTTGACCGTTGGGGATATGTCAGTAGAGTGCGAATCGCCTATAGAGCCTAATAAAGACAATGTGTTTATAAAACAATCCTTTGAGCCAGATACGGTAAGCGCATGTAATATGGCTACTATGAAAATGAATATTATCAATCGCAATTGTAATGGACGAACTATAAACTTGAGCAACAATTTGCCAAGTGGTATTGAGTATGTAGCAAATACTTACGAATCTGATTCTGCTGCTCTACCAAGCTACTCAGGTCAGAATTTTAGTTTAACAAATTTTAATATTCCTTCTGGTGAAACCAATTTATTTATAAAAGTAAAACCAAGTGGCACCATCAGCAGTCCTACTACTTTCAATACACAAGCTACTTACAATGTAAGCGTAGCTAGTGGAGGTACTGGGGCTTCTATTTTGAGTGATAATTTAAGTGCCCTTTTAGGTCTTCAAGCTACGGCCATTACCTTCAAAACGGGAGTTGCTCCAGCAATGCCACTAGTAGCCTTTACCTCTAACAAGGCACAAGATGCTTGTGGCGTAGTAAATTATTCCATCACCATCAATAATAATACAGGTGCTGCTATGAATAATTTACAATTGTATTCTTTTTTAAATCTTGGTCAATTAGTTAATGGAGGCGTTACATTATCATCTGGCTTATCCGGTAATGTATTCCCAACTTCACAAAATGGAGAAAGTAATTTCTTCATTACCAATTTGAATATTCCAATTGGCACCCATACCATTAGCTTCCAAACGCAAGTCAACCAAATCGATGAATTTGCTTCTAATTATATAGAGTTATTTTTCGATCCGATGGGCAATGAATGTGCATTGTCTGCAAAAGTAGTGGCCAACTTAGAAAAAAAATGTGCTGCCTGCATAGGTGGTAATGGCAACTTTGATATGAACTACCAATGGTGGTTGGGTGGAACTAATGCAAGAAATACAAATCAACTGAGCAATATTGCTATTGGCAATCCAAGTAGTGGTGCCTTAAAAGCGAATGCAAGCATTACCTATCCCAATAGTGGAGGACAAAGTATAGAGTGGTTGGCTTCTTTCTTCCCAAGATGGAATGGCAACTGGACAGAACTTTCCAGATTTGACAACCTCAATGGTGCAAGTGGAAAAGTAACTTACTCAGTTAAACTTAAAGATGCCAATGGTAATGGAATTGCAGCAAAACCTAGTTTCCAAATTTCCGGTATTACTAAACTTTCTGGACAAGCTAATATAGTAAGCGTTAAAGGTTATTGTGGATCACAAGAAGTACTTCCAAAATTACTTTTTGCCTATAATAATACCGCTGCAAACAATGCGCTCTATAGAAGATTCACGATTACCGATAGCACCGCAACAGCTACTGGAACAAAAGTTTATTTCGAAAGTTGGGATTATAGCACCATGAATGTAGAATTTGAAAAATCAGTAGATAGCTTTGTTGTAGAATGGTCGGTAAACCGAGCACCTATAAGAAAAACATTAGGGTATTTATATATCAGCGATGTGAAAATGTTGTGCGATAATAAACCGGAGCCTAATGCTGACAATGTGCATATAATTGCATCTTTTGCAAATTACAATTTACCCACTTGTGAGGAAGCATTAATTAAACTCAATATCAAAAACTGGAATTGTGTTGCTAAAACCATAAATATAACCAATGCCTTACCAGCAGGTTTACAATATGTAGCTAATAGTTATGCAGGATTAGGCACAGAAACACCTACTTATAGCGGTCAAAGTTTTAGCTTGACTAATTTAACGGTACCTAGTGGCAACTCTTATATATATGTAAAAGTGAAAACCAGTAACAATACTTCCACTTCTTACGCTACCGATTTTAAATATACCGTAGTAGGTGGTACCAACAGTCCAAATCCTTATCAAAGTGATGACGAAAGCGGTATCGATGATTTTCAAGATATCGTAGTTAATTATACCGCTGGCACTATGGCCAACAAACCTACGATTACGAAATCAGTGAATAAATGTTTTTCTCAAACCGCTAACGGAGATGGAACTGAACTCACTTACACGATCACGGTTAATAATCCATCGGCAAGTGCTATTAGCAATGTAGAGTTCTTAGAACGATTAGATGGTGCACAAGAATTAGTAGCCAATTCTTTAAGTAATCCTTTTGGAGGAACCGCCAACGATTATGCTACCGATAAAAATATCTTATACATAAAAGGTATGAGTATTCCGGCTAATACCGTAAATGGTATTATAAGCTTCAAAGTGCTTACTAAGAATACGGATAGTAGTATTTCTAATCAAGTATCTATGACTGTAGATCCTGAATCGGCTTGCGGTAGTGCTAATCGTGTTTTATCTAACGAGTTAATCGTTATTAAGTGTCCGTATTGTGTTAAAGACCCTGTAAGCGGTACACCAAACAGTTTGGGAAGTGTTGGTTTCACAACGCAAAGCAAACAAGCTGGATGGCCCGACAATGTACCTAATGCAGCATTAGTATTAGAGTCTTCCAACAAGGGATTTGTAATTACGCGTATGACACTAGCACAACGCAATGCTATCACTGGTGCTAACTTAGTAGAAGGTATGCTCATTTATGTAACGGATGCTAATGGCGCTGGAAATGGCTGTTTCCAATTATATAACGGTAGCGGCTGGAAGTGTATAGAAAGAGCATGTAATAATTAATTATTTAAAACAATAAATACTAAATCAAATGAAAAACATCTTTATTCTTATCGTAGCTAGCTTAGTAAGTTATGCTACGCAGGCACAAGTAGCTATAGGTAAGCAAAGTGTAGATGGGGCGGCTATTTTAGACTTCGCCCCTAATACCACCAATGGTATAATTCTACCTGTGGTTAGATCCTTACCAACGGGCGCAGGCGCAAGCGATGGCACCATATTAATTAACGGGGTTAATTTAGCTGCTGCAAAAGCACAAGCCCGTGTTAATGGTGCTTGGGTTGATATCAGTGATGATATTAGAAACTTATCTTCTTTAAGTTTAAATACATCAGCCGAACAAGGCACCATAGCCATTATGGGAGCAGGCACTTCAAGTGCTTTGGGAGTACTGGTATTAGAAGCAACAGATAAGGCGCTTGTTTTACCTAAAGTAGCTAATGCCGAATCAGAGATAAAATCTCCAGTAGTAGGAACAATGGTTTACGATTTATACAGTAAGTCATTGGCTATTTTTGATGGTGGTAAATGGAATTTCTGGAAGTAAGCTTCTAGCTTTCTTAAGCATGCAAAAAAACCGTTTCAAGTATAAAAACTTGAAACGGTTTTTTGTTTTTATCTGCATAACAGCGGATGAATACCGTTGTGAGATACATAAAATTTTTCACTACACTTAGCAACATGCAAAGCTCATGAGACTTGAACAATATATGGCTAATTGATGTTATACATAAAGAATCAACTTAAGAGAAGAACAGCATGCACCTAAAATTTGAAACGGATTATAAAACGATTTTACAAAAGCTAGATCAAGTAGATCCAATAGCTTATGGTAAAACACGTAATTATATTGACGGTGCTGTAAGCTATTTATCACCCTATATTTCGAGAGGAGTGATAAGTACGCAACAAGTATTGCTTCATGTTTTAAAAAAAGGATATGCGCTGGAACAAATAAGCAGTTTTGTAAAAGAATTATGTTGGCGCGATTATTTTCAACGAGTGGCTCAAGTAAAAAATGTAGAAGAAGCTATCAAACAAGAGCAAACACCCATTAGTAATAAAGAAATCGCAACAAGTATAATTAAGGGCACTACTGGAATTAAAGGAATAGATAATGCCATTCATGAATTGTACACGAGTGGCTATATGCATAATCATTGTAGAATGTATACCGCATCTGTAGCTTGTAATATAGCTAAATCACATTGGTGGCATCCTGCTCAATGGATGTATTATCATTTGCTAGATGGCGATTGGGCCAGTAATGCTTGCAGTTGGCAATGGGTAGCGGCTGCAAATAGCCAGAAAAAATATTATGCCAATCAAGAAAATATAAATAAATACACGCATACACATCAACAGCAAACATTTTTAGATACTAGTTACGAAGCACTAGAACAAATCCATACACCTGATGTGTTGGTACCTACGGAGCGCTTTGACCTACCCTTTAAGTTACCAGAACAAACACCAATTCATATAGACAACAAACTACCTAGCTTCATCTACAACTATTATAACCTCGATCCGCTATGGCATCAAGAAGAAACGGGCAATAGAATATTATTGCTAGAGCCGGCGTTCTTTTCTAAATATCCGGTAAGTACGTTATGTATAGATTTTATGTTGGGGCTAAGCAAAAACATTCAAAACATACAAATATATATAGGCTCCTTCGAATCTTTAGTAGATACTTACCAACTTAGAGAAGTCTATTATAAAGAACATCCCTTAAATAAACATTATACCGGACAAGAAGAAACCAGAGATTGGATTATAACCGACATAAGTGGCTATTATCCTTCTTTCTTTGCGTATTGGAAAAAAATGGAAAAAGCAATTAAATTAAAATTTCATGATCATCGATAAAAACGCCATCGAGCAATTAGAACAACGCTATAGAACTACTTTTATAAATTCTTTAGCCGGTTTTAGACAAGCAGTATTGGTAGGCACAAAATCGGCCGAAGGCCATAGCAATCTAGCCATCTTTAATTCACTCATTCACCTAGGCGCACATCCTGCCTTATTTGGATTAATCAATAGGCCGGATAGTGTACAAAGAGATACCTTACAAAATATTATCAGCACTAAAAGCTATACCCTGAATTATGTTAAAGCGGAAGCTTTTGAAAAAGCACATCAAACATCTGCTCGTTACGATAAGCACATTTCAGAATTTGAGCAAGTAGGTTTTGAAGAAGCTTATCTTCCCAATTGTACTGCGCCTATCGTAGAAGAAGCTGTGGTAAGTATCGCTATGCAATTAGAAGAAATTATACCAATAAAAATTAATGGTACAGTACTCATAGTAGGCAGTGTGCAACAAATACATATCGACGAGCAACGCATAGGAAAAGATGGATTTGTATCCTTATCCGAAGAACAGGTCTTAGTTAGTCAAGGACTTGATGCTTATTTTATCACATCACCCATTGGTCGATTAGCCTATGCAAAACCTTAAGCATAAAACCATCCGTAAATCTGATCTTCCGAGTAAAATATGCCTTGTGTGTTTAAGACCCTTCAGCTGGAGGAAGAAATGGGAAAAGGTATGGGATGAAGTAAAATACTGTAGTGAGCAATGTAGTAGCAATAAAAAAAAGACTATTCGCTCCTAAATAATTGTATATGATAAGAAAGAAGCCTTGGAATCGAATTAATGCACCCGTATATAGTGTAAGTACTGCTCATGGCGCTGCTTACAATATGAATATTTGTACCTATACCACTGCGGTAAGTATGCAACCCAAGCAATTTATTGTGGCTATTTATGAGGATACTAAAACATTGGAACTCGTAAAGCAATCGAATCGTTTAGTTTTGCAACTACTGGCTGAGTCGCAATATCGCTTGATACCCTTATTAGGTCAAAAAAGTGGTAAAAAAATAGATAAGATAGCGCGCTTAGAAAAACGCTCACTTATAAGCGAATGGCAAGGTTTTAAAATATTAAAAGAGGCCTTGGCTGTTATAGAATTAAAAATAATCAATAGCTTCGCGGGTGGCGATCATCAATTATTTCTTTGCGAGCTAGTAGCCTATAAAAATTTAAATGAAGGTGAGGCTTTGAGCTTAGATATCTTGAGAGCGCATCAACTCATTCGCATATAAAAACTAAAAAATCAATTGCTACTTGCAATTTTTAAAAACATGAAATTGTTTTTTTATGTATTAACCATTTGCTTATTATCTATTCAAAGCTGGGCCAATTTAATTTACCACCCTATTAGTTTCACTATACAAACGGAAAAAGAATCGTATTACGAAGGTGAAAAAATAAACTTTATAGTTACAATAAGTAATACCAGTAAAGAATATAGCTTCCCTGTGCTTTTACCCTATACACAAAACGTAGGACAGAAACTTTTTTATTTTAATGCCTATGACAAAGCAAACAACACCTTGCTTTTAAGATATACAGAGAATAAATGGCTAAACATGATGGTGCATTATACCGGCACAGTAAAAATAAAATATCTAAAGCCTCAAGAACAAATTTCATTTTCAATTTACCTTAATGATTTTGAAAATTATTATAACTATCATACACAAAATGCATCTCACCACAGTTTTGGTGTGCCCCTATTTGCTGGCATCTATAAAATGCAACTTACTTATAATCCATTTGGAATACCATTGGGCGACAGCATATACAACTATTACAATGAATTTGAAAAATTGCATGCTGACAAGAATGACAAATTAGCCATGCCTACAACTGGTCAAATCAGCAACTGGTGTACCTTAAAAATTAAAAGAGCGGCTGATAGTGTAGTTAGCATTGAAAGAAAAACCTACTATGTAAAAAAACAAGGGGATTTATATTTTTATCTCAACAAAAATCTTCCTGTTATTAATACCGGCATTGACTGTGATCATATCACTAATCTGCCTCCCGATAGTTGTTCTATGGACAACGAATATTTTTATAATCACTTTATTGATTTATTTGCGGAGTTTATTGTCCGATTTAAAGATTTTGATATCAAAGAGTATAGAAAATTTAAGGATGATTGCCCTGAGGAATTGTATACGGAAAAATATAACGACTTGAAAAAGAGGTATTATTATGCTTTGCAATTACCCAACCAAATGTTTTATAGTGCTAACTACCATCAGCCTGGCGAAAAAATTATGGAAGAGCCATATTGTTCTGCTAACGGCACTTTGTGTGATGTTATAAGCTATATTTATAATAAAAAAGGAGAATTGATTCGTAAAGAAAAAACTCAAACAGAACCTTGTATAGTTGTAGTATTGGAGGGAAAGAAAAAAAGTTTTCGAAGCGTAAAGCTATTAGAAGCTAAGTAATTTAAACTTATCACCATTTTCTTGGTCGAATACAAAATTTAACTTCTAATTATTATTCTATTATAAAATTAGGGTTACCTTCATTAATAAGAGTTTCAACTAGTGTGTATTAAATACACCATTTAATTGTCTTAAATATAATACGATGAATAAGAATTCAAGTTTGATAAGTATCATAGGTTTATTTACACTTGGCATGATTGTACTTCAAGCATGTAAAAAAGAGGAAGGCAACACAGCAATTGTATCAACCCCTTCTATTGACACTATATTTAAAGGCGCAATAGATCTTAATCATCTAGAAAACTATGCTCAACAAGGTAAGCCTGGCTATATCACAAAAGATAATACAGGTAGCAATGGTATAACAAACGAAGGAGCAACCTTAGGCAGGGTTTTGTTTTATGATAAAAATTTATCTATCAATAATTCGATCTCTTGTGCTAGTTGTCATAAACAAAGCTTGGCATTTGGAGATACGGCAGTAGCAAGCATTGGGGTTAATGGGCTCACAGGAAGGCATGCTATGCGTCTGGTAAATGCACGATTTGGTATGGAAACTAAGTTTTTTTGGGATGAGCGAGCTAGTTCATTAGAAAATCAAACAAGCCAACCAATCAAAGACCATAAGGAAATGGGTTATAGCGGACAAAATGGTAACCCAGATATTACGCAATTAATAACTAAGCTAAGCGCACTTACCTATTATAAAGAGCTGTTTAAGTTTGTTTACGGTTCTGAGGAAATTACAGAAGATAAAATACAAAGGGCGCTTGCGCAATTTATAAGAAGCATTCAGTCTTTTGATTCAAAATATGATATCGGTAGAAGTCAGGTTAATAACGACATAGTTAATTTCCCCAACTTTACAAATCAAGAAAATCTTGGTAAAAATTTATTTGTTACGCCACCTGTTTTTGATGCTAATAGTGAGCGTATTTCTGGAGGTTTAGGTTGCAACCAGTGTCATAAAGCACCCGAATTTGATATTGACCCCAATAGCAGAAGCAATGGTATAGGCGGAAGCCTAGCTGGTGGTCCTGACTTTAATAATACCCGTGCTCCTTCCTTAAGAAATCTAAGCAACAGTATTGGTGTAGTAAATGGACCAATGATGCATACCGCTGTTATTAAAGACTTACAAACAGCTATAGGTCATTACGGAAACCTAACAAATGCAGCGCTAAACAATAGCAATTTAGACAATAGACTAAAACCAAACGGAACTGCGGGACAGCAATTACACCTAACTGCCCTTGAGGTAAATGCTGTAGTTGCATTTCTTAAAACACTATCAGGAAATGATGTGTATATCAATAAGAAATGGAGCAATCCTTTTCCTTAGTCAATGATAAAACTACTTTTTTCTTCTAGTTTACTTATTTAATCTGTAACTTATCTATTTAATTTGAATAATAAATCTTCCATAATAGCTTTTGTAATCCTATTGATCGGAATTATCTTTTTGGTTTATATGATTTGGGTAGAAGAAGAAATGGGGGCTTTGCCATTATTGATTGTCTGCGGAAGCGCTTTGTTTCTGTTTTTAAATCGTAAAAGAACAAAAAATGAATAAAAAAATATTTAGTCGTATACTATTCGTAGTGATATTCCTGCTATGCATACCTTTTTTTGCTATGCAATTAAACAGCAGCGTGCATTGGAGCTTGGGAGATTTTATATTAATGGGGCTTCTCCTGATGGGCTTAGGCATAAGCATTACGCTAATTTTAAATAGAATAAAAAATAGAAAAAAGAGCCAACTTTATATATGGATACTAATAATTTTATTCTTACTCATTTGGGCCGAATTAGCTGTTGGTATTTTTAATACTCCTTTTGCAGGTTCTTAATTTTTTAATTACTGTCATGGGCAATTATTTTTAAATTACTATATTTGAATATTAACCAATTGTCCTATGAACAAAATTAAATACATAGCAGCCGCTTTTTTTATTAGCAGTCTACTTTTCTTGTCTTGTAGCAAAGACAATTTATCTAACGTAGCGTCTTATGTCACTAAAGGCACCTGGAGAGTTACGCTCTATCAAGAAAATGGAGTTAGCAAATTATATTATTTTAGTAATTATGACTTTACTTTTTCTAATAGTACTGTAACCGCTACCAGGAACGCCACCACAGTAACAGGAACTTTTTCTACAAAGTATGATGATAGTAAAAACAAACTTGTGCTAAATTTTGGAAATACTATTCCATTTAACGAACTCAATGATGACTGGGAGATTTTAGAAGAAAGTGCAACGAAAATAAGAATGCAAGATGTGAGCGGTGGTAGTGGCGGAACCGATTTGCTTACTTTTGAAAAAAACTAAGCAAGGATATACTTTGATGCTTATGAATAAAAAGCTGTTGCATCTCCTTGTTATTATCGCTTCGCTAATAGGCTATTTAGAATGGGGCAATAAGCAACATCTTTTTATTTTTCAAGCAGAGGCTCAAATATTTTATAGTCTTCTAAAACACCCCAGCAGTGTTTTCCACCCCTTAGTTGTTTTACCTTTTTTGGGCCAACTTTTGTTAGCAACAAATATGTTTAAACCCAATCCTAAATCAATAATAAGCATTTTGGGTGTATGTTGCATAGCTATTTTATTTTTACTACTCTTGCTAGCTGGCTTGTTAAGTAAAAATTATAAAATTATTGTGTTCACTATTCCTTTTTTTGCTTCTGCATATTTATTGCTTCGTTCTTGCAAAAAGAAATAATGTTACCTTTATATTCTAAAACCGTTAGCCCTTATCGCCATGGATAAATATGCCCTCTTTTTAAGTCTCGCTTTATTATCTGAAATTATTGGTACTGTATCCGGGTTTGGCTCTAGTATTTTATTTGTACCCATAGCATCGCTATTTTTTGATTTCAAAACCGTATTGGGCATCACCGCTGTTTTTCATGTTTTTAGCAACCTCTCTAAAATAGTTTTATTTAGAAAGGGTATCAATAAAGAGATTGCCCTAAAATTGGGAATACCTGCAGTTGTTTTTGTAATGATAGGAGCTTGGCTTACCACCCTTATTCCTACAGAAAAGCTGAGTCTGTTTATGAATATAGCCATTGTATTATTATCCATATACTTAATGATCAATTTTAATAAACCTATACAGCAAAACAATACGAATTTGTATATAGGCGGAACAGTATCTGGGTTTTTAGCGGGCTTAGTGGGTACTGGTGGAGCTATTAGAGGCATAACACTAGCGGCTTTTCAGTTGCCTAAAGAAATTTTTATTGCCACTTCTGCACTCATAGATTTAGGAGTAGACAGTAGCCGTGCGGCTATTTATGTGGGTAGTGGCTATTTTAAGAAAGAGTATCTATTTTTAATTCCCTTTTTAATAGGCATTAGTATTTTAGGAAGTTATATAGGTAAACTTATTCTGGTAAAAACTTCAGAACGTATTTTCCGCTTTATCGTTTTAGGGGTTATTATTATTACCGCATTATTTCAGGTTATCACCGTTATGAATAAGTAATTTTCAATTCTCATCTCGCTTACCATATAAAATCAATTTAGTAGATTTGTTTATCAAAACTAATAAAGTGAAAAATATATTTGACCTTGCCGTAGTTAATGAACTTATAGAGCGCATTCAAAAACTTCAAGCTAATACGATGCCAAAATGGGGTACTATGAGTGCCGATCAAATGCTAGCGCATTGCAATGTAAGCTATGAAATGGCATTTGAAAACAAACACAAAAAACCTTCAGGCATTATAAAGCTTCTTTTAAAATTACTCGTAAAGAAAGGGGTGGTCAACGAAACACCTTATAAACACAGTTTAAAAACAGCACCCGCCTTTATTATAAAAGGAACCAAAAACTTTGAGGAAGAACGCAATCGCTTGATTGCTTATATTCAAAAAACTCAAAGCTTAGGTGCAGACTATTTTGATGGTAAAATTTCTCACTCCTTTGGTGCGCTTAATAAAAACGAATGGAATAACCTTTTTTATAAGCACCTAGATCATCATCTCACACAATTTGGCGTTTAATTAAAACTAAAGCATATGTCGAACAAAAAAATTATTCTTCTCAGTGCTTGTTTGTTTATTATTATAGCAGGTGCTACTCAATGTAAACAAAGTTGCACTCCTACCATTGCTGCATGCTCAGATGTAGTTCCCACTAATGAAATGTGCGCAGCTTTTTTTTCGAGATGGTTCTATAATAAAAGCAAAGGTGTTTGCGAATTAAAGAATTACAGCGGCTGTTCTCAAAAGGGATTTGCTACTCAACAAGAATGTAATCTTTGTAAGTGCAAATAGTAAAATTGTCAAATAAGAAACAAACTTCTTACCGTTAATAATAGCGCTTTACAATGTTGATTTCTATTATCTTTGTGAGGTGAATTTTTTGTATCCTTTTTTCTTGGTGGCTGGTATTAGTTTATTGATACCCATCCTATTACATTTATTCAACCTCAGAAAATATACGCGCGTACTCTTTTCTGCCAATCGATTTTTACACTCGATGACTTTGCAAAGCAATAAAATGGCAGTGGTCAGAAAAAAGAAGCTATTGCTTTTACGCTTACTCGCTTTAGCTTTTATCGTCCTGGCTTTTGCAAAACCTATTTTTAACACTGGTGCTAATGATGATGCCAATAGCTTAGTTGCTATCTACATAGATAATTCTCCCAGCTTATTAGTGAAACAAGGTGTGAGAACTTTGTTTGATAAAGAAGTAGATGCTGCACTACAATTAATTCAGCAATACAAAGAGGGTACACCATTTTTAATCTTGAGTAACGAAGGGGCTCTCAGCTATGAGCCTGTTTCTAAAAGCACGGCCAAATCTTTAATACAAAAAATAAATATTGGTTTTCATCCGCCTTCGTTTAAAAAATTATTAGAACAAGTTCAAGAAGTAAAGAATACCGCCCTGCTTAAGCATTGTCAATTTTATTATTGCAGCGATTTTCAAAAAGGCAGTCTATCACCTAGCAAAGAAGCTGCACTTTATGCAAACATTGATTTCTTTGGCATTAGCTTTCAAGCGGCAACACCAAGTAATGCACGCATCGATACAGCTTATTTAGAGACAGCTATCTATTCATCAGCTGAAGCCAATCAACTCATTGTAGAAAGTAGCATAGACCCTTCTGGAGCAACACAAAGCAAAACAATGAAGGTGTTGTTAAATCAACAATTAAAAACCGTCAAAGAAATAAGGTTCAATGAAAAAGGTATTGCTAGAGATACCATTGCATTAGCTTTTCCATTGGCTTCTTGGCAAAAAATTTCATTAATTCTTACTGATAAAGAAATTCATTTTGATGATACCTTTCGTTTGGCTTGTAAAAAAACAGATCAAATTCCTGTTGGCTTTATTCCCACACAATCGAGTCCGTATATAGAAGCGGGGCTCAATGCTTATGCTGGTTTTTCTTGGCAAAAAATAAATACCGGCACTCTTTTGTTCGACAAGCATTTATGTATTGTAGAAGATAATGGGAGCCTGCAAAAACAAGATTGGAACACCCTGGATAGCTTTATTAACAGTGGCAAAAATGTGCTGCTCTTTCTTGGCGATGGATTATCTAAAAGCACTGCAGTTATTAGTTATCTAGAGACAAAAGGTATTCATGTCATAGAAAAAGATACACAAGGGCAAAGTATTGGCGCCATCAATACCCATCAAAAAAATATAGAAGCCTTATTCAAAAAAATACCCGACAATATTCAATTGCCCTTATTAAAATGGCATTATAAAATAAGCAGTGAGCTTATGGCTAATCCCAACAATTGGTTGGTATGCAAAAATGGCGATCCTTATCTATCTAGTTATCAGTGGGGTGCGGGTAACTTATTTATTATCAGTAGCGATGCCTCCTTGCGCAGCAATAATTTTATCACGAGTTATTTATTTGTTCCGCTTCTTTATACGATGGCAGCCGAAGGGCAAAGCCCTAAAAATCTGGTGCATTTTGCGGCAAGCGAAGAACCCGTATGGCTTCCAAACAGTGGAATAAAGGAAGAAAATTTGTTACACCTTAAAAATGATTGTGGAATGGATATTATTCCAATTCAAAAGACTAAGGGCAATCAGTTAATGGTATTTACCGGAAAGCATACCCAACAAACAGGGTTTTATAACTTAGGAAACAGCCAAAATAATTGGGTACTTAGCATCAATGCTCCAAAAGAAGAGTCTGATCTGGAATTATGGAAACAAAAAGAACTAGACGAGCTATTACCCTTCAAAAATAAAACTTGGCTAGAAGCAAGCAAACAAAACTTCGCAAAGCCTTTGTTGGTGAATAATAACTTTTCGCTTTGGAAACTTTGTATTATTTTAGCACTAGTATTTTTACTACTTGAATCTTGGATTATCGTAGATAAAAAAATTAAAAAGGCACCCACCCTCTAACTCCTATTTATGCGCGTATTAATTAAACAAGCAAAAATTATTCAAGCAGCATCTCCTTTACACAATCAGGTAATGGATATTTTGATGGAGGACAATACCATTGTGTCTATTTCCAAACACATAGATGAAGCAGGGGCCGATAAAATAATTTCAGAGAAAGAGTTGGTTTTTAGTCCTGGTTGGGTAGATCTTATGGCCGACTACGCAGAGCCTGGCTATGAATATAAAGAAGGCATAAAAAATGGATTGGCTGTTGCTGCTAAAGGTGGTTTCACCGATGTGGTGATAGTGCCCAACACACAACCAGCCATTAGCAATAAAGCATCCGTACAATTTGCCTTACAACAAGCTCAAGGTGCAGCAGCTCGTCTGCACGTATTAGGAAGTATATCGGCAAATACAGATGGACAAGGCTTAGCAGAAATGTTAGACATGCACGAACAAGGAGCAGTTGGTTTTACCGATGGATGGAAACCTTTACAAAATGCAGCTTTGATGCTTAAAGCTTTAGAATACGTAAAAGCATTTAAAGGTGTTTTGGTGCAAATACCAATGGATACTACCTTGGCTAGTAATGGTTTGATGCACGAAGGTATAACATCTACACAATTAGGTATGGCGGGTATTCCAAGCATTGCAGAAACCGTATTACTACAACGCGATATCGATTTATTACAATACACACAATCTCGCCTACACATTAGTGGCGTATCTTGTGCGGCTAGTCTTGATTTAATCAGACGCGCTAAAGCAGCAGGCCTGCACATTACTTGCGACACTACGCCTTATCATTTATTGTTTAATGACAACGCATTAGTAAGCTATAATAGTTTATATAAAGTAATGCCGCCATTGCGCACAGAAGAAGATCGCTTGGCTTTAATAGCTGGATTGAAAGATGGCACTATTGACTGTATTGCTTCGCACCACCGACCACAAGACTGGGATGCAAAACAAAAAGAATTTGAATATGCCTCATATGGCATGGCCGTTCAAGAATATAGTTTTGCCGCTTTGTATTCAAAATTAGAAAAAGAGCTAAGCATAGAACGATGGATGGATTTATTCGCCAATAATGCGCGTTGTATTTTTAATCTACCTTATCAAATAATACAAGAAGGAGCAAGTGGCAACTTCAGCTTAGTATCTTTACAACATACCCATACTATACAAGTGGCAACAGGGCAATCGAAAAGCAATAATATGCCTTTTGATCAATGGACGAGTAACGCACGCGTAATCAATACTTTTATTTCTAAAAATTAATTCATAATGGAATCATCTACATTTTCAAAAAATGCCATACCTGTAAAGTTTGGTTTATTTATCGGCTTTGGTATGATGTTTTTTACTACACTTAATAATCTATACTGGATATCAAATTTTGTACTATACTCTGTTATGAATTTTGTAATACTAATAGGAGCACTAGTAGGTATTGTACTCAGCGGTATTCAACAACGCAAAGCGATGGGTGGTTATATTGCCATCAAAGAAGCCTTCAGCGCTTTATTTATTACAACCTTAATTGCAAGCTTCATTAATGCAGTGTACGGATATATCTATGCCACTGCAATTGATCCCAACTTGGTAGATAAAATAAAAGCTGGTAGTATAGCTTTAATGGAACGTATGAAAGCTCCTGAAGAAGCGATAGATCAAGCGATAGAAGCGATGGATGCCAAAACTAAAGATAGTTTAAAATTAAGCAAAGTGCTTTTTGCTTACGCTCAAACATTGGTAGGATACGGAATTGTGAATTTCATTATTGCGGCTATTATTAAAAAAAATAAACCAGCAGAAACGATATAACTATGCATTACGATCTTTCTATCATCATTCCGCTTTATAACGAAGAAGAATCTTTACCTGAATTATGCTCATGGATTCATGAGGTGTGCACTCAAAAAGGCTATGCTTATGAGGTTATCATGATTAATGATGGGAGTACAGATAATAGTTGGCAAGTGATACAAAACTTAGCTACACAATTTCCAGTAAAGGGTATCAAGTTCCAAAGAAACTATGGGAAAAGTGCAGCATTGAATGAGGGCTTTAAGGCAGCTCAAGGTAATGTAGTAATTACTATGGATGCCGATTTACAAGATAGTCCGGACGAAATTCCTGCTTTGTACGAAATGATTAATAGTGAAGGTTATGATTTAGTAAGTGGATGGAAACAAAAACGATTTGATAATAAACTAACAAAGAATATTCCATCAAAATTATTTAACGCGGTAACGCGAGCAATGAGTGGTATCCAACTCAATGATTTTAATTGTGGATTGAAAGCTTATCGTAAAAAAGTAATTAAGAGCATTGAAGTGTTTGGCGAAATGCATCGTTATATTCCAGTATTAGCAAAGTGGGCAGGGTTTAGAAAAATTGGAGAACGTGTGGTACAACACCGTGCTAGAAAATATGGTATCACAAAATTTGGTTGGGAGCGATTTGTAAATGGATTTTTAGATTTACTAACCATTCAATTTATAAGTAAATTTGGAAAACGACCGATGCACTTTTTTGGATTGATTGGTTCTTTAATGTTCCTTCTTGGATT
>Ga0222712_10001578_pt1 | contig 27661 bp, 15 predicted proteins | sample C33_657DmetaG_FD_165043 | JGI IMG/M metagenome (GOLD analysis project Ga0222712, IMG submission 165043) | Estuarine water microbial communities from San Francisco Bay, California, United States - C33_657D | ecosystem: Environmental > Aquatic > Marine > Unclassified | place: USA: California... | reverse complement strand
TCGATCGTCACACGTCGTCGACGTCGACGTTGCGAGTTTGACAGATGATCGCCAGGCGATTCGCGCGCGCGTGCGCTCGAGTGGCGTCGGAGGAGTCGATCGCACGCGACGCAACGCGCGCGATGGTGACGATCGCGCACGATCGCGCGATCGTCACGATCGGGGAACAACCAAGTCGAGCGCGAGGCGCGGGACGCGCGCGCGCGTACGCGTGCGGCGCGAACGGCTCGAAGACGTCGTCGTCGGCGACGTCAGGGGCGAAATGCGAGGAATCGCACCATTTGTTACGCGGGGTCGATGCGTCGAAGTTAGGGTTTCACGACAAGCCTCTGTCGCTGAACGTCAACGGGGGGTTGAAGGAGTACTCGGTGGTGTACACGGACCGGGCGTTGAATCACATGTCGGCGCCGTTTTGCGAGACGATGAAGAATTTGGACCGAATGTTGAAGAGCGCGTATAACGCGACGAGCACGTTGATTATGCCGGGAAGTGGGACGTACGGCATGGAGGCGGTGGCGCGGCAGTGGTGTTCGGGGAAGAAGGCGCTCGTGATTCGGAACGGGTACTTTTCGTATCGTTGGACGGATATTTTCGAGCAAACTGGGATCCCGAGCGAGACGATCGTGATGAGAGGACGAGCGGTTGATGATGAGAAAACCCCGGCGTTCGCGCCGCCGCCGCTCGCGGAGGTTGTGGCGACGATTCAAAAGGAAAAGCCGGCGGTGGTGTTCGCGCCGCACGTGGAGACGTCGACGGGGATCATCTTGCCGGATGAGTACATTCGAGGCGTCGCAGACGCCGTGCACGCGCACGGCGGGTTATTTGTTCTCGACTGCATCGCGTCTGGTACCGTTTGGGTGGATATGAAGGCGACTGGAGTGGATGCCATTCTGAGCGCGCCGCAAAAGGGGTGGTCCGGGCCGGCGTGCTCCTCCGTCATCATGTTGAGCGAGCGCGGCACGCACGCTACGCGCAATTCGCAGTCGACGTCGATGGTGATTAATATGCGAAAATGGCTCGAAGTCATGGATGCCTACCGCAACGGTGGATTCGCGTACTACACGACGATGCCTACGGACGCGTTGACGCTCTTTGAGCGCTCCGCCATGGCGACTGAGAAGGTCGGCTTTGAAAAGGTGAAGCAATTAGCGTGGGAGCTCGGCCGCGCCACGCGCACTATGATGGCGAGCAAGGGCTTGAAATCCGTCGCCGCCAAGGGCTACGAAGCCCCGGGCGTGGTGGTTTCGTACACCGATGACCCAGCCATGTTTGCCAAATTTAAAGCCAAGGGGTTCCAAATCGCCGCCGGCGTGCCGTTTATGATCAACGAACCCGCGGGAAACAACACGTTCCGCATCGGTTTGTTCGGCTTGGATAAAATCGTGAACCGCGAAAACACCATCAATACCCTTGAGCCAACGCTCGAGGCTATCTTGCGCGAAAACGAAGCCGCGAGCGCGGCGGCGTAAACCGCTGAAGAGCGGTCGATGCCCCTCCGTCGCGGCACGTTCTCTCCGCGAACCATCGCGATCTTACGTCGCTATCGTTCGCCTTCATCGTTTCATCACTCGCACTTTGCGAGTACGTATAATCCCACGTCCACTATCGCGAATGCGACGACTGTCGTCGTATTTCCATCCATTCGGACTCGAGCGCGCGCGCTGTAACATAAAAATTAAGCTCTCCACCGCCGCGCTTTTCGCCCTAACCGCCGCCGCGCGACCGCACTGTGACTCGCGCGGTTTTCGCGACGTCACCGCGCACGTTCGCCTTCATGAGCGCGCGTGCGATGTGTGCGATGCGCCAATCGCGCTACGGCGCCGCGTTCGCCGCGAATTCGTCGCACGCTTTACACCAGCGCGCTCGCTCGACGGCGGCGGCTGCCGCGCCGGATGCGCGCGCGCCGGCTCGAGGCGGACGAGGCGGACGAGGCGCTCGAGGCGGCCGCGGCGGGGGAAATACCGACACGATGCCTCGCCAGAGACGAAATTTCACGCCCGAGCAAGAATCGAACCTGGGGAAGATGCGGGCAAAGATCAACGCGGATGGCTCGAGCGACGCGTTTGGCGTCGTCGTCGTCGCTCGCGGTAAAGCCAATATGTTTTTGGATGGTAATCCCATCATCTACGCCGGGGCGATCGAGAAAGTGATTGGAAATATCAAGACGAGCGATTTTGTTTGCGTGACGGATCACGCGTATAATCCGATATGTGTTGGGATGTATAACGCAACGAGCGCGTACGCGGTGCGAGTGACGGAGATGGCGTGGGAGCGCGCCGGCGCGGAGAGCGTCGGGGATGTCGTGCGTCGACGCATTCGCGAAGCGTTCGAGTTGAGAAGAGATTTGGGTCTGACGAATGGAAATGCGTTGACGACGACGTGTTATCGATTGGTGAATTCCGAAGGCGATCGCCTGAGCGGGTTGAACGCCGACGTGTATGGAGACGTCGTCGTATGCTCCTCCACGGCGGCGTGGATCGAAAGTGAACGCGCCAACGTCGTCCGAGGAATCGCCGAAGTTTTGGGCGCTTCAACAAAAGTCGTGTGGCGACGCGACGCGAAGATGTATGAAGCCGAGGGGCAACCAGTGACGGGTGATCTGATTTCGTGCTATGACGCCGGCACCGGAGCGGCGGCGGCGATTCCTGGCGAAACTCGCGTGTTTGAGAACGGCGTGCAGTACGCCGTAGATATCGAGCACGGACACAAGACTGGATTTTATGTAGATCAGCGCGAGAATCGAATGGCGATTCGTGACGCGTCGAAAGGTAAAAAGGTGTTGGACATTTGCTGCTACACTGGTGGTTTCGCGCTCAACGCCGCCGTCGGCGGTGCGGCGAGCGTCGTCGCCGTGGATTCATCTGAGTCCGCCCTTCGCGTTGCTGAGAAAAATGCAGAGCTGAATAAAGTCCTTGATAAAATCAAATTCGTGCGCGCCGATGCGTTCGATTTCATGCAAGAAGCGATCGACAGAGGCGAAAGTGGGACGTACGATGTCGTCGTGTTGGATCCGCCCAAATTTGCCCCAAGCAAGCAATCGCTGACAAAGGCTCTGCCAAAGTACATCGGTTTGAATAAACGTGCGATGGCACTCTTACGGCCTGGCGGTCTCCTCGTCACGTGCTCGTGCTCGGGCGCGGTGACGCAAGAGGATTTGATGCCAAAGATTCTCGAAAACGCCGCTCGGGCGAGCGGGAAAACTGTCACCATCGCCAGCAAGAAATCCGCCGGCGGCGACCAACCGATCGATCCGTGCTACGAGTTCGGTGAATACCTCACCGTCATGACCGCGCGCGTGCGTTAACGCCGTTTCAGCGCATCGCCGCGCGCGTCTTGGCGTCCTGGACCTTTCGATTCTCATCGCTGCGACCGTTTCATCGCACCGCCGAGCGTCTCTTCGAGCGCCCGCCGTCGCGCCGCGCTCGGACTCTATTTCCTTGTTGTACTATTTACCAGTCCACATCAGCCACATCATCTTCATTCGATCGGCGATCGCGATTGAACTAGCCTTCGCGTCTTCATTCGCGCTCGCCGCCGGCCGCGCCTGAACCCTGAAACCCCAATCTGCGTTCTGTTCCGCACTCGCCGCCGCAACGAGCGCGCGCGCACGGAGCGGAGGCGTTGGGAGGACAATACGTCGACATGCCGTCATCGCACGACCTCGACGCGTGGCTCGCCAAGTGCCGCGCGTGCGAACCATTGGAAGAATGCGATTTAAAGCGCCTGTGCGTCGCGGTCAAAGAACTGCTCGTGGAGGAATCGAACGTGCAGAGCGTGCATTCGCCGGTGACGGTGTGCGGAGACATCCACGGACAGTTCCACGATTTATTGAAGCTGTTGGATACGGGAGGGAAGGTACCGGATACGAATTATATATTCATGGGGGATTTCGTAGATCGCGGGTACAACTCACTGGAGTCGTTCACGCTGCTGATGCTTTTGAAAGCGCGCTGGCCCGCGCACGTGACGCTGTTGCGAGGGAATCATGAATCGAGACAGATAACGCAAGTGTACGGATTTTACGATGAGTGTCAGAGAAAATATGGGAGCGCGAACGCGTGGTGTTGGTGCACGGACGTGTTCGACTATCTCGGATTGGCGTGCGTGATCGACGGCAAGGTGCTTTGCGTGCACGGAGGTTTGTCGCCGGATATTCGGACGATCGATCAAGTGCGCACGATAGACCGGTTGTGCGAGATCCCACATGAAGGGCCGTTTTGTGATTTGATGTGGAGCGACCCGGAGGATATCGAAACGTGGGCGGTGAGCCCTCGCGGCGCGGGCTGGTTGTTCGGGAGAAAGGTTACGGATGAGTTCAACGAGATTAATGGGTTGAATTTGATCTGTCGCGCGCATCAGTTGGTACAGGAAGGGTTGAAGTACATGTTTCCCGACAAGAGCTTGGTGACGGTGTGGAGCGCGCCAAACTATTGCTATCGTTGCGGCAACGTGGCGAGTATCCTGGCGTTTGACGAGAACCTCGAGCGAGAGGTCAAGTACTTCTCGGAGACCTCCGAAAATGCGACGATGATGGCACCCCGTGCGACTTTACCCGGGTACTTTCTCTAGCGCGAGTAGCGATTCTTTAGCGTTTTAGCCTCGTGTTCGCGGGTCCGCCGACCGCCGTCCTCTATAGCCCACGGCGCGAAGCGCGCGAAGCGCGCGTTGTTGTTAAATCTTCCTCAAACATATAGCTCATTACAATATACAATTCTCGCGAAATAAAGACTACAGGTATGGCTCTAAAAGCGCTTGTTCGCGTCGACGTCTCACCCTCGCTTTCTCTCCTTCATCTCCAACTTCGCTCTCAGCAGCTTCAGCTCCTTCGCCTTGGCTTTCGCTTCGGGTGCGCTCATCCCTATCCAATCACTCGCCTCGAGTTTGGTCAAATCCTCGATCGTCGCTTTGAGTTTATCAAACTTGACGTAGTCGAGCGCGCGTTGCCGCTGAATTGTGGGTTTTGTTCGCTCACGGCTCTTCGACCGGTGCGCGCTCGCGCCGGACACGCCCAGCCTGCCCCGATGCCCTTGCTTTGGCATCTTTTGTTTAGCGATTTTGCCCATCGCGAACGGAGGAACGACCGCAAGCGTGTCGAAGTGAGGCGTGTTTTGTGTCGGCGGGACAAAGAGCGACGAGCCGTCGCTGCTCGGTTATCAATTACAATGTAGCGCGTGAACTGCGCGCCCGCGGGAGATTTACTTCACAACTATGATGTATGGATGATTGCGCGCCTCCTCGGCGCGAGCGGTGGTGCAAACGGATTGCGAATGGAGAGGCGGTGCTCGACGGGGTGACGCCGTCGGCGACCGCGACCGAGGCGACAAAGGCGGCGAAAGCGCGGGCGCCGTCGGCGCTGATTCCGTCCACGTGAGGGAATACCCGTCGAGCACGTGGTCGCCTTTTGCGAAGCATGCGGCGGTGAGAGGGAAATAGACGACCGCGCCCGGGGCGACGGATTTGATCACTCGTTTCACCGGACCGATCCAAAGCACCGGCTTCCCAGGTGGGAGTGGAATCGGCCGGCGGACGGACTCGCCGGTGATCGAAGATGTCGGCGGCGGCGCCACGGAGAGGGCGCTGAGGGACACCACCTCGCGATTTTGCCACGCATCTTTGTCCGGTTCCAGTGACCAGCCGCTGCCTTCGATGTTCGCCGCCGCCGAAGACGTGGCCTCAGCGACGAAGGCGATGTCAAGCGGCTTGGCGGATTCGTTGCGCACTCGCAGCGTGATCGGAACGCACGTCATGCGCTCGGGCGCGGACTGGTCGAGTTCGACTTCGTTGATATGTTCTATCGTCCACGATATCTTGCCACGCGCCTCTGATGGCGCGCGTGGGGCGTTGCCTACGTGATCAACCTCAGGAACTTCAGCGACGTGATGCGCACCAAAGACGGTGCCGTCCCTCGTCGTCCACGTCACCATTATCCCGTCGTCAATCGTTCCAGCGCGTCGAGATCCAAAAGCTGACTTCTTGCGTGAGTTATGGAAAGCAAACAGTGGCTCGGCAAATTCGGCTGCCGTCGCGCCGAAGAAATCGAACGACTCTGTCCCGTAGGCTTCGGCATCTTCGCTCGGTGTACATTTAAACAACGTCTCCACAATTTCACCAGCACTAATCATGCGCAACGATGTTTGATTCGCCATGAGAGGCTTCAATTCGTACTTAGAGCGCTCGCGCGTCGAGCTCGAGCCGAGCTGTACGCGACCGAGCGTGAAGGTTTCATCACTCACACTCGCCACAGACATGCACACGACGCGAGCCAATGGATGCGTCGACGCCGGCAGCGCTTGCGCATTCACCGTGAGCGATGGCGTCACGTTCACGATTTTGACGATACGAATTGTGCGATACTGCAAAAGTTTGGGCGCCGGAGGCTCAGGCTGGTAGCACACGCTGATGTGTACGACGCACTTGCCGACGCCGCACGGGTGAAACCAAAGTGGCCAACGAATCGTCGCCCCAGAGACGAGGGTCTCCCATTCGGGAAGCGCATAAACGACGCCATCGGAATCGACAGAATCGACAACAGAAACCGATAGATCTTTTGACTGCGCGCTTCGCAACGGTGACGCAACATTTTGCAGCGAAGATTGGCTCGCGTTGCGACGCATCGCTAGTTCGTTTTCGGTGGCGTACGACGCGTCCACTGGCCGCAACACAGATTTTGGTAAACGCACACGAATCCATTTTGCCATCGGCTGCGTGACGTTTGAAACCACCAAGTCCACGCGTTGCAACGATCCATCCATAGCGTATTCGGGAAGCATTTCCAGCGCACCCTCGCATCTCGGGACTGTTTCACACACATTGAAAACTAAGCGACGATGCTTCGGCACGTCACGCAACCATTCTCCATTCGGACCTCGACGCGTTCGCGGCGCCTTAACGTCGAAATACCGCCTGCCGTGCGCAACTTGCTTCGATCCAGTCGTCCAGGCGATGCCTAGGACGCGCAACGTTCCTGCAGTGCTCGGCATGACGGTAAGTCGAGCGACTAGCTTCGACGCCGGAGCCAGCGTGAAATGGTCAAAAGTCGTCCGCACCAAGCCATCGGGTCTTTCACCCTCGTTGTTCGTTTGCACTGTCGAGCACTCACCGCCACTCGGCGTGAAATCCCAAATCAATCGCACGTTGCGCACGTCCAAAGGAATATGCAGTGGATTCGTCAAAGTCACGTCAATCTTTAGATCCTCGCCGGCGGCGCACACATCTGTCTGATCAATTTCGAATTTCGCGCGTCCGCCTTGGAGCCAGTTCGTCGTGGACACTGACGACGTCAGACTCGCGGGAATGATGCCTCCTTGCTCGATGACGGTCCACGCGCTTTCATTCGAGTCCGAACCAGAGGTTTCATGCGATTCGCGGTCATCCGCAAACGTCACGTGGACGTCACCGACGTTCACATGAGGTAAAGGGCATTCCAGCTCATCCGCGCGGTCGTTCCGATCGACCGCGGGCGTGCTCGAGACGTAAGCTTCTATTGCTCCTTCGAATTCGCTGAGGCGTTCGCTTTGGAGGTCGGCTGGAAGGTGCGCGCATCGCGTGGCGTCCCTGAAGAATTCCATCGCATTTCGCGTTCGCCCGGCGCGGCTCACGAGGTGTCCCAGCGTCGTGTTCAAATGCTCTTCCGCCGCGGACCAGCCTTTGCCGCTAAACATCGGTAGCGCATACGCGTAGCACCGCGTGGCACCCGCGATGGCATCGGCGCGGTAATACCGCGCGCCTGCGAGCACCATGTAGGAGGCAAATTTATGCGTCATCGGCGGCACACACTGAAGGAAACTGAACGCCGCCTGTTCGAGCATTAATGCCGCGCGCAAATCATCGTCGCCCATGGCGGAGGCTTGAATGAACGGCAAGTTTGATTCGCGGTGCGCACCGAGCGCGCGCAGAGCTTCACCGTAAGCAGTCGAGGCGCGGATCTTGAGCCGTGTCGCGAGCGCCGACTGTGTTCCGCCCGTCGCCGCGTCAAACTTGGCGTAGCTCGCGATCGCTTGCTGATAGGCGTGGTCGATGTCTTTTTTCAACTCTGGGGAATTCGCTCGTGAGAGCAAGTGCACGTGCGCCATGGCTTCGTACGAACTCCCGAGATGCCTCCACGCGCTTTGCGACTTGTAATCGGCGTGCGCGAGCCTGTAATGCGCCATCGCCGCCTCGTAATCTCGACACATGAACGCCAGATCACCGGCGAGACGAACCTGCGACTCCGGGCTTGCGTGCGTGTACGCATCGCTTTCGCCCTCGCGCTTCGTCGTCCCCGCGCTGCGCCCCCAAAACGTTTTGAACTGGTTTCGCAAGCCTTTTCGCGTGTTGAGAATCTGAGTCGACAGCGTGAAGAGTTTCTGCTCAATGTGCGGCAGCAACGTCTTCGTCGTGAACGTGCGCATGTAATTCCTCGCGCACTCGATGTCTTTATCGCTCATCCACTTCCCGAGGTCGGAGACGCTCGCGTTCGCATCTCCTTCTCTCACGCCGCTCGGTCCGTCGCCGCCGTTCGCCGCCGCTTCTCGCCAAATCTCGCTCGAGCCATCCCCTTGTTCATTCGTATTCACCGTCAACAACTCGCAGTCCCACGCCCCTGTTTGCTGCACGCGCTTCACCACGTCTTCCGCTTGCGCTCGCGTCAGCCCTCGCGCACATTTTGCGTTCCAAACCACGCATTTCCCGAAACAAATCCCGGGATCCGCCGCCCCGCTCGCGAACGCCCCGCTCGCGAACATTCTCTTCTTTTGCCCTTCCAGCGCATCCACGACGTCTTCGTACGTCTCCCGAGCGTAGACGCATAAAATCCCCGCTAATGGATGATCGCACGCCTCGATGTCGTTACACCGTAACGCGCGCTCGAAAACGTCCGCGTACGCTCGAAACCGCGCTCGCGACGCCTCCGTCTCCGCTCTCGCTCTCGCGCCCATCTCGTGCGCGCGCTCGCGCCAACGCACTTCCACGGAAGCGCAATCATCGACATCGCGCGCGACCGCGCATCGCGCGCGCGTTGCGACCGAGCGATCGAACGCGCTCCCCAAGCCGTCGTCCGCGCCGGCGTCATCCGCGACGTCCCCGACTCTGGTCTCCATCGCGTTGACGCACAACACGCGCGATGGGTTCTCGGCGTCGAGCCTCGCCAGGCGATTTAACCCGCCGACGAAAGCGTGTTTCCGTAGCAGCTTCACGAGCGATGGGGCGTTCGTGCGCGCGAGGTCGTCCTCGACGGCGCGTTCGGCGCAGACGAGCGCGCGCGGGGCGTACCGCGACGCGAGCGCGACGCGCGCGACGTCGCCGTCGGTGAACGCGGAGGACATCGCGAGCGAACGCGTTGGAACGAGGACGACGGAGTGCGAGAGCGTCGATGGGAAAGCGAAGGTGATGGAGGTTTCGCGCGGCGCGGAATCGAGCCGGGATGAGAGGGAGAGAGAGAGAGAGAGAGAGAGAGAGAGTGAGAGAGAGAGAGAGAGAGAGAAAGAGAGACAAAATGAAGATGCGTTCGGGAAATGTATCGAACGAACGAATGATGACATCGATGACGGGAGAGGAGATAGAGTGAGTGCGAATGAATGATGAGATGGGTGAAATGGAATGAGGCGAATGAATGATGAGGCGCGCGTCGCCGCGAACGCGGGCGAGCGGCGGCGGACCGACGACGACGGCGGTCGCGCGCGCGAAGCGCCCGTCGCGCGATCGATCGCGCGCGCGAAGATGACGCGAAAATAACGCGAGCGATTCAAAAGTCTTATTTTCGACCGCGTGCTCGAGCGTCGAAGCCGAAGGCTGGAGCGGGGCGTTCGCGCGAGCGCGAAGCGCGTTCTCCACATGGCGTGGGAATGTGAACAGTCACCTCATCCGCCGCTTCATTTCCCCCCGCGTCTTCATCCATGTTGTTCACGCGTTCGTTCGAAGAATTATCGCTGAAACAGAAGGTTGCGTTCTACGGCGCGTTCGCGTCGGCGTGGCTCGCGTTCGCGCCCGTGGTCGTGGTGTTCGCCGCGAGCGCGTGGACGCTCCTTCGAGCGACGACGACGGCGCTGTTCGTATCCTTCATCGCCATGACCCCGTTCATCGTCGTCATGGCTCGATTGCGATGGATGCAATATCGCCGAGGCGCTGACCTGGGCGAGGCGCGAGCGCGCGGTGGCGCGCGAGATCCGTTGGGCGCGCGCGGCGCGAACGCCAAGCCGAGATTGTGCATCGTGGGATGCGGCGCCAGCGGAGTCGTCGCCCTACGCCGCGCCCTCGACGCCGGCTTCGACGTCGTGGCGTACGAAAAGAGCTCCTCCATCGGCGGCGTTTGGGCGTACGCCCATTCGTCGTCCAAGGTGTTTAATTCCGTACTTCAGAATTGCTCAAAGCTCAATAACGTCTTCGCCGATTGCCGCATGCCAGAGACGTACCCATTCTACATCGGATGGCGACTGACTATGCAGTACCTGCAGTCGTATTGCGAGAAGTTCAATCTTGGTCGACACGTGCGACTGCTTACTGAAGTCGAGAGTGTGCGAGCGCTGGAGGATGAATCGGGATTTGAGGTCGTCGCGGTGACCAACGCGAGTTCGCGGTCGTCGAAACGCCACATCGAACGATTTGACTTTGTCTGGGTCTGCTCGGGGCAACTTACCACGGGGTACGTCCCCGATGTCCCAGGACTCGATACGTTTCCTGGTACTGTCGTGCATTCGGCGCAGTACACGGTGCCGAGTCCGTACGAAGGTAAGAACGTTCTAGTGGTCGGCATCGGAAGCGCGAGCGGCTCGGACATCGCGCAAGAGCTATCAAGCGTCGCGCGAAGCGTCTCTCTCGTCATACGCACCGAACGTCGAGTCGTCGGCCGCGGATTCGTCCAAGGTTCGGCGACATTGATCAACCGTTTCGCCGCGTTCTGCCCTGCGTGGATCGGCGTGCTTTGGAATCTGTACTTTGATTGGTATCGTTTTTGCCACGATTTGCAGCCAGCCGTGACGGACAGCGGCGATTTGCTTAATTGTTTGCTCTTGCAGAAGATTCACCGCGTGGATCTCATCGACCACTGCCGCGGCCAACACGTCACATTTGTGGACGGTCACGTAGCGCAGTTTGATGCCATAATCTTCGCTACAGGCTACAAACGCGATTACAAATTCATGCCGGACGAGCTCAAACCGACAGCTGGATTGTATGAATTTTGCATTTTACCTCAAGACCCGCGCGTGGCGTACGTTTTGTTTGTTTTACCATTCGGAACGCACTGGCAATTATCCGAGTTACAGGCCATGTTTCTCGCTCGCGTGCATTCCGGAGTGATACCGCTGCCGAGCAAGGAGAAGATGGCAGAGCTCGCAGAGGGAGTGGAATCGATCGGCCATCACGAGCATCTGTCCGAATTTTACCGCATGAAGTACTTAGCGCTGCTGGCGCCATACATCTTTCCGAATCTCAAGACATTGTTTCATCAGCCGAGACTGCTGATGCGGCTGATGTGGGCGCCGTATAACGCACCCATCGGAGACTGGTTGAGCGATAGCCCCGATCGAACGAGGCTCAAAGATGTCTTGAAACACTTCGCGGTTCGCTGGACAGCCTACAGTTTCAATAAATGGTGAATGAACGACAGATTTAGCGATACAAAAAACTCTAGCTGCAATAATTCTAGGCTTCTTCTAGGACGACTAAGGCAAGGATCGATTTGTTACGCAACTTCATTCAATTCAATCTGAGAATCCAGCACGTCATCTTCGTCTAATCGATGAAACGCCTGTTGAGGGGTTGGTCGCTCTCTTAAAAAGAAATATGATGCGACCACAGCGATCGCGATTCCACCGACAAGCGCGCCAATAAAAATGTACAGAGTTCGCCGTTCGCGAGCTTTTTCGCGCGCGGTGGCGGCGGCGGCGGCGCTATCGTCGTCGTTGTTCCCACCGCCGCCATGGTGATGGTTGTTATTCCTGCCATTGTAATCGTTGTCATTGCTTGGGACAGTTCCGCCGCCCGGATGGTAGTCGTAACCTTCATAGTCGTAATAATCTTCATACCCGTAGTCTCCATAATCACCATAATCGTAGTCGGAACCACCGCCTGCCGCCGTTCCACCGAGATACGTTTGCCGCATATGCGTACAGTTTGTCGACCCCATACCGATGCGATTCTTCGTGATGTCGAACTCTATGAACACATCGCGCATGGTGATCTGACCCATTAAAATGTACGCCTCTGCCTGAGCAAAGATCCCGAGACAAAACGCGTGAGCGTTCAGCTCGTGCTGAAACATGTAATTTTCAGCGCCAAGCGTAATGTTCACCGGCGTGCCGCCCACTCCGACGTACGTCGTCACTAATTTCGGGAAAAAGCTATCAATAGTCGCCGTAGATAGCCCCGCAACGCTGTAGCAAATATCGTCGTACTCGGGATCAGGCCCATCGACGGCGCGCAAGCCATGAACTTTCGCGTTTGCGGCCAATTGCGCCTCGACAGCGTTGAACATCTCCATCGGCACGTACGTAAACGTGGTTCCAGAGTCAATGATCGTATCGTAGCCACCGCGCGTGAGCTCGACACCATTCATAGCCCACGACGAGGCGCGAACGACGTGAAAAATCGTCGAACTCTCCTGCGCCGCGCTCGTGTCGGCGTACGCTAGCGTCGGCGACGCCGACGCGTTAAACGCAAACTTTCCGAGCGTCAACATCCCACCTCCATTAAATCCTTCCACGCACATCCCGAACGCGTTTTCAATCACCCCACGCTGTGCGAGTTGCGCGTGCACCGTGGCTGTCCCACGACTGAAACCCATGACTCCGTCCGCTTTTTGATCGTAAATCGCATTCGTCTCCTTCGTCTCGCATCCGAAACTCACCATCTCGCGCTTCACCCCTCCCCCGAAATCCACTTCATCCCGCACGAAATACCCATCACTCTTCGATCCTTCCGCGTACTTCACCTCGTACGCGCACTCCTCCGCGACCCCGGTCGAGGACGTCGAGCACTTCCCTCCGAGCGTCGTCGCGCACGTCTCCCGCCCGCTCGCGTTCGCGCACGTCACCTTCTCAAACGTCGGCGACGTGCGATAATCATAAAACTCATGCTCGTGATTCTTCCCACAATGCGCGCACCCGACGCACGGCAAGTACGTCAGCGCGCTCCCGGTATCGACGATTAAATCGAACGCGTCGTCGCGAATCGCGAACGTCGTCGTCAGCGCCCCCGTCCATTCGACGCCCCCTCGCAATCTCGACGACGACGACGACGACGTCTTCGACGACGTCGTCATCGCGAACGTCTTCACATTCGCCCTGTCTTCCGATATCCAATCGCGCGCGTCGAACGTTCGTCCTTCGCGAGCGTTCGACGCCGTCGTCCCTCTCTCTCTCGCGCGGCGCGTCATCGCCAGCGCAACCCCTGATGGGTCGTGACATTCCCCTTCGCGAGGGACGAACGTCAACGCGACGACGGTGACGACGACGACGACGACGACGACGACGCGCGCGGCGAATGACATGTCGATCGTCGATCGGTGAACGAACGACGCGTCGATCGATCGCGTCGCGCGAGGACGACGCCATCGACGCCAAAGGGCGACGCGACGCGCGGGCACGCGCACGGGGGGGGGGTACGTGGTGAGTCGTCACCAGGGAGTCCCACGTCCACGTCAGTGACGCCCGTCGTCGTCGCGTCGGTCGACCTCGCTTCGGTCGATGTGGAGTCCGTCGTTCACGAATCACGACTCGTCGATCGAGAGCGACGTTTCGCGACCTCGTGAAGGGCGCGACGCCGCGAGAGGACGTCGAGCGCGATCGCGCGCGCGCGATATCGCTCGCGATGACGAGTGACGAGGGAGAATTGTAAGTTTTCGGTGATTTCCAGGCGACGCACGCGCTTTATGACAACAAACGACCACGGTCGTTCGTCGATGGTTCCCTCCACGGATTCCTCCCGTCGCGATCGACGTCGGGGGTCGCTTCCGAACTCGAGTTCCTCGAGGAGTCATTCACTCCACGAGTCAAGACTCGTCGATCGTCCTTCGTCGACGGTGCCGAACGGCGACGCGCACTACGGTGGTGTTGCGCGTTGAACACTGTAACACCCACGACGACGTTCGTTCGCGCGACGCGAGCGAGCGCGACACACGCACGCGCGCGATCGAGCATCGCGTCACGAGACGATAGAACAGCGAACGCACCGACCGAGGGGGAATTCGATGACGCACGCGTACGGCGCCGCGCCGAAGGCGGACGTGGAGGCGGCGGAACGCGAACACCAAACGACGAGGACGACGCGCGCGCGCGCGTGGACCCACCGCGCGTTCGGCGGCCTCGCCGTGGCGTCGTGCGCGGCGCTCGCGCTGTATGGAAGCTCGAAAGTGTCGTCGTTTGGGATCGCGCCTCTGCCGAACGAGAAACCGGTGCCGGCGACGGCGACGTTTAAGTTGGATGCGAAGTGCATCGATGGGTCTCCGATCTTCGGCGCCAAGCACGGGTTCTTTAGCGCGCAAATTACCGGGGCTGCCGTGGTGAAGCATAATTTCGGTGAAACGGATTTCTTTTCGTATGAAAACCGAATTCCGATGACGAACCTCGGGGGTGGGAAGTTTACGTTGACCACGGACGCGGTTGATTGGGAGTGGAGCTTCGTGCTGACAAACGCTCGAGGGGAGTACTTGTACGAAGCTGGGGAGATCGATTCCCCGCTTGGAATCACGGCCACGGATCTCGACATTCCGGATGCGAATAAGGCGTGCATTCAAAAGTACGGCAAGTACTTTAACCGCGTGCGAACGATCGACGCGAGCGCTGGTAACCCTTCGTACACGTTTGGTACTTGCGACAAGGTTTGCCCGCCGCCGCCGCCGCCCGCTCCGCCAGCCCCGTCTCCGTTGGAGCGAACAAGTACGGATTTCTTACCCCAACCGTCCTCAGGCGGTCGCGCGAGCGTGGAAATTGCGGGTAATCCGGGCGTGCCGGTAGGCCAGTTTGGCGCGATCGCCACGGCGTACGGCCCTGAGATCAAAAAGGAAGTTCGAGCCGTCTCTTGGTATGCTTTTCAGCAAGGAAGCCGTTCGGTCAACGTGCACAGCGTCGATAAGACTTACAACCAAAAATGGCAGCAGTCTGCGTCGGTGACGTACATGTTTACTCTGAAGAAGCTCGTCGAGGAGGGCTTGGTCGTCACCATTGGTGACGGAAACGCACGTCTCTACAATTCTAATGATGGCGTCAAACGCGTCGGCCCGTTTTCGTTCAACACGGGGGTTCTCGGCGGCAAGAAGCCTTTGATATTCTGCACCACGTATACGCCGCACAGCTACCCTGATACGTTTGTGCCGAACGTCTACAACTTGAATACGGCGACGGGCAAGTTCAACGTTGGCGTCTCTCGCGTCGACTCGCCGTGGACTACGTCTTACGGTTGGGGTGATGATGCCATCGTCGTCTCTTACGTTGCTTTCCATCCGGATGCCGCTACGAAGAACCCCAAGGAAGTGCTCGCCCTTGGTGAAATTCGTGTGCCGAGGCCGTCTGCGGAAGACCTTACGTACTCCGCGGTCACGGTCAATCACAACCTCGGTCACACCAAGTACAAGTGCTTGGCCACGATCCGTCAAGACGCGAGTGATATCACTACCAGTGATCGCACGATCGCCGTCGAGTGCCAAAAAGCGACGGATAATACCGTCACTTTGATGACCATGGATGTCGGTTACCGCAACTGGAATTCGGGCTGGTCCAAAGCCGACAATGTGTACGTCCAGTACGTCCTCCTCCCGGACATCGGTGCGCCCGTGATCCCGGCGGACTACTTCTCCGGAGTAACTCGCGGCAACGTGAAGTAATCGCCGAGAGAGGCATTACAAGTTTTGCTTTCATATACAATTGCGACCTCGGAGACGAGCCGCCTCAGCTTGTGGTTTTCAGGCGCGCCTCGTGACCGCCTGGAAATCGCGTTCATCCTATCGATCTCGCGACGCGGATGAAATATGATCATATACTTAAACTCTCCAACTTCTCTCACTTCGCTCCTCGCGCGCTCATTTACCCTCATTCGCTCGCTCGCGTCCGATGCCGCGCCCCGCCGAGTCCCTCCTGGCCCTCTCCGCTCGTTTCTTCGCATCCGCCGCGAATGTCCCTGGAAGAACGATCGCGCCGCGTCTTCTACCAACCGAGGTTCTCTGTTCCACCGATAACTATCGCTCGCCGTCGCGGTTGATGGACGCCGTCGTGCGCGCCGAAAGCCTCGAAGTCTTCGCGACGCGCGTCCTCACGCCGAGCGCGAGTGCGATCATCCTCGCTGTGCAGAAGCGTTTCCCCGATCGCGCGACCTACGCCGTGGGCGGCGCGGTGCGAGATGCGATAAAGTACGGCGTCGAAGCGCGCGAGCGCGCGCGTGACGTCGATTTAGTCACGGAGGCAACGTACGAAGAGCTTTCCATGGTCTTTCGCTCGCGAATGAAGCTCGTGGGCAAGAGGTTTCCTGTGGCGTTGATTCAATGCAAAGGCGAAGTCGTCGAAGTGGCGTCATTCGATGTCAAGCACGAGAGCGCGGAAGATGATAACGATGGAGATGAGGAGAGCGAGGACGCGCCGAGGACTCCGAGCGGGGATGTGGATTATGATAAAATTCTTCGTCGGCGAAGGGCGATGCGATTGGAGAGAAGTGGGATAAATGACGATGGTGATGGCGTAAAAGATGTGGTAGAGGCAGATGAGGGCGATCGAAAGGCGACGAGCTTTCGAGGAAGTAGCAGAGAAGTATCGTGGAAGTTACGTCAAGAAATGGACGCGAAGCGGCTGGGGGCGGCGATGGACAACTCGCGCAGGAGAGATTTCACCGTGAATGCGCTGTATTATGATCCGTTTAGGAATGAGATTCTTGATTTCTTTCACGGTGTGGATGATATCATCGCGGGCGTCGTGAGAACGGTTGGAGATACGCACACGAGTTTACGCGAGGATCCGGTGCGAATGTTGCGCGCGGTGAGGCTCGCCGGTCGACACGGATTTAAGATGACGAAGGAATTGCGCGCAGGATTGCGCGCGTATGCCGTGACACTGAAAACAGCGGATTCGGGTCGCGTGTATTCCGAGATACGGACGCTGATGAGCATGGGCCATGGGGAGACGACGATGAAATTGTTGTATTATTCGACATTGCTCAAATACGTGTTTCCCGTGCAGAACGACTTTTTGAGCAAACTTTTGCCCCCGATGAGGCAGCTGACCGACGATCTCAGCCCGGAGTTGTTTTATGAATCCAAGTTAGATGTCAACGGTGGGGCGAGAACGTTCTTCAGCGCGTTGAAGGAGTACGACAACTACGTGAAATCCTTGCCCATGCGTGAACAGCTCGACGAACTTTCGCGCCCCGTGGCGAATTTTCACGCCATGATCATCGCTCCGATCGTCATGGCGCGGTTGTGGGAGCACGAAGCATTTAAATCGGCGGCGACGACGTTGCCAGAGCCTTGGCGCGCGGGAAACACCGCGAAGGATGATCCAGAGCTTTACGCGAAATGGGAGGCGTTTACGAGCGTGGTGCTCGATGTCATAGACGAGATGTCCACCGTCGAGACGACCGAATCGCGCGCCGGGTTCCCGAGGTACCCCCATGCACTCAAACCGCGTATGTCTGCGTTACCGACGCTTCTCGTGCTGCTCGCGCACGGCCCGGTGCTTGCGGACGTCATGCTCGTCGACGAAAGCTTGGGAGAAAGCAAAACATTCAAGTGGCTCTCGGTAGATTTCAGCGCGACCGCACACGGCGATCGCATCAGGGAGCGCGCTAGAAATGTGAGCGATGGGAAACTGCTCACTGTGTCGATCTCGCGTGCCGATGCCGAGATCGTTCGTCGCTGCCTCGAGCGCTGTAGCCGTTTGAGCGCTGCCTCGAGCGCTCAAACGGAAAACTTGCCTCAGTAGCAAAATCTTGATCGTCGCGTTGAGTTTGAATCGCGAGTGCCAGCTCTCGAGCTGGCAACGCGCGGTAATGAGTAGTATTTGTGAAATATAATCAATTCGTATTCGTTTTCGTCTATTTTCTCCACCGTCGTTCTATTTTCTCCACTGTCGCGTCAACGCGTGTTTCGTTCCGTGACGTCCCACCGTCGTCGCGTCCTTTTCTTCGCTTGTCCGTCGACGTCTTCTTCGCCCACTGGTTCACATCTCGGCGGCTCGTACGTAAACACGTGATAATGGGGTACATCCACCGAATTATTCTCATTCAAATCGAAATTCCACTTCGTCACTCGCGGAAACTTCTCTCTCAAGTGCTCGCTCACCCAACGCACGATGGCTTCGCCGTCCATCGCCTGGCGCGACCACAACGTGCGATGCGTCACCCCAGGCGCACACACATACGGAAACATATTCTCCTCCAAAACAACATCACATTCTCTCAAAACCGTTCGCTCGATGTGTTCCTCCACCCCGTACGTCCCGTACTCCCGATCGAGCGCGTCGATGTGCGCGCGCTTCGCCTCCGTCGCGCGTTCATCCCGCGTCCAATACTCCAAAACCAACGTCGCCGGCGGTGACACTTTCCTCCTCATCTCCTCGCTCACGCACGTCGATCTCGATGCGAATTCTTCGTCGAACGCGCGCGCCCGTCGCTCGCGTTCGTCGCCGTCATCCTCCGCGCGCTCGTTCACCCATTCGTCCTCCTCATCCTCATCCTCCCCCCATCGCTCACTCGAGACGTCGTCTTCGGCGCGAGTCCTCGAATCGACGTTTCGTCGTTTCTCTCCCGCGCGCGCGGGCGTGCGCACGTCGTTCGATCGTTCGCTTTTCGTCGACACCTCTTCGACGTCGACGACGTCGTCGATCGCGCGCGTCATCGCGTGCCGTCGACGACGTCGTCGACATCCGTCGACGCGCGCTTCAGTACGTCGACCGACGACGTACTCGACGTCGATCGCGCGCCGTTCGCGCGTCGACTCGACGTCGAGTCCGTCGTCGTCGTCGTCGTCGACCGTCGACACGGCGCGCGAACGCGCTTCAGTACGTCGATCGATGACGTACTCCATCGGTCGATCGGCGATTTCGACGTCGAGTACGCGCGCGCGCGTGGCGATCGCGGGCGGTATTCCGTTAGTATATGAGACGTATGTGTAAACAAAGAACGAACGACGGAAAGGGTGTTCGCGCGATCGCGAACGCCACCCAACGCGTCGCGCGACGTCAATTCGCGTCGCACGCGAGCGCAAAGTCGAGCGCGAACGTCGCACTCGACGCTTCGGTCGTTTGAACGCGCGATCGATCGATCGCGCGTGGCGTCGACGGATGACGTGGATGACGCGCGCGATGGGCGTCGGGGACGACGCGAGCGCGACGGCGACGCTCGACGGCGGCGAGCGCGCGGGACGCGAAACGTACGGTACGATCGACGTCGAACGCGCGCGCGCGCGCGAGGAGGAATGCGACAAAGGAGTGAAGGGCGACAGGAGAGGACGAACGCGCGTTGGCGTGGGGGTTTTGATCGCGGTGGCGTGCGCGGCGGCGGCGCTGACGGCGACGGCGCGAAGCGCGAGAGGCGCGAGAGGCGCGAACGCGGAGCTCGGAGTGCAACCCGACGCCAGGGGGGTGGCACCGATGGAAACGAATGGTTTTGTGCGACAGGCGCGAAAGAATTACGGGGCGGCGCTCATGCGGGCGAGTTATCACCAGACGCGCGAGGTCGGCGACGTGGATACGGCGGAGGAGGCGGACGCGGAGGCGGATCGAGACGCCGTCGCCGACGTCGTCGACGAGGAGTTTTACGAGGATTTTGACTCCGATGGCGATGGTTCGATGGGAGGTCTTGGGAAGGCGAGTGAGGAAAGGAAGGGCGAGGACGCGACGACTGGCGCGAGTCGGGGACGGAGTACGAGCGGCGCCGCGAGGGGGCGAGCGAGCGCCGCGCCGCCGAGCGGGGATGGTTTCTTATCGCGCGTCTCTCGCGAGGAGGCGTTGAAGAATCAAAGGGTGAAACTGCGTCGGGATGCGCGCGCGGCGCAGCGTGAAGCGGTGCGTAAGGAGGATGAAACGGCGGCGGCGGGGGATGATTTAGACTTTGGTTACGACGTCGACGAGGAAGACGCGAAACCGGCGCGAGTCGTTGGTGAAGGACTGTCGGAGGACCAAAAATATTTCAAATCGATCAACGGTGGTTGGTTTCACGTCGCCGCGGCTGCGACGAGAGATTCCGGAGACGGCGGGGGCGCGGCGATTTCATTGCACAACACTTTCGGCGAAATTCCAGGTCTCGTGGACCACCTGAAAGCCAACGGCGCTAAGATTGGGCAGATGCGTGTGGTGACGTATGCGAATTCGGCGTATTGGCCCGTGGCGCAGCTTTTCATCGCGTCGGCGCGTAGAAACGCCCCGGATGTCCTGGACGCTTTAACCGTCATGGTCACGGATCGGGCGACGTTGAAGCAGTGCGTAGAGACCGGCGTGATGTGCTTCTTAGATACGGATATGATTGAGATTTTAGGCGAACACATGAACGCCGACGGCAGCATCTCCGCTGGGCAGGCTGATGTGAGCGGCGACTTGGGCAAGGCGCTCCGAATCGTGTGGACGTGGCGCAAGGTGCACGTCGTGTACACGCTCGTGCAAGCGGGCTATGGGTGCCTTTTCCTCGACGCATCGACGGTGTTGTTAAACGACCCGCGCGAGCTCGTGCGTTCGAAACTCGACAGTGGCGCGCTTTTGGTGACGCTGTCTGATTTCGGTGGTAAACTCGAGCAAAAAGCAATCAACACGGGGTTGATCGCCGCGCGCCCAAACGAGTACATCGGCAAACTTTTAGAGGACTGGATGAAGCTTGAACCCGACGCCTCGGACACAGAGCAAGCGGCGCTGACGTGGAACATAGCGCCGAATGCGCGAGCGGACGGAGTGATCATCACCGCGCTTTCGCAAGGCGTCGCGCCGTCGTACCTCACGTTCGACGTTGCCGCGCACATGAACCGCGATAGCGGTCAATTCAGTGGATACTTGGTGCACGCCGCATACTGCGGCAGCGTGAAGGGGAAGATTGCATTCCTCAGTCGCGTCGAGCGATTGTCTGAAGACACGACAAAGATGCTTCCAGTGACCGAAGATGAACAACAAGGGTGCGACGTCTTTGATAGACACAAATTTCACTCTTGTGGCCTCGCGCCTTGGGACGGCGTGTGCGAATAGCTTAGATTATCAATAGAAAACATGATTACACGTGATGGAATTGTCATTCAACTATATTTTATCCTACGCTATGTCGCCACAGGCGATGGTTCGATGGTTCGCTCTTTTTGAAACAATCGCGTCCGACGTCGCTTTTCGGCGACTTCAATGAGCCCGCCGTCGCTCACGTGTGGAATCCACTTCAACCGCTCATGTATGATACCAAGCTCTCGATCGTAACGCGTCGACCCGCAAAATGCCTCGAGCTCTTTGATAAGCTTTTCGGAAATATTCACGTATCCTTGATCTTTGAAGAAGCGAACAGAACTGTGGTTTCGCAGCGTCGTCACGATGTCGTCGACGCGAATATTGGTCCTTTTACTCAAATCGGCCACGCTCGCCTCGCCGGTGACGCCATCTAACGCTTCTAACAGCACTCGACTCCAATAGCTCCTGTACGAGAGAAAACCCAAATCACTGAGCGGTCGCTCGGGGGTTCCGATGCGACCTTCGCGCTTCGACAACTCGTATGAAAACGAAATCAAAAACGCCCCGTAACCTCGCCGCTGGTACGGCGGCAACGTCAATATACACGCCAGATTTGTATCCACCTGCCCTTTTTCTTTGCTAAAATATCCCACAATCCTGTGCCCGTCGGCGTCGTTCTCCGTCAAGACGTAAAAGTAAAACGCCTCGACGTCGTAGTACAACGTCTTGTGATCGAGAAAAAGCTTGGCGACGAGGCACAAATTTTGACAATACGTCACCGCCGTGTCGCCATCGACCTCGAACACGCTCAACTGCTTCCGCCCGGACGACGTCCCCGAGGGCTCCACCGCGGGGTGTCGATAAATCTCATCCCCCGGAGGATGCTTCAACTCGCACGCGCGCTTGTGCGTGATATACGCCTTGCGTCGGCGATGATACTTCAGACAAAACTCACAAATATACAAGCGATTATCATCCACGTATTGCTCGGGAAACGGCGAATGATACCAGCAATCGATCACGAACCGCCCCATCTCGATCCAATTCACATTCTTCATCTTCACCGGCGCCTTGTGCGCCCCGGCGACGTGGACCTCGTCCTCGCGCGTCTTCGCCTCCACCTGCGTCGCCTTATCATTCCCGCTCACCTTCCCCTTGTGAGCTTTCTCAACCTTCACTATGACCTCTCGCGTCGTCGTCGTCGTCGTCGTCGTCGCGTTCCCGATCGCCTCCGCCTCGTCGCTCGCGTCTCCCGTCGTTTTCCCTCGCCCTTCCCTCGCGTCATTCCCCGAACTCGCTCGCGCCGCCCCGATCGACGTTTCGGCGTTTTGTGCGTCTACTAAACCTTTCCCTCGACCGTCCCCGAGCTCCTCTCGCACGCGGCTCTCCGTCACCCACTCATCCATTCGGTTGTCGTACCCGTCGTACCGCACGTAGTACTTCACCACGTGCGTCGCCGCGCACGCGCCGCTCGAGCCGTTCGTCGCGTTTCCCTCGTCGCGCTCGTGCGCGTCGCGCGCGCGCTTTATTTCAATCACTTTGCGCGCCACGATCGTCGCCGCGTGCGCCTTGCCGTCGAACGTCGCGAAGACGAACGCGCGCGCGCCGACGGCGAAGAGCGCGGCGTTCGCGTTCGCGTTCGCGTTTGAATTCGCATTCGCATTCGCATTCGCGTTCGCGTTCGCGTTCGCCATCGATCGCGCGTTCGCGTTCGACGTTGTTTTTTTTGTCGTTCGTTCGTTCGTTCGTTCGTTCGTTCGCGATGAGATGGGCGTTTCGAACTCTCCCCGAGCGCGATGGCGTCGCGCGATGGCGTCGCGCGATGCGACGGCGTGGGATGCGATCGATGTCGACGACGGACGACGACGGGCGAATGATGACGACGACGGCGAGCGACGTCGAGTCGAGGTGGAAATGAATGGAAATAAAATACATCATTTTCGTTCGTCGTCGTTCGTCGTCGTTCGTCGTCGTTCGTCATCATCGCGCGCGACTCGATCGATCGACCGCGCACCGATGCGCGCGCGATTCGCGCGTCTCGCGCACTCCCACACCAAAAAAACAAAACGCGAGGCACGCCCATCGTCACACAATATTTTTTTTCGTTTTGATTTCCATGTCGTCATTCGCGATCGTACGCTCGCATCGTTTCTCCCTGTCGCGATCGCGCCTCCTTTCGCGATCGATTCGATCGCGGTCGCGCGCGCACGTTGCCGTGGAAGATGAATCGTCACACCATGGCGCACGCCTCCGACGACGCGACCGCCTACGTCATCGCGGGCACGATCGCGCGCGACGTTCGCGTCGCCCTCGATCGCGCGCGCGTGCGAACGGGCGCGTCGGGCGTGGATGTCGAGTTCGCGTCGCGCGGGGGAATCGCGTTCGCATTACCCGTTCTCTCGGACGACGCGGTCGATGGGAATGCGAATGGAAATGCAAATGGAAATGCGACGACGGGAAACGGAACGCGAACGAGCGCGAACGCGGACGACGGTTTTGTGTTCGTCGCGACGTACGCCTCGATCGAGGGCGCGATCGACGCCCGAATTGTGCGCGAGTGCGGGGAGACGTACGCGAGGGACGTCGGCGTCGGCGCGATGGACGCGTTCGCGAACGCGACGCGAGTGCTGGTGCCGCCGCTGGCGAGCGATGGGATGTTTCGCGAGTTCGCGTACGCGGCGAACGCGTCACGAGGGGCGTACGTGGAGTCGGTGGTGTTCTTAGAGACGAATGGGAGCGAGGCGAGAGCGAGATTTGTGGACGTGAGAGTCGAGAGAGGCGAGAGCGCGAACGCGAACGCGAGCTCGGGGGCGATGACGTCGAGTGGGACGGCGACGACGACGACGACGACGACGACGACGACGATAAATGGAGGTGATGCGCAGAATTCATCGGTCACGAGCGAGGAGGCGATGGCACAAGCCGCGGAGGCGTTGGCGCACGCGTTGGCGGACGCGAACGCTCGATCGATTGCGACGAGCGCCGACGCGGCGACGAAGAAGACTTTTACGCTCGTTTGGGCGCTTTTAGTCGCGCTCTTTGCGTGCGTGTTCGCATTTCTGGGGTGGTTGTTTTGGCGATATCGCCGTCGCGCGAGAAAGGCGCGAGAGAAGAAAGAGAAAGATGCAATCGACGCGCGAGAGGCGAAGACGACGAACGCGGACGGCGACGCGAAGAGTGACGATTTGCGCCAGTTGAGTCCGGCGAGCGAGGCGCAGCGCAAGGAAACGCGCGCGAACACGCGAATGAACGCCGAGGTTACCTATCAACGGTACCGCGGAACGCTACCGCCGCTCTTTGCGCACATGAATTCGCTCTCGCGAGAATCTTCCGGAGCGCACCAGACGGCGCGAATCGCTCGCATCGATTCGCTCGGCGTCGCCGCATCGGCGCTCGTGGACCATGAACCGGATGTCGCGCTCGAAATCAATCGTACGGTGAGCAGCGAGGAAAATTTTCGAATCGCGATCGATATTAACAGTTCTCGCTCGTCGATTGATGAGCCGGATACGCGGGAGGCGATCGCATTCGCGTGCGGCGGCATGCATAACGACGACGTGCGCGATGTCTACGCTCGAGATTTGGCGAGGGAAATCGCCGATTTGAACAATTCTTTGGGCGGGAACTCTGGTGACGAAGTAGACGAGTTCGAGTCCCTTGACACGACGACGGATGATTTCGCGATGCTTTCTCCCGAAGAGTTCCAGCGCTACGTCCAAGTTTTCGAGAAGCTCGGCTCGGGCGCGAGCTCGTGTGTATACTCTGCAACCTGGCACGCACGACGAGTCGCGTTGAAATGTTTCACGGATGACGACGACGCTTCAAACGTGCAGAAAGAGATTGAAATCATGCGAGCGATTGATCATCCATCTATTGTGAAGATTTATGGCGCGTGCATGTCGCCTCTGTGCTTGGTTCTCGAGATCGTGCACGGCGGTTCTTTGCACGAAGTTTTGCATTGCTCGAGCGCGGGGCGTTCCGTGGCGTTGTCGGAAAAGTCAGCGCTGCGTATCGCGAACGACATCGCGGAGGCGATGACATATCTTCACGAGCTCAAGCCAAACAAAATAATTCACCGCGATTTGAAGCCACAGAACGTGTTGATTGAGAAGGATACGTTTCGCGCCATATTGGCTGATTTCGGCGTTTCGCGAGCGGTGCGAACGTCGCTCAAGACGGAGAAAATTGGCGCCGGCACGGTGAACTATATGGCGCCCTGTTTATTCACCGACGGTAAGGCGGACGAAAAAGTCGACGTCTACGCGTTCGCGATGATTCTCTGCGAAACTTGCACGGGTAAAATTCCTTGGAAAGGGAAGCATCCCATGGCTATCGCGTCGCTCGTAATCAGTGGGAAACGACCATCGCTGCCATCGAACGTGCGCGAGGAGACAAAGCAGCTCATCGAAGATTGCTGGGCGGACGACTCCAAAGATAGACCGGCTTTTCGCGAGATTTTGAAGCGCCTCGAGGCGCAACTATCGGATCGACAATGACGACGAACACGTATGAATGAACGACCCACTGTCGCCGCTGACATTTCTCGATGATGGATGTATCGCTGTTTCCGGTGGTTTAACTGTATGCGTAATATGTATGATGATAATTTACAAAGTATGAATGCTGATTATTGCCAAGCCTCCTCTTCTACGACACGGCGTCGTCGCCGCTGAAACTCCTCGACGCGTGCCGTTTCATTAACTGGGCGTTTCCTTTGTTGACTAAATCTTCCGCGTACTGCTTGGCCAAGGCGTAATCAAATTGCCGCATGTATGTCTCGCGTGCGACGATGACGCGCAAAGCAACGGTAGAATTTATCTTCATGAACGCGTCGAGCCACTCGTCACCGTCGCCGAGGGGAATTTTTTCCATCGCGTTTCGCAAGTCATCGTAGTCGGGACACATGACTTTCCCGTCTCTTCCAGTGACTTGCGGTGCGAACCCACCGTCGTTACCTGCACCTTCCAAATGCGACTGCACGACGCGAATCGCAACAAATGTGAACAGTCGACGCAGCGTTTGTGCGGCTTTTGCTTCGGGACTTTCCCCGCCCATGGCGTCGCCGGGGACGTACAACTTGGGCAAGCTTTCGTCGGCGGCTCGGACGATGAACACGGGCGTCGGTGATTTTCGCGCGCGAGCGCGAGAGGTGCGCGATGGCGATACTGGTGGAGCGCACGGCACTACGCGCGCGAACGCCGATGCCATCGGCTCAAAGTTGTTGTCGTCGCATTGTGTGGCCAACTGTTTTGCTTTTCGCAATCAACTACTGTAAGAGTGTTATTTATTGTTGACGCGCGCTATTTAGTAATCTAACCACGCGGTCATGTATTCGCACGAAATTGGGTTTATCAAGCCGTCGGGACGACACTCGTTGATCACGGGACAGACGCCGCATGGAATGTCCGTGTAAGCGTTTGATTCTGGAATAGGCAGCGTCGCTTTTCGATAGTAAGTCGTCGGCACGAAAGCCTCGTCTGGGGCATCTGCCATGCCATCGTCTGCGCTTTCGTCTTCATCGGCGTCGACCTTACCGTCGTAAACCAAAGTGTTTACGATTTGTAAGACTTCATCAGCGCCGAGCTCGACGTGGCTCAATTTGCTTTGTCGCACGAAATCGCTCACCTCTTCCAGCGTAACCCTATCGCGCGAGTATATAAATTTCACGCACTGCTCGCGCAAAACATTGATAAACTCGGCGTCGTACTCGTGCTCCGTGTACCACGCCCCACCAGTGATTTCGCGGCTCGGTTCGAGCTCGAACAACATGTACACCTTGCGATTTTGCTGCGCCACGTGCTTCACCGCCTTGATCAGTTTCCTCGCCTCGAGCGTCTTGAAAATCTTCGTGATCTGCGGCGCGGGCAAATTCGATCGTGCCTTCAGCTCCTTCGTCCACATCCCCGCGTTCCCAGCGTGCTGGATGATTTGATACACCAACATGTCCTCCGTGCTCAAACCCTTAAACTTCGCCGCTTGCTCCTCTCTCGAGCGCGCGTACACCAACTCTTCCCCGCGCTTGAATATCTCAATCTTCCTCGCGCTGAGTAACTCATTAATCGCCTGCGCGCGTTCGGTGACGCTCATCGCGTGCGCCGTTTGCTCCGCCAACGCCGCGTCTCGCACGCCCTCTCCGTCTCCCGCCGCTCGCGGCGCGCTCGCGCGCGACGTCGACGCCTCACCCCCTCGACCTCGTCCCATTTTCCCTTGCCTACCCTCTCCTTTCATTTCGCTTCCAAAATCGTCCCTCTCTGAGTCGTCCTCCGTCGCGCACTCTCGCGCGGCTTCGCCTTTAAGCCTCTTCGCTCGCGTCGACGCCGCGCCGCCCGCGCGCGCGCGCGCGTCCCACGGTTGCTCTCGCCATTCCACCTCGCCTTCGCGCTCGATTATCTCCAGCACTAAATCCCTTCGCGCTTTCGCCCCGGCGTCGTGCGCCATCGTCCTCGAGCGCGCGACGACGATTGATGCGACGAGGTGTTCGTTCGTGATGGCAATCACCGTCGTGTCGGTCACTTGGTCGGTCGGTCGGTCGGTCATCATGGTCGGTCGGTCGGTCACCTGGTCGGTCG
>Ga0222712_10001577_pt1 | contig 27662 bp, 34 predicted proteins | sample C33_657DmetaG_FD_165043 | JGI IMG/M metagenome (GOLD analysis project Ga0222712, IMG submission 165043) | Estuarine water microbial communities from San Francisco Bay, California, United States - C33_657D | ecosystem: Environmental > Aquatic > Marine > Unclassified | place: USA: California... | reverse complement strand
TGGCAAACTTCTGAATCTCTTTCGGACTGTTGGTATGCCGGATATGTTAATCCAGATACTATACAAGGTAGTTGGGGAGGTAATTGTGTTGGTAAACCATTAAATATTGATTGTGGAAATCCTCATCCGACAAATAGTTATGGTACAACTGGTATTGTCAGAAACTTAAATACCATATTACAAAACCAAGCGTCAAAACATACTTCATGGGGATCAACGCCGCAAGCAAATTGGTCATTTAATCCAATGTCAGAATTTACAGGAGGTGATCCTGCTGTATGTTGCGCTAAATTAGTTGAATATTCTTATCAGTGTGGAGGAGGAGCATTTAAAAAAGGTCAAATATCAGGAGGGTCAAATATAAATTACGATTGTTCGGCAGAAGTTTCAAAGTGTACCTTTTTTTTATTTGTACAAAATGATGGAAATTTATGTTTATTTAGAGGAACTCCTGAGAATTTTATGGAAAATATATGGTGTTCTAAAACATCTGGTAAACAAAAAGAAGTTAATCCAAATTGGGTTTCATCAAAAGGTAAATATGGAAGAAGTTATTTGAATTTGAATGAAACATTAGGACCTGGCGAATGGATTGGTTCAGATGACGGTTCGCTTAAATTAATTATGCAAACAGATGGAAATCTTGTATTATATACATCTGATTCTGTACCAGGTTGTAAAGTAATAAACGATAAAACATATGGAGGTAAATCAGTCAATGCGGTTTATGAATTAGAAAGTCTCGGAAATAAAGCAACATTGGGTAATATTGGATATGTCGATTCTGACTCTAATATAAGACAATATCCTAGTTCAATGATAGAATTTACAAATGAATATCAAATATATCAACAAATGGATTTACCAGGAAATGACTTAACCAATTCGTCAGTATCAGATCAAAAAGGATGTCAAACAATGTGCGATAATAATTCAAATTGCGCTGCTTACGTCTATAATAGTAAATCTCAAATGTGTTTTTTAAAGAATAGCGCAACCGAAAATAAACAGCAATATAATGATGGTGTACTCGGTATTCGACATAAAAAACCAATAAATTCAAATAGTTGTAGTAATCAAATTATAAATATAGATACAATACAATACGATAATTATAAAAAGGGAGATGAAATGACAACTGATACACAATGTAGAAATTCAATAATATCGCAAGAAGAACAAAAAATGTATGATAATATAATATCACAATTAAATAAACTTGGTAACGATATTGTGTTGAAAATGGAAAAATTATATAATCAAAATAATAATAATTTTAAAGAGTTAAACATAAATTCTGAACAATTTAAGAAGGATCTAGAAAAATATAAACAAACAAATTTAAGAATACAAAAAAACATGAATGGATTACAAAATTTCCAAAGTAATAATATAGAAGGAATGCAAAATTTATCGAATTCTCTTGATTTTAATGATTTAAATGGAATGTTATCTGATTCGGATTTACGAGTATTACAAGAAAATTATAGATATATAATGTGGAGTATATTTGCTGTTGGTATACTAACAATAACAATAAATACAATGAAAAAATAGAAATTAAATAAATAATCTATCTATTTAATATAATGACAGATAATCCTAAAAATTTTGATAATTTACAAGAAAGAAATGAACAAGTATTAAACAATATATCTCAATTACAAAAACAAGAAAAAGATTTATATAATAGTTTAGATGATGTTAGTTTATCATCTGAACAAAAACGAATAATAATGGATAGAATTAATCAGATTTCTCAAATTAGAATGAATTTATATTCAAGTTTGAAAGATATGTTTTCTTCATATAAACAAAATGTTGATTTATCAACAACAACATTAGGGGAATCTATTGCTGCTGTTAATATATTAGAAGATGAATTAAACAATGCTAAAAGAAGAATGGGTTTAATTGATGAACAAACTAACAACAAACAACGTTTAGTGGAAATTAACACATATTATGGTAAAAGATATAGTGCTCATTCAAAATTGATGAAAACAATTGTATTAATATGTATACCAATAATAATTTTAGCGGTTTTAGCAAATAAAGGTATATTACCTGCCAAAATATATATGATTTTAAGTGTTATAATATTAGTTATTGGATGCTTATTGATAGGTTTACAATTAATTGATATATCAAACAGAGATGATATGAATTGGGATGAATATGATTGGTACTTTGATAAATCAAGTGCTCCAGAACCATCAGCAAGTTCAAGTACAAGTACAGAATCAAATCCTTGGAAAGCTCCTACAGTTACATGTGTTGGTACAGAATGTTGTTATGAAGGAAGTATTTATGATTATGACAAAAATATATGTGTTCCAAAAGATATTTATGAAGAACAAACAACTGAACCATTTAAAGTATATAAAAATAATATAACTCCTTTTGAGGCATCTTTATCAAATTTTTAATTCAAAAAAAAATATAATCATAATACAAGATGGAAAACTTATTTTCTGTAATGCAACAAACTTTAACTCAACCTGATAAAAATAGTTTATTGAAAAATCAGCAATTAAATCAAGAAACAATAAATAATTTAATTGAAAAAGCATCAGAAATGACATCAATTTGTGGTCCTTCTTGCCAAAAAACAAAGGTTTCACAAGAATTGGAGCAAAAATATTTAGATGCGCAAACAAATATGCAAACCGCTCCTGAAAATCTTGAAAGAGCAAGAAAAAATTATTATATATTTTCAAAAGGAAGAACTGAATATGATAATATAAATGAAAAAGAATTACAAATAAAGGCAACACAAATTTCTGAAACAATCGAGCAAAATTTTAATGATGGTGTTACAAACGCAAATACAATAAATACTTTATTAAATACTGCGTTGATCAATTCACAACATACGATAAGATTATTTGAAGACTTATCAGAAAGAAATAAAGTATTAAAATTAAAGGTAAAAGAAATACATGGAGATATACTAACAAATAGTCGAAAAACATATTATCAAACAGAAGCATTAGACAGACTTGAATTATGGTATAAATTTTTTTTAACAGTTTTTTATATTATAGTAATAATGTTGTGTTTGTCATTTGTATTTGCTCCTCATAATTTATCTGCGAAAAAATGTATTGTTATCAGTATATTAATTATATTTTATCCTTTATATATTAATTATATTGTTATATGGATTTGCGGTTTATGGAAATCATTGAAAAAAAGAATACCAAAAAATGTATATAATGATTTATAATAACTTTATCGATAATATATTTAATAAAACTATTTAAAGAAACATCACTAAAATTATATAATGAGCAACGAAGAAAAACAAATTGCTAACCTTAAAAAACAAAATGAAGGGATGGAAACTGCATTTAAAAATAAAAATATTCCATTTACAAAGTTATCAAATGAAAATATAATTTATGATACGGAGTTATTGCTATTAAAAGAATATAACAATTATTTAAAGGGAATTTCAGCAGCAAATAGACAACCATCTCAAGAAAAAATTAAAGTCAAAGAAAAAGAACAAGTAAAAGAACATAATAAAAGAGAAAATGACGATGAAAATGAGATTGTTAAAGAAGTTAAACCCGTTTTTTCTACTATAACTGACATGGATGATATTAAACGTGCTTTTTTTAATAAAGAATATGAAACATTTCATACGCTTGTAAACAATGTTTCATTTAAGTATTATAAAGCAACCTATAAATATGCCAATGATAATACAGGTTGTCCGTCATTTGTTGCTAAGAATTTATTGCGTGGATTTATTCAAAATCTTGATGATTATCGTAAGTATTTAATGGTTGGATTTAGATGTGTTTCCTATTCTGATTCGAATAATGTTACTCACTATGAATATCCGTCTTATTGGATTGTTAATTCAAATGATGAACTGAAGACAATATTAGGTTCATTATATGATGATTTTGAGTTCAATGAAATTACAAATGATATTGAAAAAGTTATTAATATGTTACATAAAATGCGAAAAAACGAAGATGAAATGGATAACGCATTAGTTGGAGAAGTTTATTTACATTGATAAATTATATATCAAAAAATATTAATAAAATAAAATTGAAATAATACTTATATGAAATATAAATATTATTAAATAAGCAAATAAAATATGTTCGCATTAGCAACAGATGTACTAAAGATTATAATGGAATTTCTTGATCCTGAAGAAATAAAGGAATTGTATGTAACTTGTAAGGATGCTAAAATAATGTTTGATGAACTAACAAAACACACAAATTTAATAATTACTTGTAATACAATAATTTTAGATAGAGAAGTAAAATGGTTTGAATTGAGAAATATTAAATTAAAATTATTAGAAACACATCGCATAAATATTTATGGAGATCACAATTGGTATAAAAATGGATTAAGACATAGAGATAATGATTTGCCAGCAACAATAACGAGTGAAGGAGATCTACATTGGTATCGAAATGGTCTATGTCATAGAGATAATGATTTACCTGCAGAAATATATGAAAGTGGATCTCAATACTGGTTTCGAAATGGTCTATGTCATAGAGATAATGATTTACCTGCTGTTATAAGATTTGACGGGACCCAATTTTGGTATAAAAATGGAAAAAACCATAGAGACAATGATTTGCCTGCGATAATACGAATTAATGGAGACCAACTTTGGTATAAAAATGGTATAAGATATATTCCAAATTAATCTGTATTTTATAAAAAATTGAAAATAATTTTATTTTTTATGTATTTAAATAAGTAATTATAAATGTTCGCATTAGCAACAGATGTACAAAAGATTATAATGGAATTTCTTGATCCTGAAGAAATAAAGGAATTATATGTAACTTGTAAGGATTCAAAAGTAATGTTTGATGAACTTACAAAACACACAAATTTTATTGTTATTTGTAAATTTGTATTATTGAATAAACAAATAAAATGGTTTAAATCAAGAAATATCAAATTAAAATTATTTGAAGAATATAAATATACTTACAGAAGAAGTATATGGTATAAAAATGGAGAATATCATAGAGATAATGATTTACCTGCAGTAATACAAGCAAATGGAGAACAAAGATGGTATCAATATGGTAAATTACATAGAGATAATGATTTACCAGCAATAATATATTATAATGGAGACCAATTTTGGTATAAAAATGGATTAAGTCACAGAGACAATGATTTGCCCGCGATAATACGAATTAATGGAGAACAATACTGGTTTAAAAATGATATTAAATATTATCCAAATTGATTTGTATTTTATAAAAAATTGAAAATAATTTTATTTTTTATGTATTTAAATAAGTAATTAAAAATGTTCACATTAGCAACGGATGTACAAAAGATTATTTTAGAATTTCTTAAACCTAAAGAAATAAAGGCATTATATGAAACTTGTAAGGATTCAAAAGTAATGTTTGATGAACTAACAAAACACACAAATTTTATTGTTATTTGTAAATTTGTATTATTGAATAAACAAATAAAATGGTTTAAATTAAGAAATATAAAATTAAAATTATTTGAAGAATATAAATGTACTTATGGAAGAAGTATATGGTATAAAAATGGAGAATATCATAGAGACAATGATTTACCTGCAATGATATTGGAAAATGGGGACCAAGGATGGTATAAAGATGGTAAATTACATAGAGAAAACGATTTACCGGCAATAATATGTGAAAATGGTGATCAAGGATGGTATAAAAATGGAAAAAAACATAGAGATAATGATTTACCTGCTATAATATACAATGATGGAGGTCAAATATGGTATCGAAATGGAGTAAATCATAGAGATAATGATTTACCGGCAATAATATTGGCAAATGGAGACCGATTTTGGTATAAAAATGGTATTAAATATTATCCAAACAAATAAATATTATAAAACAACTTAAAGAGAATAAAAAATTGAAATGATATTTATTTTTTTATGTATTTAAATAAGTAATTAAATATGTTTACATTAGCAACGGATGTACAAAAGATTATTATGGAATTTCTTGAACCACAAGAAATAAAAGAATTATATGAAACTTGTAATGATGCTAAAATAATGTTTGATGAACTAACAAAACATACGAATTTTATTGTTAGTTGTAAAAGAATTATGATTGACAAAGAATTGAAATGGTACAAATCAAAAAATATTAAATTAAAATTTGTTGAAAAATATTTTATACAACCGAATGGAGACCAATATTGGTTTAAAAATGGATTACTACATAGAGACAATGATTTCCCAGCATTAATATATAATAATGGAGACCAACATTGGTATCAAAATGAAGTAAGACATAGAGATAATGATTTGCCCGCTATAATTAAAGTAAATGGACATAAAATATGGTTAAAAAATGGATTAAGACACAGAGACAATGATTTGCCAGCAGAAATACAAGCAAATGGAGACCTATTTTGGTACAAAAATGGAAAACAACATAGAGATAATGATTTGCCAGCAGTAATATTTTTAGATGGATCTCAATTTTGGTATAATAATGGGATAAGACATAGAGACAATGATTTGCCAGCAATAATATGGTCTGATGGACACATATTTTGGTATCAAAATGGTATATGTTATATTCCTTGATATGTATTTTAAATTATTTTTTAAATGATATAAAAATAATTTGAAATATATATCAAGTATTATAATGAAATTAAATATGTTTTTATTAGCGACAGATGTACAAAAGATTATTATGGAATTTCTTGAACCACATGAAATAAAAGAATTATATGAAACTTGTAAAGATTCTAAAATAATGTTTGAAGAACTAACAACACATACAAACTTTATAATTGATTGTAAAACTCATATATTAAATAAAAATATAAAATGGTTTGAATTAAAAAAAATAAAATTTAAATTATTAGAAGAATATTATATATCTTGTGAGAACAAATTATGGTATAAAAATGGAAAAGCACATAGAGATAATGATTTGCCAGCAGTTATATGGAAAGACGGTGCACAATTTTGGTTTCAAAATGGTAAATGTCATAGAGATAATGATTTACCAGCAATAATATATTCAAATGAAAATAAATATTGGTATAAAGATGGAAATATACATAGAGACAATGATTTACCAGCAATAATATATGCGGTTAATGGTAATCAATATTGGTATAAAGATGGAAATATACATAGAGACAATGATTTACCAGCAATAATAACTTCAGATGGAGACCAATATTGGTATCAAAACGGATTACGACATAGAAATAACGATTTGCCAGCTATAACAAGCGAAAACGGAAACTTATTTTGGTATAAAAATGGTATATGTTATATTCCTTGATATGTATTTTATATTTTTTAAATGATATAAAAATAATTTGAAATATATATCAAGTATTATAATGAAATTAAATATGTTTTTATTAGCGACAGATGTACAAAAGATTATATTGGAGTTTCTCGAACCACAAGAAATAAAAGAAATATATGAAACTTGTAAGGATGCTAAAATAATGTTTGATGAACTAACAACACATACAAACTTTATTGTTGATTGTTATAGAATTATATCAGATGAAGAATTGAAATGGTATAAATTAAAAAATATTAAATTAAAATTATTAGAAAAATATGAAGTTGATATTTGTGGAAACCAAATGTGGTACAAAAATGGTAAACTTCATAGTGACAATGATTTGCCCGCATTTATTGCAAAAAATGGAGATCAATTTTGGTATAAAAATAATATATGTTATCGCGAAAATGATTTACCTTCAATAATAAGTTCAAAAGGAGACCAATACTGGTGTGATATAAACGGAAAATTACATAGAGACAATGATTTACCCTCAATAATAACTACAGATGGAGACCAATATTGGAGTGATATAAACGGAAAATTACATAGAGACAATGATTTACCTGCAGCAATACACACAAATGGAATTCAAGGTTGGTATAAAAATGGAAAAAAACACAGAGACAATGGTTTACCCGCATTAATAAATTTAAATGGAGACCAATATTGGTTTGAAAATGGTTTGGAAATAAAGCATAAATAATATATAAATAATTTTATTAAAGAATATTATATTTTTTATAAAAAATTGAAAATAATTTTAAAAACATATTTTAAGTATTCATATAAATATAAATATACAATAAATACTTAAAATATGTTTTCATTAGCAACCGATGTACAAAAGATTATTATAGAGTTTCTCGAACCACAAGAAATAAAAAATATATATGAAACTTGTAAGGATGCTAAAATAATGTTTGACGAACTAACAAAACATACAAACTTTGTAATTGATTGTAAAAGAATTATATTGGATGAAGAATTAAAATGGTATAAAGCAAAAAATATAAAATTAAAATTATTAGAAGAATATAAAAAAATATATGGGGTCCAATATTGGTTTAAAAATAATAAATTGCACAGAGACAATGATTTACCAGCAGTAATACGTTATAATAATAAAGAACAATACTGGTATAAAAATGGATTACAACATAGAGATAATGATTTACCGGCAATAATATTTAACAATGGACACCAAGTATGGTATAAAGATGGTTTAATACATAGAGAAAATGATTTACCAGCAATAATATGTGAAAATGGAGACCGAGAATGGTATAAAAAAGGAAAAAAACATAGAGATTTTGATTTGCCAGCAATAATATATATAAATGGTCACAGAGCTTGGTATATAAATGGACAACGATGTATAAAAAAATACAATAAATTATTTGTATAATATGTTAGTAATCATTTTAAATCGTATTGTTTTATCGTGTATTTTACTTATAAATAGTTGTTTTGTTTGAAATGTATTGTATGCGATTGTTTGTATAAATAATGTTTCATCAATATTTAATATAAATTTATCAGTAAATTCATCTATTTTTTTAATTTGTAACATAATCTATTTATACAAATAATATAATCTTTAATATATTTACATTATAAATATTATAACAAATTACAAAGTTTCAATATCACAATCCTCATTTTCTTCTTCTTTTATTTTTATATTATGCCATTTATTTGTTTTCGAATTTTTATTACCAAACTTTTTAACCATAATTTCCAATAATTCTGATAATTTTGGTGGTTTTCTTCCTCCGTAATTTGTTTGAAACCATTCTTTGAACGAGTTATTTAATGATGTTTGATTAACTCCGTATGTATTATCCATCTTGACTATTTTATCAATAATAAATCCTGAAATCGCGTCTTGACTTTGTCTATATTTATTTGATGCTGAAATAACCTCCGGACAATCAATAACTTCTCCTTCTGTTTCGCACGCTATTTTTACCAACATTGATATAAATACGGGAGCCCATTTCGTTAATTTCATTTTTAATCCCTTATCCTTTTTGAATACATATGGGGTATCATCAGTATGTGTTTCACCCTCTGATATAAATTTTGCCAAGAAATCAACTAATTTCATTCTTCTCCAAGTTCCATCATCATTACTTTTTATTTCAAACAACGCATTTGTACAAACGACTAAACTAAATTGCGGTATAAAGATTTCTGAATCGCAATATAGAGCTCTTCCCAAAAGTGGATCTCCACCTGTTAATTCTTTTAAAATACCTTCATTCATAACAGCCTCTTTTGAGTTTTCTTGCATAACAGCATATCTTACACCTTTTAATTGCATAACTTCCGGGGTTGCTCCACCAATAGAACTTCGTTTATCTGTTACTAATGTAATAGGAACAGTTCCTTTATAATCACCTAAACATTGTGACATTAAATCTGTTAATATAGATTTTCCATTTGAACCGGAACCTCTATAAATATTAAACGCATGTTCTTTTTTCACGCCAATTAACACGGATGCTAAATGGTTCCACATATATTTACACAATTCAGGCAGAGGAAATAATTGCTCCATAAATGTGATAATTTCATTTGCTATTTCTGAAGTTGTGTTAGAATCATATGGAACATATGGAATTCCTGTTGTTTTTGTAATATAATCTTGAGGATAACCATCTCTAAATATTTTATTATTAAAATCAAAAACACCATTTGTAAAACACAATAAATATGGATTTGAATCAATGTTTCTTGAAAAATCTTTATCAAAGAATATTTCCATTGCTTCTCTCATAATATTATTTTTATCATTTGTTTTCTTTAATTTAATACATATTTCTGCTATTTTTTTAATTTTTCTTTGGAATTTTTCGTGTTTTTCATTATTTGGTTCATAATGTTGCGATTGCGCTAAATATTCACTTTGTTTAGCAGAATATAATTCAAATAAATCTTTTGAAATTGCCATTCTTAAACGCTGACCTTCATCTTTTTCCCATCTATTTTTATTAAACACGTACCATTTTTTATTTGTAATACTGCTACATACATATTTGTCTTTAAAAAGATGATATAAAACCATAGCATAATCCCAATCTCCCGCTTCAAATATTGTGTCTTCAATATATTGATCTACTGTATTTTTTTTTACCTTTTCATATTCTTGATATACATCTTGTTTTGCCCAATACATAATTGACGCTCTTGTTATTCCATCATGTCTTTTTGTAAAATCGTTTTTCCATCTTTTATACTGATGTGGTATATCATCAAAATCAAAATCTGACGCTTTTGCTCTTAACATTATCCAAGACAGAAATAATCTTTCGTCTGTATTTTTCAAAGCAAACCCAACTTGCGTATTAATTAAATGTGATCCAGGTTTATAATATTTTTCTGGTAATATTTGTGTATATTCGTGAGTTTCTTTTATATATTGTTCATTTGTTTTTAGATTTGCCATAATATTATCAACTGCTTTTTTAAGTATATCTATATTTGTTATATCTGATAACTGTATATCACCTTCGTCCTCTTCTTCTAAAATTATATTGATTTTGCCTTTTGAACTATTTTTTTTTACTTTATTTTTTTTTATTTCTAATCTTTTATTATATTCATCTATTATTTTTGGATTCAAATCACATTTTAAATGATTATCATATTGTGCCGACAACAAATATAAATCTCTCGATAAATCAATATCAGTTATTGCTTTTGCTGTTGTCATCCAATTATTATCTCTTGTATCTAACTCGGCTTCCAAATAATAAGTTAATCTATATGAGTCATATCCGGGTTTTTGCGATCCATATAATTGCCAATTAGTACAACCTTCACTTATACCTTCGTCTAAAACTTCATTCCAGTCATTTGTTAAAGGTAATTCCCACACATCTCCTATTTGTGATATTATTTTATCACGTAAAATCATCTGTAATGTATGATCCATTTGAATACCAATAATCATATGTATTCCATCTTTTGTAATTTCTTTATCAACAACTCTATTTACATAAGGTTTTTCCATTATAAAAATCGGAAATGGTTTATTTTCTTCAAATATGAAAATTTCCTTAAGTTCTTCCAAATAAAGTGAAATCATATCTTGTATATGTTCTATGGTATGTATACGTTGTGTTACGCTAAAATCATAACGAAAATCGAAATCAACTAATATTGGTCCATTTGTTGATAATTGTTTTTCTGTTAAATATTCTTTTCTGTTTTTTACAAAAACGTGTTCATAATATAACCTGCGAAATGTTGCCAATTCATTGGGTTCTATTAAATATGATCCTCCATATACATTTAATTTTTGATCACCTATTCTTGTATGAGAAAAAGTCGTTTTTTCATTTGCGTTTTTTTTAGCATTATGCTTTGAAAGAAAGTCGGGTAAATCATTATAATGTGACGAGGATATCATAGTTTCCATTATTGATATATTATATTAAGATTTTTCTATTTCATTTTTTTATTTCATTTTTTTATTATAAATTAATATATATAAGGTTTTTTACAAAATTACACAGTATATTTATTACATTTTAAATTGATTTAAATACAAAATATGGTAATATAATATAATAATAATGAAAAAATCAACAAATATAATTACAAATGAAACTATAAGACGACTTTTGAAGGATGTAAAACAAATAATGAAACATCCTTTAACCGATAATGGAATATATTATATCCACGATGATACTGATATGACAAAAGGATATGCTATGATAATTGGACAAAAAGGTACTATTTACTATGGAGGATATTATATTTTTTCTTTTGATTTTCCTTTCGACTATCCTTTTTCTCCACCAAAAGTCACATTTATGACCAATGATGGACAAACTCGTTTTAATCCAAATTTATATATTTGTGGAAAAGTGTGTGTTTCAATTCTTAATACTTGGTCCGGAGAAAAATGGTCATCTTGTCAAACAATAAATAGTGTTTTACTCACATTATGTACGCTTTTAAATAATGAACCATTGTTAAATGAACCCGGACAAAATAGCAATAGTAAAGATTTTATTTCATATCATAAGTCTATTCAATATACTAACATAGATTACGCTATTTGTGATATTATTATTAATAATGAAACATATAATTATATATATAAATTATTTTACAATATCATGAAAGAACAGTTTATTATTAACTTCAATGAATTACTTACATTTGTACAATCTCAAAGTAAAGAAGAAACTTTAGAGCATGTTGATATTTATAATATGAACACTTATATCAATTATTCTGATTTAGAATCTAAACTAATTGAAACAAAGAATTTTATTGAAACAGAAACTAACACAGAAACTAAAACTATTTAATAAATAAAATTGAAATTTAAATATATATTATTATCATTATTATATTATAAGATGCACTTTTGTTTTCGATGTTCAAATATGTACTATATCAGCATTAGTCCCGATGATCCTAATAAACTTATTTATTATTGTAGAAATTGTGGAGATCAAAATTTAAATATTTCGGTGAATGATACAACTATTTCAAAAATACAATTAAAAAAATCACAACAAGAATTTAGTCATATAATAAATAAATATACAAAATTAGACCCTACACTTCCAAGAGTATCAAATATATTATGTCCAAATGGAGATTGTTCAACAAATAAAGAAGACAACCCGCGTGAAATTATTTATATTCGTTATGATGATACAAATATGAAATATGTTTATTTATGTTCAACATGTGATACTGTATGGAAAACAGAAGATCAATCGTAATTATTTTAAAAAGGTTTAAAAAGGTTTAAAAGTATTTTTAATTATTTAATAATTTTTTATATTTTTTTTATTTTTAAATAAAATTGAAATTATAAATATAAGACTATCTTATATTATAATAATATAATATGAGTTACTTTGAAGATGAAAAATCAGGATCTGAATCCGATGATGATAATAGTGATAGCAATAGCGATACATCTACTGTAGGTGGAGGAAACGATGTTGATGATGTTGATGTAGATGAAATTATCGACGATGTAGAAGATGTAGACGATGATATTGATATTGAAGAAATGAATAAAGATGATGCTGAATTAGAAGAAAAAGAAGAAAACGATAATGAACAACAAGATGAAGATGAGGATGATGACGAAGATACAGATGGAAAAAAAATCAAAACAGTTCCAACGAAAAATGTATATAAAAAACCAGTTGAATTATTTAATGAAGACGAAGATGAAGATGACGATGATGAAGACGGAGAACAATATTTACAAAAATTCGATCAATCCATAAACGATAATTACATTCTTAATTTTCATCCGGAAAGTATTTTACAAAATTATAATGAAATTTTATCAATGACAAATGTTGTAAGAAATAGTGATGGTATTATTATTGATGATTTACATAGAACTATACCTTATTTAACAAAATATGAAAAGGCGCGTATACTGGGACAAAGAGCAAAACAAATAAATTCTGGACACCATACATTTGTAAAAGTACCTGAAAATGTTATTGATGGTTATATTATTGCCGAAATGGAATTAAAACTAAAAAGAATACCATTTATTATTCGTAGACCTCTACCAAATGGTGGAAGCGAATATTGGAAGGTTCAAGATCTTGAAAATATTTCATTTTAATTATTGAGTTTTAGAAATAAAATATTGATATCAATATCTTTTATTTTTTTATTTGTTATATTTATTTTATTTATTTTATTTATTTTATTTATTTTATTTATGTTTTCATTATAGAGTAACGTATAATTATTTAATATTTTTTTGATATATTTAAAGTTTTTCATAATAAAATTTATTGTTACAAAATAAAAAAATATATATATTATATATAAATGAATGTTATACGGGTTGTTTGTACTGATTCAAATATAAAATACAAGGTTCAAGAATATTGTAATAATCGTGAAGATGATGATGGAGAATTACATGATGGAGAACAATTAATAAATGATTGGGACACAAGTCAAGTTACAAATATGTCAGGATTATTTGCTGATGAGAGTTTTTTTAATGAAGATATAAGTAGATGGGATGTATCTAATGTAACAAATATGTCGAATATGTTTAGAGAAGCAAATAGGTTTAATCAATCATTAAATACTTGGAATGTAGAAAATGTAATAGATATGTCGAATATGTTTACTGGAGCTTATAGGTTTAATCAAGAATTAAATGCTTGGAATGTGGCAAATGTTATTAATATGTCGAATATGTTTAAAGGAGCAAACGCATTTAATCAACAATTAAACGCGTGGATTTTAAATGATAATGTTTATTTGAAAGATTTTGTAAATAATGCATTTGATGTTAATAATTTACCTTTGAGATATAATGAATTAATTGGTAATCCACGACCGCAAAATCTGGCAGAAATTCTGACTAGAGCGCAAACAGAAGCAAGAGCAAGAGTACAAGCACAACTTCCAATAAGAGCACCACAAGCTCTGACAAGAGAACAAGTACGAGCTCGAGCAGAAGCGCAAGTTCGAGCGGAAACAGAAGTAGAAACACAAACTCTTACAAGTGCTAATTTTTTAATAAATCCAAATTTGTTAAATGGTGATGATGTGATGTCAACAGATACTTATAACTTAGGAGAGTATCTTAAAGAACCTCATAATGTTGCTTTTTATGTTAATAAAAATAAAATATTTTTATTTGATAAAGAAATAACATTACAAACATTTTATGAAAACCCAAATTTTACGACAAGAATAAATGGACATTTATGTATATCTTTACGTAAATGTGGAATCACGACAGGTGGTTTTTTTTTTAAATCAGTCTTTCATAAAATAATAAATACTCCTGATATAAAATGCGTATATGTAAATCTTAAACCATCAAAAGATTTTAGAGATATATATCCGGATCCAAGTATATACCAAATTCAAACAATTGATTTTGATTATTCAATCGTGTATGAAGAAGAAGAAATAAATTTAACTCATGACAGAGATGATACGGATGACAACAATGAGCGACCAAATAAAAACATTAAGAATGATGTTAAAGGTGGAAACAGAAAATCAAAAAAAAATAGAAAATCAAAAAAAAATAGAAAATCAAAAAAAAATAGAAAATCAAAAAAAAATAGAAAATCAAAAAAAAATAGAAAAAAATAAAATAAATTTATTCAAACAATATTTCATTTTAATTATTTAGTTTTAGATATAAAATATTGATATCAATATCTTTTATTTTTTTATTTGTTATATTTATTTTATTTATGTTTTCATTATAGAGTAACGTATAATTATTTAATATTTTTTTGATATATTTAAAGTTTTTCATTATAAAATTTATTGTATTACTGTTTTTAATATTGACATAATAACATATTTTATTCAATAATCGAATTTTATTTAATAAATTTATATTTATTGATTTTATGTTATATAGATATTTTTCCATATTTAATTTATCTTCAATATATTGACTTTCAAGATCATTATCGCAAAAAATTGAAGGTAAAAAAAATGTATTATCTGAATCCAAATTATTATAATTGATTGATGTGTATGAATTTGTATTTGTTGTATTTGGATTAAATATTGGAATATTATCTTTCATATTACACATATTTATTTTATTATTATCTATTTATATAAAAAAATATTTAAATGTTTTATATAAATATTTATAATGATAAATATTAATAATTTACTTATCAAAACAAAAATAGTTGAATTTTATTGGATTCCTTTATTAGTTGGGTTATATAATGTATTTGATTGTTTACATAAATTAAATAATTATTATAAAAAAAAAATAACTAAATTACAACTATCACTCAATAATACTAACAAAAATTATAAAGAATTACAAAATAAATATAATCAATTGTATATAGAATTTCAAGAACTAAACATAAAATTCAATAACTTAAATAATAAAGAGATAAACGAACTAACAATTGAAACTGATTTCGAAGACAGAGAAACCATAATAAACAATCTTGAAATCGAATATTTAAATAGTATAAATTTATGCGATACAAAAAATGACGAACCATCAAATAAATTATTAAGTAATGATACAACCCCAAATATAATAATTTCACCTTCCAATGATATTACCAACGAATTTATTGATTCATTGTCTTTAGACTATAATTATAATGATAAAAATATTAAAAATACGTCCAATACAAATTGGTCAACGGTTGCCAAAAGGTATTTTTTTGGTTAATATAATTATTATTTTGTTAGTTGTTGAACACGTTAAAAATATTATTTATATTTACTGTTACATATATAATGAAAGTTGCTCTATGTTTTATAATAAGTTATGAACACAAATTAAATAAAGAACAATTATGGATTGATTGGATTAAACCTAATCAAGACATAATTAATGTTTATTTTCATTACAAAGACATTGATTTAATCAAATCACCTTGGATTAAACTATATACAATACCTCCTAAGTTTATTAAACCTACAACATATTACGATGTTGTTCCCGCATATATGTCTATTTTATCTTACGCATTTAATCATGATAAAGATAATCTATGGTTTTCCTTGTTAACTGATTCTTGTGTTCCAATAATAAGTCCAACAAAATTTAGAGAAATATTTTTTAATCACTATCAAGCATCAATAATTAAATGTAAACCGGCATATTGGAATATAACCATTCATCGCAGAGCCAATTTACGACTATTCTCTGAAGAATTTTGGTTAGCAAATGATCCTTGGTTTACATTATGTAGAGATCACGTACATAAATTTATGCAATTTATCGTATTAAAAAATGATATGTGTAATCGAATTAATGCCGGAGGGTTAGCAAACGAAAGTATTTTTGCTATTATGTTACAATATTTTGGAGAACTAGATCAAACCAATTTAAATAATAAATTAATTAATGAATCGGCAACTTTAAATGATTGGACACGTATGGATTCAGCAACAAGTCCTCACACATTCAAAAAAGACACTCCTGAAAATATAACAGTTATTACAAACTTGTGTAAGAATAATAAATATGCGATGTTTTTACGTAAAGTTCATAGTTCTTTCCCCGATTCCACTATTAAAGATATTATGAATATAGATTTCAATCATAAATACGATACATCATATAATCAAGCGAAACAAAAAAATAAATCACCTTTGTTTTTAAAATCTATTAAATACGTTTTTATTTTTATTGCTCTCATCTATTTTATCACACGTATTCCTACAGAACTCAGTATGAATTCCAATGTATTCTCCCATTATATGTAATATAATTCCCATTATAAAAAATAAAAGTATTTCATTTTTTACAATGAATGATAACATTGAACCTACTATTAAAAATATAAATGCTTCATAAATTGTCTCACTCATCAAATATAAATTATTAGATTTGTATTGTTGGTCTTGACGCAACACTTTTACACAAGCATCACCATTATTACAATACCAAGTCCATATTTCAATTATTGAACCTAAAAAGTGTTTAAAAAATCCACAAACTAACAACAATACATAAAAGTTTTTGATAAAAGGAGAAAAAAGTAAATATATTTATGAGGTGAATATACCAACCAATATTGATTCAATTAAATAATTCATATTGATATATGATTATATTATATTATATTAAAAAAAATGAATTATTTATATATGTATATTAAAATTATAATATATATAATGACCGGAAAAAGAAGATTTACATTTGAATTTTTACAAAGTATTTGTAATGAATTTAAAATAAAATTAGTTAATGACTATTCTAATTCATATTTAACACGAGATAGTAAAATTGAAGGTAAATGTATTTATTGTGAAAATACATTCAATAAAAGATTTGACAATTTAGATAAATATAAAAATTTTGGATGTGTTCAATGTTCTAAAAAAATTAAGTTTGATAGAATTAAAACAACTATGGTAGACAAATATGGTGTTGAATATGCCGCACAATTAGACGTATTTAAAGATAAAATGAAATCTACTACTTTAGAAAAATATGGATGTGAATACGCAGTTCAAAATGAAGATATTAGAAATAAAATTAAAAAAACAAATTTAGAAAAATATGGATGTGAATATGGTTTACAAAATGAAGAAGTTAAGAATAAACGTAATCTTAATAATTTAGAAAAATATGGTGTAGAACATTGTAATCAACGACAAGATGTTAAAGATAAAATAAAAAAATCTTGTTTAAAAAAATATGGAACTAATTGTTCTTCACAAAATCAAGAAGTTAAAGATAAAATCAAAAAAACAAATATAGAAAAATATGGTTGTGAATATGGATTTCAAAATGAAGAGGTTAAAGAAAAAATTAAAGAGACTAATTTAAAAAAATATGGTGTAGAATATAATTTACAAAGGAACGAAATAAAAGAACAAATAAAACAAACAAATTTACAAAAATATGGTGTAGAATATGTTACACAATGTCCTTATATTATGGAAAAAGCAACAAAACATATGTATAAATGTAAAGAATATATATTTCCTTCAGGAAATATCATTAGTATTCAAGGTTACGAAAATCACGCTATTGATGAATTATTAAAGCAAGGAATATTTGAAAATGATATTGTGACGGGTTGCACAAATGTTCCAACAATATGGTATTGTGACAAAGAGGGTAAAAAAAGAAGACACTTTGTTGATATTTATATACCAAATCAAAATCTATGTATTGAAGTAAAATCTACTTGGACCGCAAAACTTCACGACGGTAATATTCAACTAAAACAACAAGCAGGAAAAGAACTAGGATTTAATTATGAAATATGGGTTTATAATAAAAAAGGAATTAAATTTGAACATTATAATTAATTATTAACATTTCCAACGATTTCCACACGAAATACAATTCACAAAATTTGTCATCGGCTCATCGGCTGACCTAGTTTGCATTTGATAATATGTACATTTTTTTGAATGACATTTTCTACACTTAAAAGTGTCAGTCATCGCTTCAATAGTTTGTTCAAATTTATTTTTATCTCTGACACATTTTGCTTTAATAAGTTCTTCCCATTTTTCAGGGCATAATTCTTGATGTGTCATAAAAGCAACATCTTGTGATTTTATTTCGCCGTTGTTTATACTTATAATTAATTTTTCATTTTTCAGATTTATGTATATGCTGCGAAGACGATCTATATAAATTTGAACGAAGAATGGATTGTCCCATTTTTTAACAACCTTTTTATTTGTTGCTTCTTTGAGAGCCCAATTATAAACTCCTTTTTCTAAATTTATCGCATGTTTTTCTTTTTCAAAAAATACTGCTAATTTTGCGCGAATATTATTTCTGAATTGGTCAGGATTTTCAATCTTATGTGGCGGCATTATTATCTAAATATAATAATACATATTATATTTAAATTATAATCAATTTTATTTTATAATAATATAACATTATTCGGAATCACTTTCAATATATGATTCTTCTGATAATTCAGAACCAGGGTCTTCTAATTCATTGCTTTCACAATCAACATCTGTTTCGCTTTCTTCGGTAGGCGTTTCGTCTTCTTCCGAATTAATATCTTCTTCGGTTTCACTATCAACAACAAACCCATCTTTTAAGTAACCTCCTTTTTTTGTTTTCATATCACTTGGAATATTTTCTAATTCATCTTCTTCATTTTCATCTTCTTTACATGTTAAAGTTAAATCCTCAAACCCTCCAAATAATTTTTCGTATATTTTATTCCATAATTCAATAGTCAAATTAATATGACTTTTTGTGTTAAAATGTCCTTCAGGAATCATTCCAACCAATGCGCAAGAACCGAAATATAATTGTGTATCAACCGGTGGAGGAAAATCATATTTATTTTCCATATTTGCTTTACCGTTCAATTTGCCATACATTTGAACTAACAAACGTTGTCCGTCAATCTTAACTGGCCATTCAACCTGTAAATTAAACCCGTCTGATTTTTTAAATCCGCATTTTTTATAAAGTTCTTCAACATTAAAGACCTTGACAGCAAGTGTTCTTAATGATCCTCCTTTATCAACAATAATAATAGTGACTGATTTTTGACTCATAATATATTTAATATATGATAGGTTTATATTGTTTTTAAAATATTTCATTTTTTTAAATCTATTTAAATACAATATATAATATAATATAATGCACGGTTCATTATTATGTTTATCATGTTGTAGAAGTTCTCAATCAGCGTGTATTTGTTTTCCAAAAGCTTTATTTATTATATGTTTAGACAATCCTGAATTCAAAAGAAAAATAAATATATATTGCCGAGAATATAAAAATGAATTTGACAATGAACATAATGATGTAATAACATATGATAATTATAAAGATCGTTTTGACACGTTAGATGAAGCAATAGATTTTGTTACAAATTATTATGAAAACAAATTTACAAAATTTAATATTTATTGATCAATATAATATGTATTATCTAGGTTAATCTAATCTATTATTATATTATGTTATCTTGGATTATACAAATTTCTTTTATTTCAATAATATTTATTTTTTTGGTTCATCATATATTGATGTTTTTTAAAACTACATTAACTGTTCCAAAAATCAAAGATTTAGTCAATTCTCCAAATCAAAAATATAAAAATATATATGATACAATTAATCATAATTCTTATAATTCAAATAATTCAAATAATTCTTCTTTTGGATATACAGATATTGATTTATTACCTAGCGATACAACGGAAGTTGCTCAAGTAAATTCAATGAAAAATGAGTTAAAATCTTTTTTAAAAAAACAATTAAATGGAAATACTGAAAATGTTATGGGAATGGATTTTACACCTGACAACATTTCAACATTTTAATAAAATCTACTTAAAGAGATAATTACATGTTTATATACCAATCTATTATGTTTAGTGAAGATGTTATTAATAAAATTATGCGAAATTTTCCCAAATTTGAACTTTGTTATGAGAAAATAACACATAAGAAAGTTCTCGACTCAGGCGCTATCTTAGCAATTCCTGAGGGAATTAAAGGGTTTGCTTGGTTTACAAGTTATAAAAATGATAGTGTTTGTTTCTTATTAAACATAAATGAAAATAATCAAATTATAGATATTAAACAACTAACAACCGGTTTTAATGATAGTTTGTCTTTAGGTTCAGGAACTATATTTTATGGTACATCTATAAATAATAAACCAAATTTATTTTGCGTTGAAGATATGTATTATTATGCAGGTAAATATTATAATAATTATTCGTATTATTCAAAATTGGAAAAAATAAAAGATATATTCAAAAATGAAATATTACAGATTGCTTTATTTGAAAAATATACTATTTTTGGTCTCCCATTGATATCAAATGATTTACAAATACTTGTAAAAAATATTCAATATTTACCTTACAGCGTAAGTGATATAAAATTTCGTTTTTTTGAAAATGACAAATCAAAAAAAATACTTTATATGAAATATTTTAAACCTGGTTCACAAAAAAAGGAAAGTCATATACAAAAAAAGGCAATATTTAAAATTATTCCCGATATTGATCCTGATATTTATCATTTGTTTGTATATAAAAATGGAACAGAAGAGTATTATGATATGGCATTTATTGCTGATTATAAAACAAGTGTATTTATGAATAAATTATTCAGAAATATTAAAGAAAACGAAAATTTAGATGCTATTGAAGAAAGTGATGATGAAGAAGAATTTGAAAATAATAGAGAAGATAAATATGTATATTTAGATAGACATTTCAAAATGATTTGCGAGTATAATAGTAAATTTAAAAGATGGGTTCCTATTAGTTTAGCTGGTGAAAATGACAAAATAACAACCTATAATATGATTATATAGTATTAAATATTGTAAAATAATATAAATACATTTTATAATATTTATTATAGAATGAACAGAGTTGAACAAATGAAAAGAATTCAAAATGAAGCATTAGAATTATTTACAAAAAAAAATATTGATTATGGTGATGCATTTGCTAAATATGGGGTTATTGGTGTTTTAATGCGAATAGAAGATAAATTACAACGTTCTATGTCTATTACAAAAAATGGCGTAAATTTAATAAATGATGAAGGAATCAAAGATACATTAATAGATTTACATAATTATTCAGCAATGGCATTAATGTTATTAGATGAATAATCGGGTAAAAACTTTAAAAATGTATATAAATTAACATATAATATATTTAGAATAATAAATTTAATATTATGATAATATATAATGAATCCGTTTTCTATAGGAAATGTAAACAATTCTCCACTAAATAATGTAAATCCTGCCTTTGTAAATGTTGATGGTTCAAACGCAAGTAGTTTTCTCGTATCAAATAAAACTATTCCAACAGGACCAAATACTTTACCCGCTCCAGGCAATAATGTTCAAAGTGCGGCAGGAATATTTCCATATTCACAAAAAGGAGGAAAAATAAATAAGAAAAAAATAAATAAAATCTCAAGAAAATATAAGATGAAGGGTTCTAAAAAAACAATAAAAAAACGCGTTCAAAGAATAAAAAAACGATGTCGTTCAAGATATGCCAGAAGAATGTCTAGACGATCCAGAAGATCAAGACGGCATATGAAAGGTGGCGCATTTCAATCAGCAATGTCTGTGCCTAATTATCCAACGGGTCATTCTCAATATCAAAATAATAATGGCAGTATATCGAATACTTATTCAATTGGTAGTTCGTTGTCTGCTGGACAAAGTGCTTTAGCAAATCCTCCTCCTTTTCAACATATTGCCAGAGCAAGTGTTCCAGATAATTTAAATCATAATACACTAAATGCTCATGGTAATATTGGTTCCGGATCAGGATTTACAAGTAGAGGTTCGTTTTAATAATATAAAATTGAATTAAATATTTTAAATTTATAATTGTATATATTAAATTAAATATTTTAAATTAATAATTGTATATATTAAATTAAAATGTCTTATGACTATTATATTCAATCTGATTTAGTTATTATATATATCGATTCAAATAATAGATCGTGTAAAACAATTACAAATCGAAATTTAAAAAAAATATACTTTACAAACATTCCTGGTTTTGATTCTGATGATGATGAAGAAAGTCAAAAAATAAAATATAATGATGCATTAGAAAAATTTATTACAACAAATAATCGTAAAAAAAATATATATAAAAATGAAGAATGGATTAAAAAATCATATAAAAAACGTTATTTAAAAGATCTACGTATTCTCTGTCCTGGGATTGTAAATATAATTGAAATATATAAATTATATTCAACATTGGAGCGAAATTTGGACGTATTACAATTATAATAATAGATAAATATTATTTTTTAAACTTTAATAAACATATACTAGAAGTTAGGTTATCCATATTATTTGTGTCATCATCCATTTCTAATTCTTCATCAAATTCAAATTCTTTATTATTGTTTGTATCATTTTTTGTACATTTAAATGCTAATGTTGTTTCCATTTTTATTGCGACATTTTTTGTTTTTGTTGGGTTATATATAACTTTCCAATCTGATGTATCTGGTACATAATTAAAACTATTTGTTTGTATTATTTTATAATTTTGTTTTTTATAAAAACTTTTTCTTTTTGCCCATTGTCTTTGAAAATTATCGTGACTATCAATTATATCAACCACAATTGGGGCAAATTCGTGTTTTTGACGCAATATTCTGCCTACCGATTGTTCAATATTTGTCATTGGAGTTATCATAAAAAGCGTTGTTAATGATTTAATATCAAGACCTTCTGCAGCCATACTGAAAGTTGCTAACACAACTTGTTTTGATTCACTTTCTTTCAAGGCAGATTCCTTCATTCCACCAACATAATATCCAACCGTACATATATTATGATGTCGAATCGCGTCAAACATATATGATAAAATATTTTTATATGATGCTATCATCATAATTTGTTGTTTTGGATTTTCAGCCAGCATATCTCTTAACACTTTTAAAATAAATTCAGACCTATAGTTATAATTACATAATTTACTTAGCATTTTTGACGCAGCAGTTTGTCCCCTAAAATCTAATTCCAATTCATTAAATTCGTCATCATTTGTTTGATATGTTATCCCCCTTACAATAACTTCTTCATCTTTACTTCTTTCTAATTTATAAACAACTTCTCCTAAAAACATTTTAAATACTCTTGTTGTTCCATCTTTACGATTCATTGTAGCACTTAATCCTAGTGTATATTTAGTTACAAGTTTAAATAGTGCGCACGAAAACACTTCTGAAGAAATATGATGAACTTCATCTATTATTGTAAACCCAAAACTATCAAATAAACTACTAGGATAATCTTTCATTGATAAACTTTGTAACATAGCAATAACAATATCTTTTCCTTCAATGTCAATATCTGGACCTTGAATTTTACCAATTTTAGCAGTTGGATAATATTTTAAAATACGTTCTATCCATTGATTCATTAAAAATTCTTTGTGTACAATGATTATTACTTTTTTTTTTATTTCACCCATTAAATATATTGTTAAATCTGTTTTTCCCGCACCACAATAGAGGTCTAATAATCCGCCTCCTCCTTCTATTACGTGATCTAAATATGTTTTTGCTATTGGTACTTGATAATCTCTCAATGTTCCTTCAAATTTTAAATTAATATCATCTCCCTCTGTAATTTTTATTGTTTTGGGTGGTCCAAATAATTCTTCACCAAAATAACGCGGTAAATACAGTTTTTTATCGTTTTCTCTGTAAGCGAGAAATGTGTTTTGTATTTGAACTGGCGACCCAGGCACATATGGTTTCACTATTAACATCTCTTTTAACGCAAATTGTTCTTTAATAGACAAGTCTTTTTTAAGTATAGTATACCCTTTATTACCAAGACACGTATTTAATGTTTGAGACCATACAATTGTTTCTTCTTTTTTAACCATTTGGATATAATATATATCAAATTATATTTAGATTGTTTCTTTATATTATATAAACTTCATAATCATATTAATATAATCTTTAGAAAAATGAAGCAAAAATATGTAATTATACTTTTTTAAAAAGTATATTTTTTTAAAAGTATAATATATAAGATGGATTATTTTAATAAAAAACATATGCCAGAACTTGTGTTATCTGTATTATTTGTTATATATTTAGTCATCGGGTATCAAGTACCACACGGAGTAGCAAGTATGATTGATACCACTCTTGGAAAAATAGTTGTTTTATTAGTAGCATTAATGTTGTTTGCATATTCTAATCCGGTTTTAGGTGTTTTAGCTTTGTTAGTTGCGTATCAATTAATCAAAGGTGCTTCGATAAAAACAGGAATGGCTGGTTTAGAAGAGTATTATCCAACAGAAGCTAAAAAATGGAGTCCGTTTACATCAACCCATCAATTTCCCTATACTTTGGAGCAAGAAATTGTTAAAAATATGACAACACAAAAATTTAACACAGAATATGTTAAGGCACCATTTCGACCGATTTTAGACGATACTCATGACGCGTCGCCTTTAAGTACTTAAATATATTATATATTAGAAGTATTTAAAGACAATTTAGGCAAAAGTTCTACACCGCCTCCTTTTATCGGTTTAATATAATTTAAACTATATTTTATTCCATATAATAATACTATAAATATTATAGATCCTATTAATAGTTTTATAAATGGGTTATTCAACCAATCACCCATATTTTGATAATTCGCTATTCCTGTATCTGTTAATATTTCTATATTATCTTCCGATGAACCCACCGGTTGACAATCTATATATATTTGCCCATCTACATTTCCCATTGAAGGACCTTTATCATTATAAAATAATTTTGGACCTTTTTTTATATTATACGGATTACTAGTTATTATTGCTTGTAATGTTGTTAAAGTATCAGGCATTATATCTAACGATACTTCAACGGAAGAATATACTATATAGTCCACATTTTCTGAACAAGGGTTATATGGTTCTGTTGCTGAATACGAATAAAATGGTTTTTTTGGAACAAATAAATCTAAATTAAAGTTCGTTACATTTACTGTTGTATTATCTCCTTCTGCCGGAGCATTTGAAGCAACTGTATCTATTAATGTTTTAAAGTATAAAGCACTTTCGCTTGATGTATTATTGCTTTTTATAGGTACACAAACTAACAATGGTTTTAAACCTGTATTTGATGTATGAACGACTATTAACTCTCCATCTGTTTTCGTATCATTATACGAATGTAATGAAGGAGTATATAATCTTATTTCTTGTACATCATATCCTATAGCATTATATATCACGGGAGGTGATGAAGATTTATCATACGAGATTGATATATAGTCACCTCTATTTGTTGCATTACATGAACTATCACTATATTTAAACCTATAGGAACATTTCAAACTACAATGGTTTGTTATTTTTGATATACTTATATCTATTGGTGCTGTGGCATTTGGACAACTCATTTATATTATATATTTAAAAAAAAGTATGTAATATAAATATAATTGTATTGAATTACTAAACATAAACATTTTAATTTTGTTCTATTCATTTTGAATTATTTACAATGTTTATAACATAGTCCGTTTTTATACCAATATTGAGCTCCATTCGGTTGTATTACTGCTGGCAAATCATTATCTCTATGAAATTCATTATTTTTAAACCAATGTTGCACCCCATTTATACGAATAACTGCAGGTAAATCATTGTCTCTATGTCTTAATCCATTTTTATACCAAAATTGGTTTCCATTTGAACATATTATTGCTGGTAAATCATTGTCTCTGTGTAAGAAATTATTTTGATACCAATGTTGGTCTCCATATTTATTAATATAATATTCTTTAACAAATTTTAATTTAATATTTTTTGATTCAAACCATTTTATTTCTTTATTCGATAAAAATCTTTTACAATCAATAATAAAGTTTGTGTGTTTTGTTAGTTCTTCAAACATTATTTTAGCATCCTTACAAGTTTCATATAATACCTTTATTTCTTCAGGGTTAAGAAACTCCATAATAATCTTTTGAACATCTGTTGCTAATGTGAACATTTTATAAAATACTTATATAAATACATAAAAAAATATAATTATTTTCAATTTTTTATGTATTTAGATAATATCTTATACCATTTTTCCACCAATATTTAGATCCATCTGCCAGTATTATTGCTGGCAAATCATTATCTCTATGTAATTCTCCATTTTTAAACCAAAATTGGTCTCCATTTTGTTCTATTTTTGCTGGCAAATCATAATCTCTATGTAATACACCATTTTTAAACCAATATTGGTTTCCATCATGTTCTATTATTGCCGGAAAATCATTATCTCTGTGTAATAGACCATTTATATACCAATATAAGTTTCCATTTTGTTCTATT
>Ga0222712_10001575_pt1 | contig 27696 bp, 35 predicted proteins | sample C33_657DmetaG_FD_165043 | JGI IMG/M metagenome (GOLD analysis project Ga0222712, IMG submission 165043) | Estuarine water microbial communities from San Francisco Bay, California, United States - C33_657D | ecosystem: Environmental > Aquatic > Marine > Unclassified | place: USA: California... | reverse complement strand
TGTTCTTTCGCTTGCTCAATGTGATTGAGATACAAATGAGTATCTCCTAAATTTCCAATCAATTCGTCAGGAACCATATTAACCGTTTTTGCAATGATTTCTAGTAACAATCCGTAAGAAGCAATATTGAATGGTAAACCTAAGAACGTATCTACACTTCGTTGATTCCACATTAAAGATATTGCTCTTTTGGGAGTAGACGGTTTAGCGATTTCTTCTACTATGTAAAGATTCTCCCATTCAACGTTAGTGTTTTTCATAACCCATTGAACCTGTTCTTCCCATGTTAACTCTCTCGTATAAACTTGAAATCCATAATGACATGGTGGAAGAACCATTTGGTCTAACTCACCAACATTCCAAGCATTAACCATTAATCGTCTTGAATCTGGATTTGTTTTAAGGTCGTTGATTAGGGTTTGGATTTGGTCTATACCTTCTTTCCATATTGATGGTCCATCCAATCCTAACGGGGTAGTATATTCACCTTCTCTCCAACTTCTCCATTGCTTACCATAAATTGGTCCTAATTCACCAATTCTCCAACCATTAGCATCTACCCTACTTTCCTCACCATTCTTTATCATTTCAATAAACCTTTCCTTACTTGCTGGTTCTAACCCACCATTAATCCTTTTAAGGTATCCTTGATACGCGTCACCATCCCAAATATGACAACCATTATCAACAAGGAACTTAATGTTTGTATCACCACGAAGGAACCATAACAACTCGGTCACCATAGTTTTAAATGCCATTTTCTTAGTTGTAAGTAATGGAAAACCATCACTCATTTTATGACGAATTGTGTAACCAAAAATACTCTTTGTTCCGGTGCCGGTTCTATCCTTTTTTTCTACTCCGTAATCGATTATTGTCTGAAGCAGGGTCGTGTACTGTTTGTCTAGTCTATTTTTCATTTTGCTTTAAAATTTTGAGTGCCATTGCTTTTAATTCTTCAATGTCCTTTTCCGTAGAGTTGAGAGCATTATAGCATTCAAATTCAACTCTATCAATGCCTGACTCCATTAGAACAAGCACGTTATAGTCAGGAAGCTGCTCAATAAGCATTTCATAATAACTTAAATAGTTAGCTTTCTGCTCCGGCGAATGTGGGAATCTTATTAAGAATATTGGTTTTACTTGCATAAATTAAAGAGATATTTCGCGCCACGGACCTTCGTTCTTCCAAAATTCGTAAGTGTCTCCGTCCTTTGGACCATTGTCCCTTGGCTTGATTTGTTGAATTAGTTTGTCAGCTTTAGCAGCCTCTTTGGATAAGATCAGGTTCTTCCAATCTCGATCAATTCCTTCGATCCCAGAATCATCAAAGTTTTTAGTGATTCCGGTCTGGTCAATCGTGATCCATTTAGCGGAGTCCAATACGAACCAAGTATTACCTGTGGTTACTCCATATAGGAATAGAGTTCGTGACTCAGAGAGTTCTCCATGATCGGAGACAAGTCTATCGAATACTAAATTGCCAACGTCGATTATGTCCTGCATTACTTATTATACTATGATTGTAATTCCGGAACCCAGTGAGTTGTGCGGCCGTCTGAAGTTTCTTCCCTAACCACTTGATTACCGAGAGGATCTTGTTTCTGTGCGTACACCTCAAATTCAAATGTAAAACTACCAGACTCACCGGTTACTTGACGATAGTTTCGGATGCTGGCTCCACCTTGTTCGTATGAGGCTCGCATGATAAGTTTTCCCCAATTCCAAAGTTGGCAAATTTCGTCCTGCGTCAGGTCTTTTACAAGTCGGTACGGCGATACTCTACAACGATACAAAATTTCGCATTTGATGTAATTACCGACTCCAGCAAAGAGAGACTGATCCATTAATGCTTCAGCAACAGTTTTCTTTTGAGCCTTAGGTAGTTCAACCCTTCTAATAAAATCATACATGCTCGAGGTCTGATCGTTTAGCATGTCAAGTCCCAAGCTTGATAACTTCTTTGGCAATTCCTCAAGCTTTGTGAATTTTAAGGTGCCGAACCTACGCTGATCTACGAAATAGAGCGAGGCACCATCCTCAAATCCAATTCTAAAATGACTGTGCGGTTGTTTATCGGTTGACCAGTATCCGCTCATCCCCAGCGTTATCCAGAGACAGGTCTCGTCATTGAATTCCAACCAAATGAATTTGCCCTTAACTCCACCGCCAATCACACGAACGGGCACGGCAGGCTTTACTTCAAGGTCTGGAGCTCGTTTTAGGAATCTCCCTCCCAACACTTCAAATTGTGTAATTGTTCGATTTTTAGAGAATTCCGAAATTCCTTCGTAAACTCTTCTGCATTCTGGTCCTTCTGGCATGGGATAAATAACTTTACTAAAATATACCAAAAGTTAATGAAGAATTACGTTGCACTATTTGAAAGCTTTGAGGAATCATTCGACGATTTTTACAAGAAGCCAAATCCAAAATCCGATAGTTTTTACCGTACTGTGTCAAGGGAACTGATTGAGCTTGCTAATCAGTACATGGAGAATCCAAGTAAAATCAATCCGTACTCTGAAAAGTACGAGACTCCTACTAGAGTCAGAGACTTACAGGACGACTTAATTGTTGAGATAAACGATACTGCAAATGAGGATCTTGCTCAGGAATTCGCTGAAGAATCTGATTCATTATTACAGTCTTATGAAGTTTCTGAAATGAATAAAAAGGAGATGTTCGCAAAGGACACCGAGATGCCAGACAATGAAATGGTGGACAAAGACGTAAATAAGATACAATATCAAAGACCTGGCAAAAAAATTACTTTTCGTCCTTCAAGAACTCATCGCTAATCTCAAGTATAATACTCAAATTCACAAAATATGTATTACTTAGCAAAATTAAGATTTGAGTCGGAAGACGACAATGGTAAAACCAAAAAAATTAGAGAACAGTACTTGGTCGAAGCAAGCTCAGTCGGTGAGGCTGAACAAAAATTGCTCAATCGATTCGGTGAAGGAATTTCGCCATGCCAACTTGAAGCAATTCAAGAATCCAAGATACTCGGACTAATAGAATAAAGAAAAGGGAGCTAAATGCTCCCTTTTTTATTGCTCAGTAGTTTGTAATAATTGAACGATTTTAGCCTGGTCCTCAGGCGATATTAGGACAGAGTCAAAGTCCCCGTATCTGGATCTGTAACCGAATGCATATTTTAAACCGATCCATAATCTCTTGAAAAAGCCTGGAGTAGGGCTTAAGTGAATTTCCAACCAGACCTCTCCGTCTTTGGTATCTTTAATCATAATGAACTGGTGTTCTGGACTGTAGCAGTCGCATAGAACTACATGTTTTTCTAAACTCATCTCTTTACTGGTATTTTTTGAATTATTGCCATTTTGCCGACCGGCGACCACTGTGCCTCTTCGAAGTGTTCAAATTGCTTTGAATCCCAAATAAAAACTCTTCCCATCTTATTCATTACTCCTAGCGCGGCACGCTCAGACAGATTGGGAAATGTGATTCCTTGTTCGAACAGCGCGATCTTAAATGCTCCACGAAAGGTCGCAGCTACACAGATAGGCGATTCAGATTCGCCGTTTCTGGCAGTTATCAAGTGAACCTGTTTGGCTCTAGTTGGACTCGGCATTGAATTGATCTGGGAATTTTTGAGTTAGGGCCTCAAGCACAGATTCGTCAGATTCATTTTGTTTGACCATATCGTATGCAAAATCAAACATGTCAATGCTCACCGGGTGTCCAATTATCGCATCTATCTTTCTGGTGACCGTGTACTTCGGGCCGTTTCGTTTCATTAAACTTGCCAATACTTCAGGCTCTGGAATGTAATACTTGTTGAAGCTCATAGAATTATTATACTAAAACTCTAGAAACGGATTACTGAGTTGACCGTTTTTTGAATTGGTACTCAACCTCCAGAATAAATAACCTAAAATATTCTTATAACAAATGAGCTTTTCAATTCATCCATTTTGCGAAAATGGAAACAATGTTCCAGCAAACTGCGTTCATGCCGGACCGGTTTCATTGGGCCTATTACCGAAGGACTACAAAGCCGATACTTCCAATCTTTGGAGAGCGGGCATCGACCCAGGTTCTAATTTACTAGTCGCTTCGACCACCTTTGCCAGAGGATTCGGTGGGATCACGGCAGCCACCTCAACTCCAAGGTACTGGTGGATATCCGGCCCAGCCAATGACCAAAACACCCTTGAGGCCAAGGTCAAGGAGGTCGTGGGTCGTCTGCCTGAAAGAGCCGTAAATAATTACGTACCATTTTCGGATTACGCGACTGCGTACAACTGGGCAAAGACCAACGGTTATGCTTTAATAAATTGTAATTACCCAGCATACCTTCTCGGCGACGCCCCAGGTAATGACACACGACCAATCGTTAATATTGAATCTGGATTTTTACCTTCCTATGACGGTTCACAATCGAAGATTCGTAACTTAGCGAATCCTAACGCTACCGCCGGGTTCCCGACCGGATCAAACCCGGCCCTACCTCATGAGTCAATTACGATGAACGTACAGCAGTTAGGTTCACTAAATACTGGAATTGGAACTGAGTCTGGAATACTTTATGGTGCGAACGGTCACATTAGCCAAGTTGCTGATAATATCGTGAGCAACCTAAATAATGGACTAGTCGTTGAAGGAGTTTTTGGTATACCGGACGGAGCGGCTCTCGATTTCACTCTGTTCCAGGCAAGAGCCGCAAATGACGATAACTTGGTCCGCCTAAGCTGGTCTAGCGGAACCGGCTGGAGAGTAGTCTTTGGGCCTAGTACTGTTGCCTATGAGCAAACTGGACCGGTTATCGCCCCGGCTGCTGGTCAATACTACTTCTGCGTATCGATTCCAAGAGTACAGACTGCCTCTGAGCCAGTTCGCCTGTACATTAGCGGCCAAAGCACCCCAACCTCAAATACGATGATTTTAGCGGAACAGGGTGGTGGAAGTTTATCATGGAATACGGCTAACGTGAGATTTTCATTTGGTTGTGAGTATGCCAGCAATGCAGGAGTTAGACCGATTAACCGATTATACTCAATGAAGATTCATGATATAACAGGCGCATGGATTCCAACATTTCATGACATGTTCTACAACACAAATTGGCCTATTGTGCAGAATCTTTATGGAGCTACCATAACTCCGTAACTGATGAATTAAATTTGATAATCAAGTTGAACGGATTCTCTAACCGAGAATCCGTTCTCTTTTAGAAAGGACTGTATGTCCGTGAACCTATAGTTGGTTGTGCACTGGGTGCGCTCATCCCTTACTCCAACGTAAGTGTGATTTAGCCCGGTGACGTAAACACCGGTGATTCGATAAGGAAAGGACTCTTTGTAGAGTTCAAGTCCGATTAGAGGTAGTCCGTCTCTCATTGTGGAAGTTTCTTAAAACGCCAGCGAAAGTAGATAGAGAGCCCAAAGAATAGTGCCGCTATACAGTACAAAACGAAATTCGCTCGCCACAAACTTCCAGTTGACTGGATCAGCCAATACTGAACCACGTCGAATCCGAAAGGATTGAAGAACAGAGCTATCATCATGCACCAGGTGGCTAGATTGCCCATTAGGGTTTTTCTCCAGGTAACGACTCTCACTTTCCATATAGTTTTATTGTTTCTAGAACCTGATTAAACCGGGTTCACGGAAATCTAATTCAATTTCAAGCTTATTTATTACCACTTCGCTTCCTCACCGATATCAGGTAGAGCGCAGTGAAATCCAACGAGTCGGGTCTTGGCTTCAAGAAAGCATCCGCACACTCCGCACTGCGTTAGCGTTGGACTAAAGTGCTCGCAAGCTTTACAGATCTCCATACGGCGAGTCTTCTCAGCCTCACTAACAAAAACCTTGTCCATGATTCGACTTAGGACGGTTGCCTTTGGGGCCGGGCTATTTGCTCCGCACCCACAGTTTTGAGTTGTCTCGGTTGACATTGCGATTTTAAACTATTTCTAAGAATCTTGTATCATTGAATTCTAGGTAGTTTTCAAGCAATGTTTCGTATTGCTCACGATACCTGAGAACCGCAAGATCCTTGGCCTTGGCCTCGACCTCGATGTCGATAGCTAAGCCGTAATTATTTATTTTCTCGTAAACATGGTCAGCATGAGATCGGGCAATGACTGATGCGTCCTCAAACGTTTTCTTACAACTTGAGTAATGAGTGAGAGGAGTGTGACCGTGCCAAGTGGTGTAGGCTAGACGTAGTGCAGCCTCCTCGGTGAGATCACCAGTATTGAAGCGGTGATGATGGAAATCGAATGTGATTGGTGTACCGATACGTAGATAGATCATTTGATAGAGATCGGTTACTGAGTATTGAGCAGCCTTGTCATCGTTCTCAACGACCAGCCTCGCCTTGGTGTTTGGCTTTAGCAACTGGAAATTTTCGCAAAAACGCTGAGCAGCTGATGCTTTGTCGCCGTACGTACCACCGACGTGAATGTTGATTGGAAAACTCACGTTTACTGGCAAGCCCATAAGATCCATGATTTCACAGTGCTGATCCAGGTCCTTGACCGTTTTGGTGACAACTGCTGGGGTCGGAGACGGCAAAACATCGAACTGGCCAGGATGCATTGAGACTCGAATGCCATTTGCTAGCGCAAAGCGGCCGATCGCCTGCATGTCAGGCAGAATTTCGGAAAAGTTTGGAAGCTGTTGAATTTCGTACTCTGACATCCAGGGAAAAATATCGCTTGACATTCGATACACGTAAATGCCGTTTGCAAGATTCCATTCAAGTATTTTAAGAATGTCCTTGACGTTTTGATGAGCGAGCTCGCCACAGTACAAAGGACCCTTCTCCTGAAAGGTCCTCTTTATCATACCGCGATTGGCGGTAATTTTTTGATCAGCTAGTGATAAGTTAATACAGCAATAGCCAAGCCTTACGTTGTTAGATACCATGTAGTTAATTTACTAAAAACCGACCAAGAATATCAATTTAGTTATTATTAATTGTGTAATTATGAGTGGCTGAACGAATCACGCGAATCACATCGAGCGCGTCCTGGCAAGCATCATGCGTAACTTCTCCAGGCAAATCAAACCTTTTCAAGCAGGTGTTTAAGTTCGGCAAACTATCATCTTCTTTCCAATCAGTGCACAGAATTGCTGGATCAATGATGCGCTGTCTCATTTGAATACATGAGCCCCAGCTCGGTAACTTTTGCAAAAAGAGCTTGTCAAACGTTGCAAAGTTCTTGCCGGCTGCATTGATCTTAACGGCTCCAGTGGATTCCATTTTAAAACCGTTTGCCATCAACCACATTTGAAGTTGCTTGGCAGCAAGCGCTGCTGGAATAATATTGTTGGCTTTACGATACTCGATACGCTCATCCTTGCTTAAACCTTCCAGACCTGACAAGATCTTTAGGATCCAGGCATTCATGCTTAGAGCAGTCGGCTGACCTGAATAGGTATCATGCTCAAGCATACACATAAATTTAGGAAGTTCATCAAGAGGTTTGGGATCGTTAGTATCCTCAATGACGGCGCCGATCTGTAAAATTTGACAGGCCTCTGAGTCGAGGCCTGTCGTTTCAATATCAATTGATACGTATTTCATTACTTTTTAAATTCTATTTTCTCAATGACTAGATCACCTGTGTGTTTACCATTGTGTTTGTAAATTTGAATCTTATTCGTATGCGAATACGGAATATTATACTCAAAAACAAAGGTTGGACGACCTGCTTTAGTCAATGGAGTGCAACAGCCCTTTGGGCAACTTTCGCCAGACATTTTGTGGTCTGTTCCAAAAAAGGTCATGTAACCAACGAACTCATTATCGCTTGTGCTAAATTCATTTTGATTATTGAGATAGACTTCATAAACTCCATGAGGCATCTTGGTGTAAGATACGGTCAATACTAATTTAATTGTTTTTGGATGATCTCCTGTCAATTTAAGTTGAGTCACAGCATCAGTAATTTGACTGTTTATCTTAATCGGCTCAGCTGAAGTTGCTAATACCGTTTCTGGATACGAACTTACTCGTGGTGAAGAGGCTTTAGGCTGAACCTTAACATCATCAAAATCGTAATCCATTTTGTAGATAATGTCTAGTGCTTGCTCTAGAGTATACGTAATTTTCTTACCGTTCTCATCAAAGAAAACGTAAGGCCATTCAACTTCTTTAAGCTCTTCTAGCGTTACAAGTTTTCCATTTTCTGAATTGGTCCACTGTTGCCAAATTCTGTCTATTTGCGAATGATGAGTCCAGAAAACTGGATCGAATCCTGCTGTAGGTACCCAACCCATTAGACCGGTGTTAGTGATTGAATTTGTAATTGGATTATTGAATTTCAAAGTTCCAGTAGTATCATTGCCTGCACCAATGTAGTCGTGCATTGCACCGTGTGGAGCAGCATTGATCTGATAACAAAAATCTTTATAATCGGTCTTCTTCATTAAGTTGGTCAAGTCAAGAGCTCTTTCGATTTCTCCGCTGATCGGCTGGCCAGCGTTAAGCGCATCGTATCTGCAAGCTTCATAGACTCCTGTTCCCGGAGTTCTGAACATTTCTTGTAAAACTTTATTATTTGAGTTGGGTCCAGAATAATCCCAGTACGGTAATGTGAACTCATTGTAGCCTGATAATTTACGAACGATTTTCTCAAAGTGCCAAATGTAAAGTCTATGCCAAACCAAGAAGTGCAATTTCTCCTTACCGCTAGGCGAGTGAGTGCAATTATCCCATGCCTCTTTTAGATCAGCGACCGTATGATAAGATTCGCATAGTTTATTGTCAGCAAGAGTGTCCGGAATCCAGTGAATTGCGCCTTGATAGTACCAGCTTAATGGATCAGAGCAATCCTTTGCTCTCATGATCTTTAGTGCTTTGTCAAGCGCTTCAAGATCCCTTTTTGCTTCTGGTGAGTGAACTTCATGTCTCACGTAGCGGTGAGTTGAATTGGAATGCCATACGTAAGCCGCTGCTAGGATAGCAAGTACCACGATGGCGATCGTTAATTTAATCGGTTTTGTCATGTCTATTTTTATTTTTTAAATGTTTCAGCCTGCTATATTTCCAGTCTGAATGTCTTGATGTAATTTCATGTACTAATTTTTATAGGTCAAACGGTAAGTCATCATCGCTCCAGTCCTTATCGACCTTGGCGGTTGATTTCTTCGGACCTGTGTCAATGCCTAAACTGCGGAAAATTTCGTCATCGTCGTCTTCCTCTTCCGCTTGCTTGCCCTTGACGGCTGCGCGTTGTTGACCGCTGATTCGATATGCCTCAAGCGTGTTGAAGTACTTTGTCTGACCTGACTTGTCGGTCCAGTCTCGACCCTTGACGTCAAATGCAACTGCAACGGTATCACCGACTCCGTAAGAGTCGATCATGTCACACTTGTCTTGAACAAGTCCGAAAACTACTTTTTGCGGGTACTTATCTCCCGTTTCAATAACGAACTCTCTCTTGCGAAAGCCCTTGTTAAAAGTCTGCGATGGGAATATTTCAATGATTATTCCGGTTAATTCAAATGCCATATTAAAAGCCTGGGTTAGTTATTCTTATATCGTAATTCGTAAAATTCTCAAAGTCCTTGCGATCAGCCTCAATTCGACGATCCACCGAATCTCCTGGCATGTTGCGGTTCGCCATTCTCTCACGTCTAATCTCCTCATCAATGTCAATGAAGATGACAAAAGATTTTTTACGAGAGTCCTCATCAACATGAGATAGCCCGGTAGGAGTCATGATGAACACATCATCCTCGTCGAATTGATCTCTTGATGTTCCATAGACCCAACCGTTGAACTCAACGTACTCATAGAACTCGTCATTCTTAATCATTTCTTGAGCCTCTGTTGGCGAGATGAAGATGTAATCAACTCCATCAATTTCGCCTTCTCTGGGTGGGCGAGTTGTGTAGCTGACTGCATACCTGAAGCCTTGAGCTTCAAGTTTCTTGCGGAGGTAATCTTTACCGCTTGCGGCACGGCCGACTAGGATTATTCTTTTATGCATGTCTAAATTAAAATTCTCTTTTCTGTCCGTGAACTACTTTTATTACTGGAAATCTCAGTGAGTGTTCTCCATGCTGGTCAGTGGTTTCTTCAAAATACTGGACGGTTATTGTTTTACCTAAAATTTCATTTGGGTTTTGATGATAGAACCGTCTTTGTTCAAGAGAGAATCCTGAACCCACTCTAACTCGATTACCCTTGTGCTCAACGATTACAGCCTTTAACATCACCTCTTCAATCTCACGACCGTTTTCAATAACTCGGTGAACATCGCTTTCATGATCAATGACCACGTACTCAGCATCGTGCATCTTTTTAACTTTCAAAAGATTCTTTGATCGCTTACCTTCGTATCCAACGGATTTACGCATCATGATGCCTTCATAACCCATTTGGGTTGCATCAGCTACCAATTCCTCAAAATGTTCCTTGCTCTCAACCTGTATCTGAACTAAAGGTTCTGCATAGGTTAGGCCGGTGATTACTGCATTTAAAATAATTAATCTAGCTGCAAGCGAAACGTTACCCGATTGAGCATTGAATTCCTCAAGCTCAAGAAAATCAAAAACGTAATACTTAGGCGACGCAATCGTATGGTCCTTGCGACCAATTTCCTTAATGATGCCTTGGAAATCTTCAAGACCTCCTTCTTTCATGATGCAAACTTCTCCATCCAAAACTTTACTGCGTAAACCGAGTTTCTTAATATCATCAGCTAATACGCTTAGAGTCAAGAACTCATTACCTGCTCTGGAATAAAACTTGGGCTCTCCGTGCTCGTCAATTACGGTAATGCATCGGACTCCGTCCAGCTTGCGACTTGCCCACCATTCGCCAGAGTCAAAGTCGACCTTCTTTTCATTACCGTCAAATTTTTCAGCTAGGGCAACATCGAATGTTGGCACCGTTCCTGGCATGACTGAATTAATTAAAGTGGTCGTTGCTCTGGTCTTTAGATTTCGGTCAATCACATCATAGATCACATCTGCGAACTCATGATTCTTGGCAATAAAACCATTAACCGCTTGTATAGCAGAGTGACCAGTCACACGACGTTCATTCAGATCGTCTAGCATTGCGAATATATCATCATAGTTATCGAAACTAAGATCCTGACGCTTCTTCAAGTTATCTGATGTGACGTAATACTGCTTGAACGGAGAATACACGTACTCGAATAACTTTCTGAGCATAGGCGAGTCGTATTTCTGTAGAATCACCTTTTTATCATTCGTTGATGATGTCGCTTTCATTTCCTCAATGAAGTTAACGACCGTTTGAAAATCTTGAGTTGTCATATAGGTTATTATACTAAACAAAAAAAGCCGCAGTCGCGGCTTTTAAAGAATAATTGTGATGATTAGCTAGGATTTACCGGAGTGTTTTCAGGATCGGCTTGATTTGCAAGTTCGTCCTTTTTAGCCTCTTCGATTTTCAACTGATTGATGATCTGATCAAGCTGTTTCATTTCCATTACTGGGCCATTTAGGGCGATTGCAATTCTGAAAACGCGCTGAGCTGATTCAAGGCCAGAACCTTCATACTTGTTAAGTAGAATAGCTGCGGCTTCAATCGCTGCTGCCTGCATTTCAACCGAACCAGTAGATTCCATTTTTTCAGCCTTTTCCTGTTCAAGTCTAGCGATTGCTGCTGAGACTCCCATGAAACAGTTCATTAACATGAATGCTTCGTTTGGTCCAGTAAATGTGAACTTGCCTGAGTTACATGAATTCTTGATCCACTTCAAGTCAGCAATGTCTAATTTGATTGGATAAAATCCAGTTCTGCGAGCGATTAGCATATCTAGAGCAGACTGTTCTTTTTGAAGTTCATCGCTCGGCATAGCCTCTTTCATTAGCTCTTCGTCCAAGCTAAATTCAGACTCAGGTTGAGTTTCTTCAACCTCATTTCCGACAACATCAACTGTAGTTTCTTCAGCGACCAATGAATCGGTTAATAATTCTTGAGTGTTTTCCATTTGAATAAAATTTATGATTTTAATAGATAATTCTACTCAAAACGGCGAATAAGTTTTAGGAAAGTCGGTCTAATATTATCAATTGGGCTCTAGATACTTTACCGTATGCCTCATTGATATTGATGAAGCCGGCCCAATCAATCTCTTCCTTTTGTAATTGAGACTTAGGAACGGTTAGAGAGTCTAGACCTATTTCAGAAAGATCTGATATTCTACACACGAAATAGTGTAGAGAATGTTGGTACTTACCGTCTTTGTTAAAAATGTCGATTGACTCGACCTGAGGTTCCAGTTTGTCTGGCGAAAGTTCAATTCCAGTCTCCTCACGAAGTTCTCTAAGTGCAGCATCAAGCAGGTCTTCTCCCTCCTCAACACCGCCCTTGGGAATTCCCATGATGGGCTTGACCCAACTGCCGTTGGCTGGATGAACTAGTAGAATTTTGTTATCGTAAACAATAGCGACGCCAGCTCCATTCCAGTTCTTCTTTTTCTCGTTCAAAAAATCTGAAAACGTTTTAATCATTCTTGACAAATGTTTGGCGGTACTTTGCATCAAGCACCTCTTCCCTTCGCTTAACGCTAGGTTTTTTAAATTCTTTACGCGCACGAAGTTCTCGAACCGTACCTACTTTTTCGAATTTTCTTTTCAGAACCTTTAGAGCTCGGTCTAAAGACCCATGTTCCTTTACGTTTACTATTAACATCGTGAATATTATACTAAAGCTGCTTTAATTTGAGCTAAGCTGGCCGAGTATGAAGCTGTGTCAAAACCGGTCAAACGAATTGCATCCGCGTTTGTCGCAGTAAGTCCTCTAACTCCAATCGCCCAAACCATTAATCCCTTTGCATGGGCTCCGGTCGCAGTGTCAATTTCCTCAATTATATTGGCCAATGGACTTCCTCCGCGGCCTAATGCAGTCCAAGCTGTCGATATTTGGCCCGAGCCGAATCCTGGAGAAATTAGTTGATACATTGCGATTAGTGATTCCTCGTCCTGAAAACTGATAAATGATTCTCCAAGCTTTCCATTCATTGCAACTAACACAACGTTTAACTTAGCCGCCGTATTCGCTGAGCCTGCAATTTTTAGGCTAGCATCATTCACTAATCCGGTAACAGCGTCCTTATCTCCGCCAGTTAGTGCTGAGATTTTTGCTGAAACGTCGCCCGTGCCAGTCAAGAATGGACGACTTGCATAAGTTGTGATTGTTCCATAGAAACCGCCAAGCGCTTTGCATTTGTTAATTTGACCGTTAACCCAATCAATGTGAGCCTTAGTCCAACTCTTTCCAAATTTTTCTATTGATACCGTAATTAAAGCTGCGATGAACTCATTCATTTTACCCTTTGGATCGTATGTTGCAATCTTGTTAATATCAATATTCTGACCGGCAACCGTCGCGGGTTTCTCGTAATAAAAAGGGTCAGTTTTCCAATTCGGATTCAATTTTACACTACCTTTGATGTACTTACCACTTTGCATTTGGTATGAAATGTAAGTCATCGGAGTCTTATTGTCATCATGGAATATCATAAACGTATAATTGTGTACAGTTCCATCATTTTTATGAGCTTCAGGTTGAGGTTCATTGATGCTAGTAATTAACTGATTCCATTGATTCACGTAGGCTCCTCCGTTCGCACCGCTTTTTATGTTGGTTAAAGCCGCCTCGGTTTGTTGATCCGGATCGACCTTTAGCGGATAAAGTTTATGTACTGATCCTGCTTCGTTCAATGGAAATTCAATTGATTGGTCTGCATAAACTTTATTCTCTAACATTAGAGCGTAGTTCGATACATTGATTTGATGTCTCATGGGTTTTTAAGTATATCTTTTTATTATAGTCCACCGGCTGGTGCAGGTAAAGGCTTTACTCCACCTCCAGACTTTTGTTTTTTAGGTTGTTGATTTGAGGCAGAGGTTTGACCAGTCGAAGCCGGTACAGTAACTCCAGCGAGAGCCGTTTTCAATTTAGCGTCAATGTCTGCGGTAATTTCGTTCTCTTCTTTATTTGTTCCAATCAACGATCCGATTGCTGAAGCTGTAGCAGCTCCGTATTTTCCGTCAGATCCGCCCTTTGTTTTAATTGTGTCGGCAGCGGTTCCGCCCTTAGCTATGATTGTCTTTTGTAGATCTTGAACCTTTTGATCAAATGTTGAACTCTTCTTAAGGCCTACGTATGAAGGAGATTGTGCAGCAGTAGAAGAAGTAGAAGCAGCAACTGCCGAGGTTCCACTAGTTCCAGCTGAACCTTGTGTTCCTGAAGAGCTCGCAGTGCTTGATGAAGCCGCCTGAGTTCCAGCTTGAGAAGTTGTATCTTTCATTGCAGCATCGACGGTTAGATCGTTTAGCGCAATCTGCATTTTCTTAGATGGGCTTAGAGTCATATCCTTTTCCTGCTCAGCATTCCATGCATAAACAGTACCGCCTGAAGAAAGATTTGATTTGGCTTGAGCCGGAAATTTCTTGACGTCGTAATTGAGCTCAGACATATTTTTATCAGTCGTTGAAGCTGAACCAATTCTCTTGAAAATGAAAGTTTCTGTCGCTTTTTCTCTCTTTAAGAAGCCGGCTTGTCTGTGTTTTCCAGTTTCAACGAACGCAATTGATGTTGAATTTAAACTGGTAAACGGTTGGCCTGCTGCATCAGCGCTAGTAGTTTTGTCAGAATACCAAGTTTTAAATTCTTGATTATTGACAAGATGATCTAGTGCGCTTTGTGCAGGATTAGCATCACTGATGGTATCGTTATCACCGGTTGCTTTAAGAACTACTGTGAATCTAGCAAGCTCGCCAGACTTAGGAGTCTCCTTAGTTACTGAACCTCCTGAGATTGCCTTTTCTGAAACTTGTGAACTTTGATTTTTGAAAGCTTCGAATGTTTTAATAAATGTCATTCCTATATCGTAATTTTAATTATTTATAGAGGTAAACCCAAATCCTTTTGTTTTGAAAAGACCCTCATTTGTTTTTTGACTGGATTTAGGTAGTGGAATTTCCGGCATGTCTCCAGCTTCAAGCATATCTTGAGCCTTTTTAATAGCAGCATCGGCTTCCGCTTGAGTCCATGTGCCTTTCTTTACGAACTCATCCGCTACGTCTTTCATTCTAGAGACGTCAGACGTGTTTACGCTAACTACTCCGTGTTCGGCATCCCAAACATCTGATAGAGCAAGTTGCGTAACTGGGTCAGTTCCGTCTATTGCATGTTGAGCATCAATGCTTGAATCTAGGCCCATTGACTTAAGAATCTGCTTAGAGTATTCTGTGCTTGATTTTTCAAAATCAGCTCTAGCTTTAGGGTCGTTTCCCATAGTAGATGTGCCTCCAAGCTTTGCAGTCGATCCTGGATGATTAGCAACATGGGCTGAAACGATCGCTGAGTTTGCAGCTGCAAGCATTCCGCAATCAGCTTTACCCTTTTTATCCTTTAATTCTTCTTTTAGTTTTTTATTCTTTTCAAGTTCTTGAGAAATCAACGAATCTAGCTGAGCTGAATCTTGAGTAGTTTCGGCCGGTTGAGCTTCATCCGCTTCATTAACCACAGGTTGTAGAGACTTTTCCATTCCTTTTGCTGCAAGCTTGGTTGTTGCAGTTGCGACGGAGGTGCTCATCTTATTTGCACCTACTTCCACTAGGCATTCAAGATTTCCAAATTGTTGCCATACTAACCTAGATAGGAAACTTACAACTCGACGGAACGGGATTGCTCGTTTTGCCATTGTTCTTCCCAATCCTTCCATTGTTTTTGCAACTTTAATGGTTTCATCCATGTGCTTAACGCCTTCAACGAAAGCTTTTGGCCTTGCGACGAATGGCGTGAATGCTTTGATTTCAGCCCTACTTAGATTTTTAGATAGCTGCGGATCAGTTAAGAAAGTCTCAAAGAACTTCTTAACACCAGCCTCATCTCCTTTTCTTGCCATTGCAATTAGATCCGCACTGCCTGGTCTCCAACCCAAGTCAGCAAGCTTCTTTACAAGCTCTTTGTCCTTTAGTATTTTATCAGCACTTAATTTAGCTTGTCCGATTATTTCATTCTCCATTTTTGCAGCAATCCAAATCTCCTGCTCAGCTTGAGAAAGTTTTGCAATCCTATTCTTAAAAATATCTGTCTCTTTAACAACACTGCGAAGATCTCCAAGATAACCGGTTGCATTCAAGTATTTGTCAACTATCGCTTTATCAAAGTCAGCGACCTTTGATCTAACTTCTGCCCATACAGCATCACCGGTCTTTCCGGCAGCACGAGCGTCCGCTTGTACTTGTTTAACAAGTGCACTTCTTTCTCCCTTTGCGGCAGTTAGGGCCTGTTTAGTTAGGTCATCTGATGCTCTAGCGATAGAATCGCCCTCAGCTCCAGCTAGAATTTTAGAAGCAGAATCAAAGTTCTTGCCCCATAGATTCATATTAGCTGCGAGTTTATCGACGAATTGTGGAATCTTAGCGGTGTATTTCTTAGCTGCCCCGAAGGTTGCAAGATTGATGGCTTTTTCAATAAAGCCTGATATTAATTTAACGATGCTTACACCTGATCCTACTATGAAACTTGCAATATTCTTAAGCAGGGTTGCAACATTTTCTAGCAAGCTTCTTCCGCCAATTTTAATGAGATCTTGTCTTGCAGCGATTACAATTTTCCCGATCGAAACTGCAGTTGCACCGTTTCTGAATAAGATTGGTGCTATTTTGTTTATTACTGGTGCAGCAGGCTTAAGGAATTTAGTAGCTATCGCATTCACGTGAGTTACGTCAACTGCTGATAATAAGCTAAGTATCATTGAGAACCAGTCTTTCTTGTAGAGTGAAATTACGGCAGACAACACGTTTGCAACAATGTCTATCGGAAAACCTGCCCAGGTAAAAGGAACGATTCCTATAATGTCCAAGATCAATCTCAAGATGTTCAAGGTCATCTCAGTTGGATCAGGATCAGCGACCATTTTCTTAATGAAATTCCAAACCGACGAAAGTACTCCTTCATCAAGAGCCTGAATCGTAGCTAAATATTCTCCGCTTTCGCGTAGAGCTACTGTGTCATATCCAGCCCTAGCCAAAAAGTCCTCTTTTTGAATAATGTCAGTGATATCGTCAATCTGTTCTAATAAGAAAAGTTGGTGATCTAATTTAGCCTGAGAAACGGCTTCATCTACTGGAAGATTGAAGAAATCATCCATTTTTGACCAATCTGTTCTTTCGAGTGCCTCGAAAAAAGCAGTTGGAATATTTTCAAAATACTTGACGAGCTTGTCTAGATTTTGGTTGTTTTCATTTAGCGAGTTAAAGTACTCTTCTGCTGAAACTACGTATTGCATTTATTAATTTGCGTAATTTCTTATTATTTATTCTTTGCTCGAGGCTAAAGTTGGTCAGCGCAGTGTCGAAGAATCTTTAAATAGTCCTTTCTGGAACACTCGGCTAGAAACTTACAGATTTCCCAAAAATCCTCAACTGTTTCAAACGTCATTGCTGGGTGCTGACCCCATTTGTAAGATACTGGAATCACGCCGAATATGATGGACTCATAAACTCTAGCTGGAATGAATTTTTCTCTAATGTATAGATCCTTGCTCACGTTTACTGATACTAAGGACATTCTGAAATGATCCCAAATACGCTCTCTATCCTCTCTGGCAATCAAGGAAACTCCATTCATTTTACCTATCCAATTCTCAAGACCCAAGTCTTTTTTTGCGGCAACTGACATTGTGAACGGTGCTCCATCAAACATTTGAGCCTGATCGACCGACTGGATGATATCGTTTATGATTGGATTCTTGGAATGGCCCTCTTTATAATTATCAAAGGAAAGGTTTCCGTAGTACATCAAATTCATAGGATTTGACTCTATTGAATTTTCATGAATTCGCAAGCAGTCCTCAATGAAGGCTTTGCTCATTCCAGGCATTGTAATTGATGGAATTTCACGACTAAGGCCAAGTTCCTTGATGGTAGATAAGAATGATTCACTTAGCGAAAGGTCTGTGTCAATGATGACGATATCAGCGGGATCGTATCCTACTTCTAGAGCAGTGGTAATGATGTCTTCAAAAATCTTAGCGTCTTTCAACTTTTTCTGTAGAGTCGATAGATTCCTGAATCTGGCTTTTAAAAAGAGCTTATCGTATTCACGATTCTTCACCTTTTCGATAACTTCAGGATATGAAATCTGATAGTTATTAATTAATTGTCTTGAATACTCAGTCATGAGAACTCCCAGATTATCATTAGGAAAAAATGGATCAATTGAGCCGCTTGTATACTTATCGCTAATGTAATTCAAAAAATCGAATTGATCAACTTTGAATTTATCAGATAGGGCTCCCATTAATCCAAGTTGATAGAATGTATGACCTGGGATATTTGTATCGAATATGCCTAATTCGCCAAAATAGGCATAGAGTGATTTACTTGATTTCTTTTCCATTGTAAGTATTTTACTAGAACTCCATCATTGGGTTCTATGTCTAACCGGTTTTCATAAAAAATATCCCAAGAATCTGCAGCGTATTGTCCAATGCCGTACAGTTCCTTGGGATGTTGCCAATCCTTATCAATCCAGTCAAAACTGAATTTAATTAGAGTTTTCGCTCGCCTATTATAAAAGCCTAGGGGTTTAAGAAGCTGTGAAAGTTCAGATGGGTCAGCCATTGACATTTCAACTGCATCTGGATAACGACGAAAGAGTTCATCACGAACTCTATCGACCTGAACTCTTCGAGTGCAGTTAAGCAAGATGCAACACACTTGTGATTTCCAAGGGTCGCTATGATAAATTTCTTGCAATAACTCGTATGGGCTCATTATACCTTTTTAAATCCAGCAAAGTGAGTAATGAAGTGCTTACCGTTTGCTGTTCTTGGGTTAACGAAGATTCTGTCAAAATTGTTTCCGAAAATTTCCATGATCTCATTGAATTTAGATGCACGGTTTTCAAGTAACCAACTGTAATGAAAGTGGTATTCAACGATGAATAGCTTCAATTGATCGAAACTTTCCTTATTAATTGCCTTGATCATATCGTATTCAAGCCCCTCAATGTCCATCTTGATGCAGGTGATTCCCTTTTCTTTGATGATTGTGTTGATATTTTCAGCAGGAACTGTTGTGACCTGACGTCCTCGGATTGGATGGACGCTGTGCTTACCTGAATCTTGAGATAGAAAGAATTCTACGGATTCAGAATCGTCGGCTACTATTGCTTTCTCGATTATCTCACAACGGTCTTGTACATGATTCATTTCAATATTTTGCTGAGCGAACTCAACGTTATTGTGAAACGGTTCGTAAGAATAAACTTTTTGAATTCTTGGAAATTGTGTTAGCAAACGGGTCGCAAATATTCCAATATGGCCTCCTGCGTCTAGCCAAACGTCTTCCTCGTTTAAATCCTCAAGAGTCAATGGTCCGCCTGGGTTTTGAGCATAATGAGGTATGAAAAGCGGTTTGAAGTACTCTCCGCCAGTAGGCTTGGTTGAGATGTTTTGAGAAACGTTGAATTTTATCTCTTCCTCAGATCTAACTAGAAATTGATATTCGTGATATTTAGTTTTCTTTTCGAAAACTTGAAGAGTTCCATTAATTCGAGCTTCTTCGATTGAGCATAGTACGTCAGCCATTTTACATTGTCTTTAGATGATATTATACTAAAGATTATGCGATTTGGTCTAGAGTAACGTCCTTTTCTTTGATCGAAAGTTCGTCTGGATTTTGAGGATTTGGGCCAGAAGTCTGATAGTCCTTGTACTTAGAAGAGTCAATCTTTTCGATCTCCTCAGGCTTAACCGATTTGTACTTATTGTCAGAACCCATCACCTTGTAAGTTTTACCGACTGGATCAATTCCAACAATTTTCGCAGATTGACCTGACTTCAACATGACGCGTTGGCCAGTTGCGTACTTAGCGGCAGTTGGGGACACTAGAGTAATGTCCTCGGACTCACTTAAGCTTTTTTTTTGGACTGATCGATTAGGATGTACTGATTCTTTAGAGAATTAACGTTCTTTTCAATTGACATTCTAAGTTCGTTTAATTTCTCTTTATTATCAGCAGAGATTGTTGAATCTGATAAAGCTTCATTGATTTGAGAAATAGTTTTTTCTAATTTCTCTAAGTTAGCCTCAATCACCGATTTCTCTGAGTTAAGTTCCTTGATTTTAGCGTCTCTCTCTTCTAACTGAATTGAATAAAGCTCGCTAACGTCATACTTGAAGTTTTCCATTACGTAACTATGGAAAGTTAGGTCTTTCATTTTCTTAAGAATGCGAGTGTCTCCCAACTTTTCAAAAACAAAAATGTTTTCGCCAAGATTTAAAACGATTGAATTTCTTCCAAGTCTTTCGTTAATAATTGTTTTACCGAATTCGATATTAACAATAAGGTCCAAGTTATCAAAGATTTTAGTAAGAGCACTGCGTGTGTCAAGAGACTCCATTACGAAAAGCTCTGACAATCTAACGTTGTCAAGGTTTTCAACAACTGCACCATTCAACTTAAGGTTTAGTGTTCCGTTTTCGTTGATCCCGAAAGCAACTGATAGATTGCTACCTTTTGCAACGATGTCTGAACCTGATTCTCTAAAGTTCAAGAATCTGAATGCTTCGCAAATTTCAAAGAACTCAGGAAATTCTTGAGCGTCTTCCGCTGTTACTTGGGTAGGATCCTCATTTTCTGAAACTTTAATGAATTTGTTATCGATGAAAATTAATGCATCATTTTCAGTAACTTTATAAAAAGGAGCAATGATAGGTTTTACTTGAGCGTCACCGTTACCGATTCCTAAATTAAAGGTACCATCAGTTTTAGCCTCTAACATGCTTACGGTATTGATAAGTCTGCTAACTACTGGCAAATTAGAAAAAGAACGTAGTTTCATTCTAATTCCGTCAGCTGTTTCAATTCCTTCTAATACAGCTTGCTCAAGAAGAGCGCATGCATCTTTGTAAAGAACTGGACCCGCAAGCCTCATTTCGAAAACCGCGTTTAATACTTCTAATTTTACTCGATTGTTATTAACATAAGTTGAAATTTCTTCCAAAATTCCAGCGACTGTTTTATCATAAGCGAACTTAGAAAGACCTTCGTACACAAAACCTAATGCTCTGTACTCTGGCATAGAATTAACAGCTTCTTCCAATCTAGCAACCGTATGCTTGAAAATTGGATCTCCGTAAGTTTCAGATTCTTTGATAGCTTGAAGTTTGATCTTTAGGCCAGCTTCTTTAGCCATGTTCTGAAGGCTCGCGGTAGGTTTTTCTGCCATTTTCTTAAATTTAGCAACGACTTCCTTGATGTTTTCGTTTACCATTTCAGTAGCAAACTGCTCCAGAGTTTCTAGAGAGTTTTCTAAGATTTGATCAGGTGCAACACCCAACATAAGTGAATTGTTGATTGATTCAAGCACAACCTTTGCGGCGATGCTAGAATTTATGCTCGGATTAGATTTGAGCTCAGTTGTTAGTTCTTGTATGAGACCGTTCATTGAAACGCTTGTCTTTTTTTATTATTTATCAGCTTATATCGCTAAGTTTATTTATCTACCTATACTGAAGTTATTTATTCATCAGAGCTAATCTAAGCGAACTTAGAAAGTCGGTCGTGGCCCTCTTCCTCCTGCATTCGGATTCGTAGGCGCTTGCGATCTACGAGTAGTTGTAGGAACTGGCTCATCTTGGATGATTGTTGTCGTATTAGTCGTATCGGTTTGAGTATTCGTGATTATTAAATCAGTATACGGGTTCAATTGTCCAGCAATCGGATTTAGGTTTTTAACAGTTTCAATTTGAAGAGCTAAGTTACCTGCTCCGAATCTAAAGGTTTGTAGGCGCTTATTTAGCGAAGCATTAGTTGCCTCAAGTGAGGTGATTTTTTCTCTCAGTTCAGAAATAATTGTTTGAGGATCGTTTAGAAGTGCATTTTGAGCAGCCTCGTTTGCTCTTAGAACTGTAGCGTATTGTGAAGAAGGTAACCATCTACCTGTGTATAGTAGAGTTTCAGTTCCGTCTTCGCCAATTAACGAAATGAACATTGTTGTGTCAGTCGACTCAAGAATTTTCTTTGCCTGATCCTTGGGTATTCTAAATGCCAATTGACCTTTACTTGGATCAACATAAGCTGGATCAGTAAGACCGTTATAGACAAATTTAGAATCTGACCCAAACGTTAGAGCAAATCTTGAATTATTATTCAAATTAGCAGGCGTGTGAATCTTTGGATTCTTTGGATTCTTTTCATATACGTTGATCCTAAAAAAATTGTCAGTAGGATCGATTGGAATAATTAGCTCTCCCTGTCCAAAAATGACCTCCATTGAACCGTCTCCGTATTTAAGTAGAGCGTTCTTTTGGCTTATTTGAATGTTGGCCTGTTTGTAGAATACTGGAACTCCAACCTTCACCTCTTTTTCAATCACGGTCGGCATTGACATTGTTTGATTGACAGGAGTCTGCGGAGTTTTAGCTCCAGTGAATAGGTTTGAAATTTCAAGATTCTTTTGAACGATCTTATTGTAAACTTTCATTGACTGAGGTTTGTCAGCTAATTCAAGTTTGGCTAAGTATTTTCCGTACTTATTTGGATTGAAAAGAGACATTGACCCGGTTCGGATGATTTGATCTCCTGTCTTTTTATTCACGAGCCTAAGCGTGTAGTCTATCGACATTGAAACCGCGAAACCTGCCTCCTTTAGTATTGGTCGATAACTTAGAGCCGTGTCAAAGTTATCCTCTTGGTAAACTGTGAAATTTCCCGAAGGCACAAGAGCTGTTCCTACTTGTTCATAAACCTGAAGTTGGTGAATGAATATCCAATCGTTATCTGGGCCTTTTGCATTCAGCGTAGAAATTAAGTCTTCTGCGAAAGTTCCATTCCATGTTGCAAAAAATTCAATGTAGTCCCCGTCTGTTGCCTCTTGGATTATAGCTCCCAAACTATCAAATTCGTTTACTTGCGGAACTGATCCTTCAAAATAATTAGCGACTCTATACAATTCATACTTTTCTCCGTTTTCTGGATAATAGTCTTCGTATGTTGCTTCAATCAATGAAACTGTGATTGGCGCTTCTTTGATGAAACCTGTGCCATTCGTTATCGCGTATTCAAATGATGCTGATCCGAATTGATTGAAATCCTCGTCAAGGTACGCTAAGGTCGGAACCTTAATGTCAACGTATCTGTCGTAAATTGTATTAGTTAAGTAGAGAGGCTTTGGATTGAATGTTAATAGAGTTTGGGCAGTTTGCGCATCGATTAATACGTTTGCCAATTGTAATTGTTTTAAGTCATTTAGTTTTTGACGTGCTCCTAAAATAATGTTTTCAACCTCTGTGAAATTGAAGCCTGATGCAAAGTGAAACCTCATGGTGTCCATTATTGTGAAGCTGCTTAAACTTGCAGCGACAGAGGTTTCAGTAATGCTTGGATCGTACTGTGTGTATATAGGCAAATCAGTAAGATCTACTCTAACTAACCTAGATCCGCCTATCGCAACAACGCTTAAACCTCGAGTATTCTTTGTAATGCTATCATACGCATCTGTATTATAAACCTGATAACCGTCAACGTGCTTGTTGTCAACAAAATAGTATTGGGAATTGACGATGTCTGGAGCAGGATCTCCTAATGGAGTCATCATGTACTCCAATACACAGTAATCAGTTAGCGTTACAAATCTAGAAATCATTATTTCTTTAATTTAATTTTCCAGTACAGTCCACCTTGGATAGACATTACTTTGTCTGCTGAGTATCCGACTCCGATGCTGTACACTTTGTCCGTTTTGGTTTTTAACATTAGCGATGGGCCTGCAAAGTTAACAACGTTTGCCTTATCAAATCCTCCTACTAAACCGATATAAACTTGGTTCTTTGGAAGCTCTTTGACGATTAGGGTTTCTTTTATAGTTGTCTTATTCACTTGAGCATTCCATAATCTACCCAATAAACTGTTTTGCGAAACTGTATCATTAACCACAATGTAACCTAGTGAATCTGCTAATTTTAGGGTGTCTATATAAACTCGCTTAGCGTAGTAGTCTTTTACAACCTGCAAAGTATCAAAGCTTACTGGAGTCGGCACGTAGATTGTAGTATCATGATACACGTCTTTACCCCTTTTGTAAACAATCGTCTCTTGTTTTTGAATGAACGTATCAATATCGTGTTTTAATACTTCGTACTTTTTACCATCGATCTTAACGGTCTTGCCGGGTTTATTTTGTCCGCTTTCGCAAGTTCTCATTAGTACAATGATTAGCACTAACACTATCAATAGCATTGATTTTAAATCCAATTTCAATAAGGGCTTAAACATTTAGTTCTGACATAATTTTATAAAAGTCCGGTTCCTGGCCAGTCTCCTCTATTATTTTATCTATTAGAGCTTTCTCACGGTTCTTGTTGTTGTTCAATGCTGTCTCTAGTTCAATCTTTCTAAAGTTCAGCAGTTGAGTCATTCTTTCAAGCTCATTAATTCCAGCCGTTATCTTGCTGTACTCGTTTACGATTTCTCGAATTTCATTCATGTGTTCCATATTATACTTGTTCAAGTTTAACTCTAATTTTACCTGACATCAATGCTGCGTATATTGCTTGCACGTAAAATTCGCTCTGATTCATACCTGCTTGAGAATTAGCCTGTTGTGAAGCGGCGTCCTGTTGAACCGCTTGCTTATTACTAGGCTGCATTGAGTTGACTGTACTGCTTTGATCAATTTTAGTTCCCTCATTCGTAACGTTTGTGACGCTTGAGCTCTGTGGAGAGAATGTGCTAAACGATGAGCTTAGGTTGTTTATTGATTCAGGCAGCTCTCTAGTTAATTTACTAACACTTTTTTCTAAAGTTTTGTCAGGAGTCAATAATTGTTTTACCGAATTTGAATCTGCTAATTTTGAAGATTTTACGCTAGCTAATTCAGTTGACAATTTATTCTTGGCTGAGTCTACTGAATTAGATGCGAAGTCAGCGCCTTTTCCAGCAGCGCCAAGCATCGAATCAATTTTTCCAAAGTTTATACCCTGATCGGACAAGGCCAGTTTGAAATCAGGAGACATGAAACTGGAAAAAAGTAAATCTTCAGTTGAAGTTACTTTGTCCATTACTGATTTGTCAGAAGACTCTTTAACCGAATTTAGGCCATTTATTAGGTTTGATCCACTGTTTACAATTGAGTTTATTGAATTTTGGGAACTCTCTGTAAGTTTATTGGAGGAGACCATATTGTTAACTACTGAATTTAATACCTGTTTCTCAGTGGCCGATGCAATTGATGATCTTACTTGGTTGAGTGTTTGCGAATTAATATTATTCGTTACTGGATTTGCTTCAAGTTGAGCAGTGTTACCTGAGGTCGCAAGGCTTGCTGGTGTTTGAATAACCTTTTCGATCTGGACCGGAACTGCAATTACTTTAATTGTCTCAGTTGGCTCAGCCTTTGCAGTTTCAGCCTTTACCCCTTCGATTGAAGTGTCAATAGGTAGTGTCTTTAAATTAGCGACTGATTCGCCTGATGTTGGTTTTACTACTTCCGACAAAAGAACATTTTCTCCAGTAGCATTCGACGCTGATTGCTTTTCTTCGTTAATTGCTGCTTCCAGCACAATATCCGGGGTTGGAATTGTGAATTCATTAAAGTTTTCGTCTAGCTGACCGGTCGTGATGTCTTCCACTTAGGTAATGTCTTTTGGTTATTTATTAAAAAAGAAAGGACCTGAGCAAATTACGCGTCAAGTCCAGTTTGAATTTCGAAAACTTCTTGAGTATTTGCTCCTGATTCGTCTATTAAGAATTTGACGTAGCTTAGGTACTCATAAAAAGGCAATCCGTAAAGTTCGGTGATCGATTGGTGCAGCTTCACTGCCAGGAGACGATTAGTCTCAAATAAGTTGGTCAAGTCTACCTGAAATAAGGAAAAGATCTTTGACAGTGAAGCTGTCTGACGAAAAAATTGATGACGTCAATTTTGCTCCACACTTAGGGCACTGCGCAGTGACTGAATTGTCTCTAGAAGATTGAACTTGATCAACGAATTTGGTGATGAACGTGAATTTATTGATATGCCAGCCTAGACTTTCAGATTGAAGACCTGAGTACTCCTGCTGTCCAAATTTAGTCCAGTCTTGGATAATGTACGGCGCAATCTTTATGAACGACCTGTCGATTTGCCTGTTTAGATTCTTTGCTTCTGCGATTCTTTTACGGAGCCTTTCAATTACTCCGATCGTTGGCATATACAGATAGAAAGTTTCGTTTAACTTTTGCGAAACCACTTCAAAGCAGCGGTATTGAGATGAATACCATTGCTCTAGTTCAGCTGGAAATTCAAATAGCTGCAGCATGTTACTTCTAACTTTGACATCATCATTGAATTTACCTTCTTCTGAGCAAGTTTCAGTACACTGAAGCTTAACAAACAGCTCGTTCTGGCCGTCAGGGAAAGTTATTTCATGGATCAAAAAGATAACGTACAGTCTATCGATTTCCAAAATGTCTCTCCAAGTTAACCATGACTGACCTCCTTTGATTTTAAATCTTGTACACTTTTCAATTATGAAATTTAGTTTGTCGTCTATGTCAAGAACATCATCTTCATCGATTGTCGACCAGTGCCGTATTTCGGAAACTGTTGCTGCTCTAATTGTTAGTTCTGAACCTTCTGCATAAAATAATCCACCAGATGGTAAATTCTCAAGAGGCACATTCTTCCAGTATCCATCATTTGCGCCAGAGATCGAAGACTCTTCTGCAATTTGAACTGATCTTGCTGTTCCTAAATTAGTTTTCGGTAGTGACGTTTCAGCTTCAACCGACTTAGGTTCATCGTTTGAATTTTTGCCGTACTTTGAATCTTCTTGCTCGAGAAACGAAGATATTTCTTCTTCTCCACCAAGAGCCTTCTCTTGTTCTATTGGCATAAATATTTGTTCTTTTTAAGATTATATCACGAATTCCAGGAAGGTTTTCGCTAGATGGGACTTAGACTCAACAAGACGAGTCAATGTTTCTGGATAAACCTCAACTGACTTCATCGTTTTTGGATCTCTAATGAATGCTCTGATTATTTGATTGGGTTTATCAATTTTAAAACTTTCGAATTTACCTATTAATGATTCGCCTTCGCCCTTTTTACCTTTGAATGGCGAATTAACCTTGATTCCGCTTATTCTGGAACCAGGCTTAAAGGTTTGGCTTAAGTGTTTGATTTCTCTATCGAAATCGTCAATGTCGACACTTTGTGGTCTAGAAAGATCAGATAGCGGTAGTACCTTGATTGAAATACCTCCTGAGAAATTACTTCTGGACGCAACGAAGTTGAAATCGCCTTTTCCATAAAACGGCAATCCCCTTAATGCTTGTTGTCTTTGTCCAAAGGTAAGTACTGGTCCCATTATCTACTGAATGTTGTTGGAATTCCCAATAGAACTACTGTTACTCCAGCACCAACTGTGATCTGTGAAATGACCGCATAGAAAGTTTCACCTGGATTAATTCTAATGCTTACGCCAGCACCAGAGGTCCCCTGATCAGCTGTCTTAACCGCTGTAACTGTAATAGCGGATCCGCTCGGGTTATGAATTCCGTACCAAGTATCAGTGTAGTAACCGACTCCAGTATCGTTGGCATTGTTTAGACCACGGTTTGACCCATTCACGAATGATGGCGTGTAATCCGTTGAATTGTTTGCGTCGGTGTGAGTTTTTAAAAGTTTTGCAACTACTGTATGATTCATTTCTTTTTAAATTTTTTAGC
>Ga0222712_10001574_pt1 | contig 27713 bp, 24 predicted proteins | sample C33_657DmetaG_FD_165043 | JGI IMG/M metagenome (GOLD analysis project Ga0222712, IMG submission 165043) | Estuarine water microbial communities from San Francisco Bay, California, United States - C33_657D | ecosystem: Environmental > Aquatic > Marine > Unclassified | place: USA: California... | reverse complement strand
GCCGCCAAACTTGGCAGCCAAGATGGTGGTGATGGCCGCCGTCAGCGTCGTCTTGCCATGGTCCACGTGGCCGATCGTGCCCACATTGACGTGCGGTTTGGTCCGCGTGAATTTCTCTTTTGCCATTGCTTTTCTCCATAAAGAACGTGCCGCGTGTCAGGTTTTACGTCTGCACCGTGTTGCTTCTTCCTTCGCCACGGGCAACGAAGGGCACACGATCGCAGACAGGGAATTAGTGAGCCAAATACGGGGATCTGACCAGTTTGGAGACAGAGCGACGGTCGGGCATCGCCCGCGGCCGTCAGTCTGTCCCGCTCTGACTTGAGGGCTCAGAGCAAATTTGCTGCGCAAATCCTGATCTGACCCCTGTTCATTATTTGGATCGCGAAGCCATGATGGCTTCAGACACGTTACGGGGGGCTTCCGAATAGTGCTTGAACTCCATCGTGTAGGTCGCACGACCTTGCGACATGGAGCGCAGGGTCGTGGAGTAGCCAAACATTTCGGACAGCGGCACCTCGGCCTTGATGGCCTTGCCACCGCCAACCATGTCTTCCATGCCTTGGACCATGCCGCGGCGTGAAGACAGGTCGCCCATCACGTTGCCGGCATAGTCTTCAGGGGTCTCGACTTCCACCGCCATCATGGGCTCGAGGATGACCGGGCCGGCCTTCTTGCAGCCTTCCTTGAAGCCAAAGATGGCAGCCATCTTGAACGCCAGTTCGTTGGAGTCCACGTCGTGGTAGGAACCGAAGTGCAGGGTGACCTTCACGTCAACCACCGGGTAGCCGGCCAGCACACCGGAGGTGACCGCCTCGGTGATGCCTTTTTCGACCGCGGGGATGAACTCGCGCGGCACCACGCCACCCTTGATGGCGTCGACGAACTCGATGCCCTTGCCCGCCTCATTGGGCTCAATCTTGAGCACCACGTGGCCGTACTGACCCTTGCCGCCGGACTGACGCACGAACTTGCCTTCAGCATCTTCCACGACCTTGCGGATGGTCTCACGGTAAGCCACTTGGGGCTTGCCGACGTTGGCTTCCACACCGAACTCGCGCTTCATGCGGTCCACGATGATCTCGAGGTGCAACTCGCCCATGCCCGCGATGATGGTCTGGCCGGACTCTTCGTCGGTCTTGACGCGAAAAGACGGATCTTCCGAGGCCAGGCGCTGCAGGGCAATGCCCATCTTCTCCTGGTCAGCCTTGGTTTTAGGCTCGACGGCCTGGGCAATCACGGGCTCGGGGAAGACCATGCGCTCAAGCGTCACGATGGCGCTGGGATCGCACAAGGTCTCACCGGTGGTGACATCTTTCAAACCCACGCAAGCGGCAATGTCACCGGCGACAATTTCGTCGATTTCTTCGCGGTTGTTGGCGTGCATCTGCACGATACGGCCGATGCGCTCTTTCTTGCCCTTGACCGAGTTGTACACGGTGTCGCCTTTGGCGAGCACGCCGGAGTACACACGCACAAAGGTGAGCTGGCCCACAAAGGGGTCGGTCATCAGCTTGAAAGCCAGGGCAGCAAATTTTTCTTTGTCGTCAGCTTTGCGAGTGACCGGCGCTTCATCTTCATCAAAGCCGGGCACGGGAGGCACGTCCAAGGGCGAAGGCATGAGCTCAATCACGGCATCGAGCATGCGCTGAACACCCTTGTTCTTGAACGCTGTACCGCACAACATGGGCTGGATTTCGCCAGCAATGGTGCGCGTGCGCAGGCCAAAGGTGATTTCCTCTTCGGTCAAGTCGCCTTCTTCAAGGTACTTGTTCATCAGCTCTTCATTGGCCTCGGCAGCGGCCTCAACCATGCCTTCACGCCACTTTTTGGCGTCAGCCAGCAGGTCAGCGGGGATTTCTTCGAAGTTGAACTTCATGCCTTGCGAGGCTTCGTCCCAGATGATGGCCTTCATCTTGCGCAGATCGACCACGCCCTTGAAGTTTTCTTCAGCGCCGATCGGGATCACGATGGGCACGGGGTTGGCTTTGAGGCGCAGCTTCATCTGGTCATAGACCTTGAAGAAGTTAGCGCCGGTGCGGTCCATCTTGTTGACAAAGGCCAGGCGCGGCACGCGGTACTTGTTGGCCTGGCGCCAAACAGTCTCCGACTGGGGCTGCACGCCACCGACGGCACAGTAGACCATGCAGGCGCCGTCGAGCACGCGCATGGAGCGCTCCACTTCGATGGTGAAGTCCACGTGGCCAGGGGTGTCGATGATGTTGATGCGGTGCTCAGGGAAGGACATGTCCATGCCCTTCCAGAAGCAGGTGGTGGCCGCCGAGGTGATGGTGATGCCGCGCTCTTGCTCCTGCTCCATCCAGTCCATGGTGGCGGCGCCGTCGTGCACCTCACCGATCTTGTGATTGACACCCGTGTAGAACAGGATGCGCTCGGTCGTGGTGGTCTTGCCGGCGTCGATGTGCGCCGAAATACCGATGTTGCGATAACGCTCGATGGGGGTCTTGCGAGCCATGATGAACCTCAGGAATTAGGAAAGTCAACTAACAAAAATGCCGCGCCGGTCGATTGGCGCGGCAGGGCGTCCCCGGCTTTGGATGCTGCGGCGCGCAAGTGCAAGGTGCACATCGCGCCGCCCGGCAAGACCAGGGGCCGCCCGGCAGGACTTAGAAGCGGAAGTGCGAAAAGGCCTTGTTGGCCTCGGCCATGCGGTGAACCTCGTCACGCTTTTTCATGGCGCCACCCCGACCTTCGGTGGCCTCCATCAGCTCGTTGGCCAGGCGCAGCGACATGGACTTTTCGCCACGCTTTTTGGCGGCTTCCTTGAGCCAGCGCATGGACAAGGCCAGGCGACGGATGGGACGCACCTCGACCGGCACCTGGTAGTTGGCACCACCAACCCGACGGGACTTAACCTCAACCATGGGCTTGATGTTGTTGATGGCGATGGTGAAGGCCTCCAGTGGGTCTTTACCGGGGTTCTTTTTCTCGATGAAGTCCAGGGCGCCGTAGACGATGCGCTCTGCGACTGCTTTCTTGCCGCCTTGCATGATGACGTTCATGAACTTGGCGAGCTCAATATTGCCGAATTTCGGATCGGGCAGAATTTCACGTTTGGGGACTTCGCGACGACGTGGCATTTGATTTCCTTTTGCTTCAGTTGGCAGCACCCGTTGGCACTACCGCGAGGGCCAGACGACCCTCACTTACTCGACCGGCACCCACCATGGGCGCTTGGGTCACTACGCTCTTGCGGCCCTGCCAGGGGCCCAAGAACACCGACACGGTCAAGAGACGGCCGCAGCAATGCGCAGCCGCCAGCCTGGCTTACTTGGCCTTGGGCTTCTTGGCACCGTATTTGGAACGGGACTGCTTGCGGTCTTTCACGCCCTGCAAGTCCAGCGAGCCGCGCACGATGTGGTAGCGCACGCCCGGCAGGTCTTTGACACGGCCGCCGCGCACCAGCACCACCGAGTGCTCCTGCAGGTTGTGACCTTCACCGCCGATGTAGGAGATGATCTCAAAACCGTTGGTCAGGCGCACCTTGGCAACCTTGCGCAAGGCCGAATTGGGTTTTTTGGGTGTCGTGGTGTAGACACGCGTGCACACACCGCGGCGCTGCGGCGAGTTTTGCATCGCGGGGCTCTTGGACTTGGTCTTCTCGACCTCGCGGCCCTGACGCACGAGCTGATTGATGGTTGGCATTAAGAACGTCCCTGAACGTTGAATCTGCCTGCTCCGGTCAAAGCAAGCACGAAAATAGCTCCGCCTCAAATGCGGAAAAGCCTTCTAGTGTATCAGGTCCCGGGGGTCCGGGCAAACCTTGATGTGAGCAAAGTCCGTCTGCGAGGGCCGAAAGCGTCGCGTTTGTCACTTTTAGGCCTCGGCATGCGGCGCTTGGGCTACTTGATCCAAAGCCGGACTGCGTCCCAGGCGCGTCCCAGGATGCCGGCCTCCTCGACCGCTTCGAGCGCAACCAGCGGCACCTCACCGACCGGCCCCTGGCCGTCGATGCTGATGCGCAAGGTTCCCATGGCCTGGCCGCGCTGGAACGGTGCAACCAGCGGATCGCGCCTGACCACCTCCGTCTTGAGCTTGGCGCCGCTGCCCGAAGGTACCGCGATCACGATGGGCTGGGGCCGCCCGATGCGCACCACCGACGAACGGCCCTTCCAGACCGCCGGCGAGACCACGGCCTGATTGCCATCAAAGAGCTTGACCGCTTCGAAAGCCGTATAGCCCCAATTGAGTAGCTTTTGCGCTTCGCCGGCCCGGGCGTTTTCGCTGGCCGCGCCCAGCACGATGGCCAGCATGCGCCGCGGACCCGCTTGGGTCCCGCTGCCCAGGTTGGGAAAGTCCCGGCGGGCCGTCGCCACCAGGCAGTAGCCAGCCGCCTGGGTGTGGCCGGTTTTCAGGCCGTCGACCGATGGGTCGCGAAACAGCAGGACATTGCGGTTGGTGTCATTAGAAGCCGGGGTCCCTGGGTAACGGTACTTCTTGATCGCATAAAAGCTCACAAACTCGGGGAAGTCGCTCATCAGGCGCTGCGCCAGAATGCTCAGATCACGGGCGGTGGTCAGGTGGCCTGCCTCGGTGAGCCCTTCCGGGTTCTTGTAGACGGTGTTCTTCATGCCCAAGGCCTTGGCCTGCTCGTTCATGCGCTGCACAAACTGCTCCACGCTGCCGGCCACCCCCTCAGCCAATGCCACAGTGGCGTCATTTCCCGATTGCACGACCATGCCCTTGATCAGGTCTTCCACCGGCACCTGCATCTTGGGGTCGATGAACATGCGCGAGCCGGGCATCTTCCAAGCCCGTTCGCTGACCGGCAGCGCCTTCTGAAGCTCGAGTTTCTTGGCTCGCAAGGCGTCAAACACCAGGTAGGCGGACATCAGCTTGGTCAGCGAAGCCGGCTCCACCGGGCTGTCGATCTCGTGCGAGGCCAAGATCTGATTGGCGGTCACGTCGATCAGCAAGTAAGCGCGGGCGGCCACCTCGGGCGGCTGCGGCGCCTGAGCCAAGACCGACGACAGCAGGCCGGCCCAAAGCAGGCCCGCGATGACAAAACAGCGAAGGAGCATGGATAAAAGAAGGTAAGGCCGCCCCAGCCCGCCAGGCCAGCAGCCTGACGGACTGAGCAGGCTGTTCAGGCGCTCAGATGGCGAACGACCAGATTTTTGAGCAAGGGCAATTGTCCATGAAAGAAATGCCCGCCCCCGGGAATAACCAGCACCGGCAGTACCTGGGGACGCGCCCAGTCCATGACGGCGGTCAGCGGCACGGTATCGTCGGACTCGCCATGAACCACCAAGGTGCGCTCATGCAGCGCCTGGGGAATCGGCGCCACCTCAAACCGACCAGCGGCAGTGCCCACCAGCACCAGCTTGGCGATGTCGCGCTGCTCATGCAGGCGCGCGCAGGCGCAGCCGGTGATAAAGGCGCCGAAAGAAAAGCCAGCCAAGCACAGCGGTCCCTGGGGCTGCAGGGTGTCGATCAGAGACAACAAATCTTCCAGTTCACCGCGCCCGCCATCATGGCTGCCGGCGCTTTCGCCCACGCCGCGAAAGTTGTAGCGGACCGTATCCCAGCCTGATTGATTAAAAGCGCGCGCCAAGGTCTGCACCACCTTGTTGTCCAAGGTGCCGCCGAAGAGCGGATGGGGGTGCGAGACAAAGGCCAGCCCGCGCGAGATGCCCTGGGCAGGATCGCGGGCGACCTCAATCGCCCCGGCTGGACCGGCCACCGTCGAGCGCTGAGTCTGTGAGTTCATCGCCGAGACGACTTCGCTCAGCGGCCGACTTCAGGCGGGGTGAGCAGGCGCTCGACCACCTGGCCGCGCTGCAGGTGGGTGGAGACGATCTCGTCGATGTCGCTGCCGTCTACATAGCTGTACCACGTGCCCTCGGGATAGACGACCGCCATCGGCCCGCCCGAGCAGCGGTCAAGGCAGCCCGCCTTGTTGACCCGAACCCCGCCAGGGCCAGCCAGGCCAGCGGCCTTGACCTGCGCCTTGCAGCGGTCGAAAGCCTGCTGCGCGCCGTGGTGTCCGCAGGCGTCCTCGCCATTGCTGCGCTCATTGAGGCAGAAAAAGACGTGGTACTTGTAGTAGGGGGCGGGCGATCCGGGCTCGGGAGATGGGTTCGTCATCGCGGCAATTCTAAAGTGAGCCTGTGTCCACCCGCGTCGGCCTGCCCGACAAGCGCAGCAGCACATAGGACAGGGCCGCAAACGGCCACGACCAGCCCAGCCACTGGGTCAAGCCGTTGAAGCGTACGAATCGGCCCTGCTCCCAGACCTGGCGGGTTTGCTCAAAATAAGGGTCGACCGGGGCCTGATTGAGCAAAGTCAGTTGCACCGCCAGTACCAACAGGGTCAGGGTGATGGCTGCGCGGGCCGTCAGCAGCAAAGCCACCACAGCGCCCAGCAGACCCAGCCCCAGGCCCAGCCGGGCCGATGCATCGAGCCAGGCCCAAGCGTGATCAGGGCCAAAGCTGAGCGCGCTCGACAAGGCGGTGCTCGCTACCCCAAGCACCAGGGTGCCCAGCAGGGCCGCCAGCCTTTGCCAGCGCTCGCGAACCACCGCATAGGCCAACAAGACGGGCACCAGCACGCCCAAAGCCACGCAGACGGCCACCGCCCCAGGCAAAAGCGGCTGTAACTCTACATCGCGTAGCGGCATCCATTCAATGAAAGGCGTGCCCGCCAGTGACTCGAACAGCGCATCTTCGGCCCGCTGCAAAACCTGCCCGAGCCCGAATGGCACCGAGGCGGGAAAGAGCAAGGCGGCCGGCCACAGGGCCAGCAGTACCAGCGCGCCGCGCGCCTGGGCGACGAACCACCGACGTCGAAACGCGCTCCAGCGCTGCAGGACCCCCCAATGCTCCAGCAAAGCGGCAGCCAGAGCGCCCAGCCATGCGCCCAGCGAATTGAGGGCAAAGTCCACGTTCGAAGGCACCCGCAAAGGCAGATAACCCTGCAGGGCCTCCATCAGGAGGGAGAGCATCGAGGCGGCCAGGGTCGCCAGGCCCACCGGCCACCTCCAACCCGGCCCGCGCATCACCGACAAGGCTAATAAAAAACCCAAGGGGGCATAACCCAGGATGTTGACCGCGACATCAAAACCGGACCAGTAACGCGGCCAGGGCGCAGACAAAAAAGACAGCGACCACAGCCCCTGATCCCGCCAGGGCGAAAAAGGATAGAGACTGGCGTAGACCACCACACAGGACAGCGCCAAAGCCAGAGGCCAGGCCAGAGTGGGACGCGAGCCTGAGGCCATCTGCTCAGGTCTGCCCGATCACGGACTTCATGGCCGCCGGCCCGCGTTCATGGCCAACCTTGCCAGGGCTTGACCACGACCAACACCACCGCCGTCAGCATGAACAGCACCGGCAGTTCGTTGAACCAGCGGAACCAGACATGGCCCCGGACGTTCTCGCCCCGTTCGAACACCCGCAGCAGGCGACCACACTGATGATGGTAGGCCAGGGTCAGAACCACCACGGCCAGCTTGGCGTGCATCCAGCCCTGGCCGGCACCCCGGCCTATGCCATAGCCCAGCCAGAGCCAAAGCCCCAGACCGACAGCCGGGATGGCCAGGATATTGGTAAAGCGCATCAGCTTGCGGGCCATCAGCAGCAGTCGGTCACGCTCGGCGTCGCTGCCAGCGGGCACCATGGCCAGGTTCACGAAGATGCGCGGCAAGTAGAACAGCCCGGCGAACCAGCTGGCCACAAACACAATGTGTAAAGCTTTGACCCAGAGCATGACCCGAGTGTAGTGGTCGTGCCCGCAGGCCTTCTAGCCTGGCCTCAGCGCCCCTGGTGTAAGTCCCTAGATCGGGGCCAAGGGCCAGCCCGCCATAGCCCGAAAATCGGATAAATCATTGAAATCAATGGAGTTTTCTGTGTGTGACGGCTCGGACGGCGAACCCGGTTAGAAGCCGGGGACCATCTGTCTAAAATTTAGGCGAGTGTATTTGTCAACTTTATTTGGCACAATTTCGCTATGACGCCCTACGCTGCTTTTCCCGCAGGCCGGCCTCGCCGCCTGCGCCGCGACAGTTTCACCCGCAACCTGGTCCGCGAGCATGCCGTTTCAGTGCATGACCTGATCTACCCGGTCTTTGTGACCGACGGGACCCACCAGCGCCAAGCCGTGGCCTCCATGCCTGGGGTCGAACGCCTGAGCCTGGACCTGCTACTGCCAGTGGCCGAGGAATGCCAACAACTGGGCATCCCGGTCATGGCCCTGTTCCCGGTGATCGACAGCAGCCTCAAAACCCCCGATGGCAGCGAGGCGGCCAACCCTGACGGACTGGTGCCGCGGGTGGTGCGCGAACTCAAAAAACGTTTTCCCGAGCTGGGCGTGATGACCGACGTGGCGCTGGACCCCTACACCAGCCACGGTCAGGACGGCCTGCTCGACGAGACCGGCTACATCCTCAATGAAGAAACCGTGGCCATGCTGGTGCGCCAGGCGCTCAACCAGGCCGCTGCCGGCGTGGACATCGTCGCGCCCAGCGACATGATGGACGGGCGCATCGGTGCGATCCGCCAGGCTCTTGAAGGCGCGGGCCATATCCACACCCGCATCATGGCCTACAGCGCCAAGTACGCCAGCGCCTTCTACGGGCCCTTTCGCGACGCGGTCGGCTCGGCCGGCAATCTGGGCAAGGCCGACAAGAAGGTCTACCAAATGGACCCGGGCAACACCGACGAGGCGCTCAAGGAGGTGGCCCTGGACATCGCCGAGGGCGCCGACATGGTGATGGTCAAGCCCGGCATGCCCTACCTGGACGTGGTGCGCCGGGTCAAGGACGAATTCAAGGTACCGACCTTCGCCTACCAGGTCTCGGGCGAGTACGCGATGCTCAAGGCCGCCGCCCAAAACGGCTGGCTGGACCATGACGCGGTGATGATGGAAAGCCTGCTGGCCTTCAAGCGGGCCGGCGCCGATGGCATCCTGACCTATTTTTCGCTGGACGTGGCGCGCAAGCTGCGGCGCTAAAGCCCGCCGGGCCTGGCGGCCGGATGAAAAGCCAGAAAATAGGTCCGCCATGAACCAAAGTCCTGCAGCGCCGCTGCGCATCTTTCATATTGCGGCCGGTCAGGTCAGCGAAAGCGCACACTGGCCCTCACGGCCGCCTGAACAGGGCTTTGTCTGGTTGGCCGTCAAACGGTCTGTCCTGCAGGAACGGCTGGAGGAGGTGCAGCAGACCCTGCAAAACCTGAGTGCACAGCCGCTGCTCGATCTGCATGTGTCCGATCTGCTCAATCCGCAGCTGCCCTCCCATTACGACTACACCTCCCAATACGATCTGCTGACGTTTCGGCGCCTGAGCGCCCAGCGCAGCGAGGCCAGCACGCAGGCAGAGGGCCGCAAGATGCGCGGTCCGGTGATTCTGCGGCGCATAGACACCAGCCCAGTGGGCCTGGCCGTCTTTGACCGGGTACTGCTGTCAGTCCACCCCGATGACTGCAGCGTGCGTGAGGCCTATGCGGCAAGGCTGCTCGAAGCGGGCATGCAGCCCAATGGACAGACCGGCGCGCAAGCCGGCGCCAAACTACCCACCAGCCCGGCCGACCTGATGCTCAGGCTGGTCAACCTGATGGTCGATCAATACCTGGACCTGCGGCGAGAGCTCAACCGCCAGCTCGACCACTGGCAAGCCGAGCTGCTCAAGCCCAACAGCCGTTTTTCAAACTGGAGCGCAGTGCTTGACGCCCGCATCACGCTGCACCGGCTCGACGAGGTCTGCGAAGACCAGCGCAGCGCCATCGTGGACTGGATCGATGCGCTGCAGACCTGGCCAGACGACCCCTCGCCGGTGCTGCAACGCGAGCGCGAACTGCTCAAGGTGCGCTCGCGGGACGTGCTCGAACACATCGAGCGGGTAGTGCGCCATGTGCAGCGGCTCGAGCACAGCACCGAGGTTGCGGTGCAGATGCATTTTTCGGCCCAGAGCCACCGTACCAACGAGGTCATGCGTACCCTGACAGCGCTGACGGCGGTGTTCTTGCCGCTGAACTTCATCACCGGTTTTTTCGGCATGAATTTCGAATTCATGCCGGCGATCCACACCAGCACCGGCTTTTGGTGGGTGATGGGCCTGATGCTCAGCCTTGCCGCTCTGGTCCTGGGCGTGTTCTGGCGCAAACGCTACTTGGCCAGCCGCTGAAAAAAGCGACGCCCGCCAGGACTGGCCTCGGGTTTCAGTGGCCCAGGATCTTGGACAGAAAGTCCTGCGCCCGGTCGGTCTGGGGGTGATTGAAGAACTGCTCGGGCGTGTTTTGCTCGACGATCTGGCCCTGGTCCATAAAGATCACCCGATCGGCCACCGCCTTGGCAAAGCCCATCTCATGTGTGACGCACAGCATGGTGATGCCCTGGCCGGCGAGCTCGACCATCACATCGAGCACTTCCTTGATCATCTCCGGATCGAGCGCGGAAGTGGGCTCATCGAACAACATGATCTTGGGCGTCAGGCACAGTGCGCGGGCAATGGCCACCCGCTGCTGCTGACCGCCTGACAATTGCAAGGGGTACTTGCTGGCCTGCTCGGCAATGCGCACCCGCTGCAGCTGCGTCATGGCCCGCTCCTCGGCCTCCTTTTTGGGCAACTTGCCCACCCACATGGGCGAGAGGGTGAGGTTTTCCAGCACCGTCAAATGGGGAAAGAGGTTGAACTGCTGAAACACCATGCCGACTTGCTTGCGCACGGTATCGATGGCCTTGAGGTCTTCACTCAACTCAATGCCGTCGACCATCAAGCGGCCCTGCTGGTGCTCTTCCAGTCGATTGATGCAGCGGATCAGGGTGGACTTGCCCGAGCCTGAAGGACCGCAAATGACGATGCGCTCGCCCTTAGACACATTCAAATCAATGTCGCGCAGCACATGAAAATCATTGCCATACCACTTGTTGACTTTGTCGAAAGAAATAATCGGAGTGCTCATGATAAGAACCGTTCGATGAATCAGCGCTGCTTGCCACGGTTAACCTGCTGCTCGACCCACAGGCTGTAACGCGACATGGCAAAGCAGAAGAAGAAATAAATCAGTGCGATAAAGACATAGCCTTCGATCTTGTACGGACGCCAGTCAGCGTCGGAGTTCAAGGCCAGACCCAGAGCGCCGGTGAGTTCGTAGAGGCTGACGATGGTCACCAAGGAGGTGTCCTTAAAGATGGCGATAAAGTTGTTCATGATGCCCGGCACCACCATGGCCAGCGCCTGCGGCAACACAATCTTGCGCTGCGTCTGCCAATACGACAGGCCCAGCGAAGCGGCCGCCTCCACCTGCCCCTTGGGGATGGCCTGCAGACCGCCGCGGATCACCTCGGCCATATAGGCTGCGGCAAACAAAGTGATGCCCACCAGCACCCGGATCAGCACATCGATCTTGGTGCCCTGCGGCATGAACAGCGGGAACATGAAGGAGGCCATGAAAAGCACCGAGATCAGCGGCACGCCCCGGATCAGCTCCACATACAAGGTACACAAGGTACGGATGGCCGGCAACTCCGAACGCCGACCCAAGGCCACCAACAAAGCCAGCGGGAAGGCCAGTGCGATCGACAAGGTGGCCAGCAAAAGCGTCAACGGCAGGCCGCCCCAGCGGTCGGTCTCCACCCGCGACAAGCCCCAGCCGCCAAGCATCAGCCAGAAAAACACCGCCAAGCCCAGACTCCAAACCAAGGCCAGCCACGGCTTCCAAAAAGCACGGGTGCAACTGCAGATCAGCAGAGCCATGATCAACAGGGTGGCCAACAGGGGCCGCCACTGCTCGGCAAAGGGATAGCGGCCGAAGATGATCAGCCGATACTTCTCGGCCACCACGCCCCAGCAAGCACCCACCGCATCGGCCCGGCATGCTTGTGCATCAGGCAGCCAATAGGCCGAAAACAAAGCCCAATTGAGCAACTGGGGCAAATACCACAGCAGCACACCGCCCACCACCACAGTACTGAGCGTCGTGCGCAAGTCGGCAAACAGATTGCTGCGGCACCAGCCCATCAGCCCGCCGGTTCGCCCAGGTGCCGGTCGGGCCGGGATCGATTGAAAAATGCGCGCGCTCATGCTCAACGCTCCTTGATCGCCGCGCGGGCGTTGTACCAGTTCATCAGAGCCGAGGTGCTCAAGGACGTGGTCAGATAGACCAGCATGACGATGGCGATGCACTCGACGGCCCGACCGGTCTGGTTGATCGCTGTGTTGGCGATCGAAACCACATCGGGGTAGCCGATGGCCACAGCCAGGGAGGAGTTTTTGGTCAGGTTCAGGAACTGGTTGGTCATCGGCGGGATGATCACCCGCAGCGCCTGCGGCAGCATGACCAGACGCATCTCCTGGGCGCGCGACAGCCCCAGAGCCGCAGCGGCCTCGCTTTGCCCCAGGGGGACCGAGGAGATGCCCGCGCGGACCACCTCGGCCACAAAGGCTGCGGTGTAGACCACCAGCCCCAGCAGAACCGCCATGAACTCCGGCGTCAGAGCGCCGCCGTTTTCGACCGCAAACTCGCCCTTGCTGGGGTAGTTGGCCTCCAGCGGCGCGCCGCCGAGCAGCCAGCCCAACACGCTCATTGCCAGAACAATCGCCAGTGGCACCCAGAACATGCTGCGCGGCTGGCCGCTTGCCTCAAACTGCAGCCGCGCCCAGCGTCTGCGCAGCCAGGCCAGCATCAGCCCGGCCACACAAGCAATAGCCGCCCACACATGACCCTGCTCCCAGACCGGGATCGGGAAATTCAAGCCGCCCTTGCTCAGAAAAACCGAGCCCACCTGCCACGCTTCACTGGCATCGGGCAGCATTTCGGTAAACAGCAAATACCACATCAGCAATTGCAGCAGGATGGGTACATTTCGGAAGAATTCGACGTAGGCTTGGCAAAGGCCACGGACCAGCGCGTTACGGGAAAAGCGCCCCACGCCCAGCAGCGTACCCAGGATGGTGGTCAAAATGATGCCCAGCACCGCCACCCGCAAGGTGTTGGTCAGCCCGACGATAAAGGCCATCAGATAACTTTGCGTCGACTCGAAAGGCAGCAGGCTCTCGCCAATGTCAAAGCCGGCGGTCTGGCCCAGAAAGCCAAAGCCGCTTTGAATGCCGCGCTCGCGCATATTGACCAGGGTGTTATGGCCCAGATACCACAGCCCCAAGGCAATCAGGGCCAGCGCCAGTACCTGGTAAACCAGCCCACGGAAAGCCTGGCTGCGCCAGGACCAGCTCTTTTTCTTGGGAGCAGCAGATGGAGGTCGGTTCATGAGATGGACTCAAGCAGGCCGCAGGGCCTTAAAGACTCTTAACAAAAATGCAGGCCATCGCAGAAAAACCGCCTGCCAGGCAGCTGCCCAACAGGCGGTTTTCCATGATCAGGGAAGAATCAACGAATCGGATAGGCGTACATCAGGCCGCCCTTGTTCCAAAGGTTATTAACACCGCGCGGCAGTGCGAGGGCCGATTTGGGGCCGACGTTGCGCTCGAACATCTCACCGTAGTTGCCCGTGGCTTTGATGGCGCGAGCCATCCACTCTTTGTCCAGGCCCAGCAGCTTGCCGGTGTCTTCGGTGGTGCCCAACAAGCGCTGCACGACCGGGTCGGTGGCGCTGGTCTTGAGCTGGTCCACATTGGCCTGGGTCACGCCATACTCCTCGGCCTCGAGCAGACCGTAGATGGTCCACTTGACGATGGCGAACCACTCGTCATCACCACGGCGGACCATCGGGCCCAGGGGCTCCTTGGAGATCAGCTCGGGCAGGATCAGGTGGTCAGCTGGGTTCTTGGCTTCTTTGTTGCGCACCGAGGCCAGGCCCGAAGCGTCGGTGGTGTAAGCCACGCAGCGGCCTGCGAAGTAGGCGCCGGTGGCAGCCTCCACTTTTTCAAACACCACCGGCTTGATGCCCAGGTTGTTGGCGCGGGAAAAATCGGTCATGTTCTTCTCGGTGGTGGTGCCAGACTGCACACACACGGTCTGACCCTTGAGCTGCTTGGCGCTCTTGATCTTGCTTTTGACCGGCACCATGAAGCCCTGGCCGTCGTAGTAGGTGACTGCCGTCTGGTGCAGGCCCAGCGAGCCGTCGCGGGTCAGGGTGAAGGTGGTGTTGCGCGAGAGAATGTCGATCTCACCGGACTGCAGGGCGGTAAAGCGCTGCTGGGCATTGAGCGGAACATACTTGACCTTGCTGGCATCGCCCAGGGTCGCGGCGGCCACGGCCTTGCAGACGTCCACGTCCAAGCCGGTCCAGTTGCCGCTGGAGTCCGCAGCGGAAAAACCGGCCAGGCCGGTGTTGACGCCGCACACCACCTGACCGCGCTGCTTGATGGCATCAAGCGTCTTGCCGGCAAAGGCGGGGGACAAAAAGGCCAGAGACAGACCGGCGGCGGCAAGCGCCTTCAAACTACGCGTTTGGGTTTTATTGAGCACAAGATACTCCCGTATAAGATCAATGACGGTTCGCACCGCATGTAGCGAACCGAGAGCGGGATGCTAAACGAAACGGTATCTGTTGTCCGCCGGCATGGCCGCCAAGGCCCTAGGACTAACCCGGGTTGGGCAGCTTCATGCCGCAGCGGCATGAAGTCATGCCGACCGCCTCGGACTCCCGGCAGCCTGACGTCAGGCTGGTCCGGCGCATACCCTGAGCACATCGGCACCGTAAGCCTGCAACTTCTTGGCGCCCATGCCACTGATACCCTCGAGCGCCTGGATCTCCTGCGGATTGGTCTGTGCGATGGCGCGCAAGGTGGCGTCGTGAAAAATCAAGAAGGCGGGCAGGTTGTGCTCGCGGGCGACCTCGGCCCGCCAGGCCTTGAGGCGCTGCAAACGCTCCAGCGCTGCCGTGTTGAGGCTGGCCTCGGCCAGGGCGCGGGTCGAGCTGCGGGCTTCGCGCTTGCGTGAGCCCGCAGGCTCGACCCGGCTGTGGCGCAGCCAAAGCTGACCCTCGCCCCGCAGCAGGGCGCGCGCGGCCGGCAGCAGGCTCAAGGTGCTCATGCCCTCGCTGTCGACGTGCACCATATTGCGCGCGATCAGCTGGCGCAAAACCGCTCGCCACTGCGACTCGCCCAGGTCGGCGCCAATGCCAAAGGTCGACAGCCGCTCATGCCCGTAATGGTGCACCTTGTCGGTGGGCTTGCCGCGCAGAATGTCCATCAAATGGCCTGCACCAAAATAGAGCCCGCTGGCCTGCTCCACCCGGTAGATGCAGCTGAGCAGCTTGCGCCCTGCCTCGGTGCCGTCCCACATCAAGGGCGGCTGCAGGCAGTTGTCGCAGTTCATGCACGGCTGGCTGGCCTCGCCGAAATAGCCCAGCAGGCTGACCCGGCGGCAGCCGGTGCTCTCGGCCATGGCCAGCAAGGCGTCAAGCTTGCCACGCATGACCTGCTTGTAGTCCTCGCCGGCCACCTCGCCGCTGTCGATCATGCGCCGCTGGTTGACCACATCCTGCAAACCGTAAGCCATCCAGGCGTCTGCGGCCAGGCCATCGCGGCCAGCCCGGCCTGTCTCCTGGTAATAGCCCTCGATGTTCTTGGGCATGTCCAGGTGCGCAACAAAGCGCACATCCGGCTTGTCGATGCCCATGCCAAAAGCGATGGTGGCCACCATCACCAGACCATCTTCCCGCAGAAAGCGGTCTTGCCGCTGCTGCCGCAAGACCGTATCCAGGCCGGCGTGATAGGCCAGCGCAGACACACCGGCGGCCTGCAACTGCTCGGCCACCTCTTCAACCCGCTTCCTGGACTGGCAGTAAACAATGCCGGCTTCACCGGCGTGCTCGGTTTCAATGAAACGCAGCAGTTGGCGCATGGGCTCGGTCTTTTCGACCACCCGGTAGCGGATATTGGGCCGGTCAAAGCTGCTGACGAACTGTCGGGCCGCACCCAAGTCCAGCCGCTCGACCATGTCCTGGCGGGTCAGCGCATCGGCCGTGGCGGTCAATGCCACCCGGGGCACCTTCGGGAACTGCTCGTGCAAGAGCGACAGCCCCCGGTATTCAGGCCGAAAGTCATGTCCCCACTGGCTGACGCAATGCGCCTCGTCGATGGCAAACAGGCTCAGCAGGCCTTGCTCATAGAGGGCGCCCAACTGCCCCAGCATGCGCGAAGTGTTGAGCCGCTCCGGCGCCACATAGAGCAGGGTCAGTTCGGCGCGCTGCAGCCTGGCCTGCACCTGCTGGGCCTGCTCAAAGCTCAGGCTGGAATTGAGAAAGGCCGCCGCCACGCCCGCCTCCAGCAGTGCGCCCACCTGATCGTGCATCAGGGCAATCAGCGGCGAGACCACCACCGTGACCCCCAGGCCGGCGCGCTGGCGGGCGATGGCCGGGACTTGATAGCACAGCGACTTGCCGCCGCCGGTGGGCATGAGCACCAAGGCGTCGCCGCCGGCGATCACATGCTCGATGATGTCCTGCTGCGGGCCGCGAAAACTGTCGTAGCCGAAGACCTCGCCGAGGATCTCCAGCGGCTGGGCGGACATCATGGGCTGCGGCCGCACCAGACGCTCACAGTTGCTCCCAGGGCAAGCCCTCAAAACGCCAGCCCGAACGGCTCGAGCGCTTGAAATGCTCGTCAAGCTCGCCCTCAAAGCCATGCACCACATGGGCCACTTCGGTGAAGCCGGCGGCTTCGAGCGCCGCGCCGGCATCGAGCGTGCGCTGGCCGGAGCGGCAAATCAAAAGCACGGGCCTGCCCTTGTGGCCGGCCTCACGCTCGACAGCCGCCACAAATTGCTGTGGATCGGCCGTCATATCAGGGTACTCATACCAGGCGATGTTGACCACGCCGGGGGGGCGGCCGACGTACATGGACTCGATCTCCATGCGCACATCGACGAAAACCACATCGTCGCGGCTGTTAAGCCAGTGCCAGGCTTGCTGAGGTTGCAGGTGCTTCATGCGTAAGGGGTGGCGGCGCAGACAAACGTCCATTGTCGAGCATGCCGGGCCGGCCTGCAGCGCCCGGGCGCGGCCCGGCCAAAAGGTGCGCCGGCCTGTCGGGCTACCTACAATCGCGCCCATGTCTGCTCCAGCCTATACCCGCGCCCAAGCCCTGCCCGAGTTGCTGCGCCAACGCCTGCTCATCCTCGACGGCGCCATGGGCACCATGATCCAGCGCCTCAAGCTGTCGGAGGCCCAATACCGGGGCGAGCGCTTCAAAGACTTTCACAAAGACGTTAAAGGCAACAACGAGCTGCTCAGCCTGACCCAGCCCCAGGTGATCGGCGACATCCATGAGGGCTATCTGGCCGCTGGCGCCGACCTGATCGAGACCAACACCTTTGGCGCCACCACCGTGGCCCAGGCCGACTACGACATGGCCGATTTAGCCGTGGAGATGAACCGAGCCTCGGCCGCCATCGCCCGCGCCGCCTGCGACAAATTCTCCACCCCCGAGCGGCCCCGCTTTGTCGCAGGCGCGCTCGGCCCCACGCCCAAGACCGCCAGCATCAGCCCCGATGTGAACGACCCGGGGGCGCGCAACACCCATTTTGAGGAGCTGCGCCAGGCCTATTACGAACAGACCCAGGCTCTGGTCGAGGGCGGCAGCGACCTGCTGCTGGTGGAGACGATTTTTGACACCCTCAATGCCAAAGCGGCGCTCTTTGCGATCGACGAATACTTCGAGCATTCCGGCGAGCGCCTGCCCTTGATCATCAGCGGTACCGTGACCGACGCATCCGGCCGCATCCTGAGCGGGCAGACCGTCAGCGCCTTCTGGAACAGCGTGCGCCATGCCCGGCCGCTGGCCGTCGGCCTGAACTGCGCCCTGGGCGCCGCGCTGATGCGTCCCTACATCCAGGAACTGGCCAAGGTGGCCGGCGACACCTTCATTTCCTGCTATCCCAATGCAGGCCTGCCCAACCCCATGAGTGAAACCGGCTTTGACGAAACCCCGGAAGTCACCAGCCGCCTGCTGCATGAGTTCGCCGCCGAAGGCCTGGTCAATATCGTTGGCGGCTGCTGCGGCACCACGCCCGAGCATATTGCCGCCATCGGCAAAGCAGTCGCCCATCAGGCAGTGCGGCCCCTGCACACAGGCCCGTTTTACCGCGAAGCGGCCTGAGCCAGGACGATGGCACACCACCTGTTGAGCGCTTGCGAGGCGGCCGAGCAATTGGCCCAGCGCAGCCTGCGCGCCGAAGATCTGGTGCGCGACTGCTTGGCGCGCATCGATGCCCGTGAGGGCGAGATACAAGCCTGGAGCCATGTGGCACGCGAGGCCGCAGTGACCCGTGCGCGCGCACTCGATCAAGGCGCCCACCAGGGCCTGCTGCATGGCCTGCCGGTCGGCATCAAGGACCTGATGGCCACTGCCGACATGCCCACCACCTATGGCTCGCCCATCTACGCGGGCCATCAGCCGGCCCACGATGCCAGTTGCGTGGCGCTGGCGCGTGCCGCCGGGGCGGTGCTCATCGGCAAGACCGTCACCACCGAATTCGCCGCCTTCCAGCCCAACCAGACCCGCAACCCGCACAACCTGGCGCACACGCCCGGGGGCTCGTCCTCGGGCTCGGCCGCTGCGGTGGCCGATGGCATGGTGCCCTTGGCTTTGGGCACACAGACAGCAGGCTCGCTCACCCGCCCGGCGGCCTACTGCGGCGTAGTGGCCTTCAAACCCAGCTTTGGCGGCATCAACCGTGCCGGCGTCAAACCCTTGTCAGACACCCTGGACACGGTGGGCACCCTGGCCCGCAGCGTGCCCGATGCCGCCCTGTTCGCCGCTGCTTTGAGCGGTCGCAGCGACTGGCTGGTGCGCCCCCTGACCCAGGTGCTCGGCCGCCCCTTGCGGGTAGGCCTGTGCCACACCTATGAATGGGCACACGCCCTGCCCGACACCCAGGCGGCGATGCACAAGGCGGCCTCACGCATCGTTCGCACGAGCGGCATGGCGCTGCAGGAGCTGCGCTTGCCCGCCGACTTTGAACACTTGGTACAGGCCCAGACCCAGGTTCAATTGGCTGAACAAGCGCAAAGCCTGGCCTATGAACGCCTGCAGCACTTCGAGCGCCTGAGCCCACGCTTGCAGGGCATCATGAACGCCGGCCTGGCTGTGACGCCCGCGCAATACGACCAAGCGCAAGCTTGGCTCGCGCGCTGCCGCGCGCAGCTGGCCGATGTATTTTCAGATGTCGACGTGCTGCTCACGCCCAGCGCCCCGGGCGCGGCGCCAGCAGGCCTGGACAACACCGGCGACCCGATTTTTTGCCGCATCTGGACCGCGCTGCACACCCCCACGGTCAACATCCCGGCAGGCCTCGCAGCCAATGGCATGCCCGTGGGTCTGCAGGTGGTCGGGCCGGTGGCGGGCGATGCGCTTACCTTGGCAGCGGCGCACGCGCTGCACCAGGTTTTGCTGGCAGCCTGAAGCTGCGCCTGGCCCCGCCCCCCGTTGGCCCGCTAAAATACGCTTCTCCCCGAGGAGCGTTGCAGCCCGTCACCGCGACTGGGCCAGGCTTGGGGAAAGGGCTAAACCCTGTGTGCAACCACGCTCACCTTGCAAACCAGGTGAGCCCATGTCCACGCCCCTTATCCCGCCCCCTCTGCGTCTTTCTGGCCTCGAGCCCATCTCGGTCGGCCAGGGCAGCCTGTTCGTCAACATCGGCGAGCGCACCAATGTCACCGGCTCCAAGGCCTTTGCCCGCCTGATTCTCAACGGCGACTACGAGCAAGCCCTGGCGGTAGCCCGCCAGCAGGTGGAAAACGGCGCTCAGATCATCGACATCAATATGGACGAGGCCATGCTCGACAGCCAGGCCGCCATGGTGCGCTTTCTGAACCTGATCGCCTCCGAGCCCGACATCGCCCGCGTTCCCATCATGATCGACAGCTCCAAGTGGAGCGTCATCGAGGCGGGCCTGCGCTGCATCCAAGGCAAGGGCATCGTTAACTCGATCAGCATGAAGGAGGGTGTCGACGAGTTCAAGCGCCAGGCCCGGCTGATCCGCCGCTACGGCGCCGCCGCTGTGGTGATGGCCTTTGACGAAAAAGGCCAGGCCGACACCTATGCGCGCAAGACCGAGATCTGTCAGCGGGCTTACCGGGTGCTGGTTGACGAAGTCGACTTTGCGCCAGAAGACATCATCTTCGACCCCAATATCTTCGCCATAGCCACCGGCATCGAGGAGCACGACAACTACGCGGTTGACTTCATCGAGGCCACCCGCTGGATCAAGCAGAACCTGCCCGGCGCCAAGGTCTCGGGCGGCGTATCGAATGTCAGCTTTTCCTTTCGTGGCAACGATCCGGTGCGTGAAGCCATACACACCGTGTTCCTCTACCATGCCATACAGGCCGGCATGGACATGGGCATCGTCAACGCCGGCATGGTCGGCGTGTACGACGAGCTCGAACCCGTTCTGCGCGAGCGGGTCGAAGACGTGGTGCTCAACCGGCGCCCGGATGCGGGCGAGCGCCTGATTGAAATCGCCGAAACCGCCAAGAGCGGGGCCCGCGACGAAAGCAAAAAGTACGAGTGGCGCGCCCTGCCCCTGCGCGAGCGCCTGACCTACGCGCTGGTGCACGGCTTCAACGAATTCATCACCGAAGACACCGAGCAGATGTGGCAACTGCTGCGCGCAGACGGCGGACGGCCTTTGCATGTGATCGAAGGCCCTCTGATGGACGGCATGAATGTGGTGGGCGACCTGTTCGGCCAGGGCAAGATGTTTTTGCCGCAGGTGGTCAAGAGCGCTCGGGTGATGAAGCAGGCCGTCGCTCACCTCATCCCCTACATCGAAGAAGAAAAGCGCCAACAGGAGGCCGCTGGCGAAGACGTCAAGACCAAGGGCAAGATCGTCATCGCGACCGTCAAGGGCGATGTGCACGACATCGGCAAGAACATCGTGACCGTGGTGCTTCAGTGCAATAACTTTGAAGTGGTCAATATGGGCGTGATGGTGCCCTGCCACGAAATCTTGGCGCGCGCCAAGGTCGAGGGCGCCGACATCGTCGGCCTGTCCGGGCTGATCACGCCCTCGCTGGAAGAAATGCAGTACGTCGCCGCTGAAATGCAGAAGGACGACCATTTCCGCGTGCGCAAAATTCCCCTGCTCATCGGCGGGGCCACCACCAGCCGGGTGCATACCGCCGTCAAGATCGCGCCGCACTACGAAGGCCCTGTGGTCTACGTGCCCGATGCCTCGCGCAGCGTGAGCGTGGCCCAAGGCCTGCTGAGCGATCAGGCGGCGCAGTACATCGCCGAGCTCAACGCCGACTATGACAAGGTGCGTGCCTTGCACGCCGGCAAGCGCCAGGCGCCCGTGGTTTCGCTGGACAAGGCCAGGGTCAACACCACCGCACTGGACTGGGTGCACTATCACCCGCCGGCACCCAAATTCCTGGGTCGGCGGGTGTTCCGCAATTACGACCTGAGCGATCTGGCCCGCTACATCGACTGGACCCCCTTCTTCCAGACCTGGGACCTGGCCGGCCCCTTCCCGGCCATCCTCAAGGACGAGGTGGTGGGCGCCGAGGCGGTGCGCGTCTACGGCGACGCCCAGCGCATGCTGCGCCGACTGATTGAAGGCCGCTGGCTGAGCGCCAACGCGGTGGTCGGCTTCTGGCCTGCCAACAGCGTTGGCGATGACATTGAGATCTACACCGATGAGAGCCGTCGGCAGGTGGCGATGACTTGGTACGGACTGCGCCAGCAGGCCGAAAAAAGCAGCGGCCCCGACGGCCGGCTGCGGCCCAACCGCTGCCTGGCTGACTTCATCGCGCCCAAAGTGCTGCCAGCCGAAGTGGCGGCGGCCCGGGCCGGCGCAGCCGGAGCCGAAGGGGTTGACGGCTTTCACATCGCCGACCACATCGGCCTGTTTGCGGTGACCACCGGCATAGGCTCGGACAAGAAGGAAAAATACTTCCTCGACGACAACGACGACTATTCGGCCATCATGCTCAAAGCCCTGGCCGACCGCCTGGCCGAGGCCTTTGCCGAAGCCCTGCATCTGCGGGTGCGGCAAGACCTCTGGGGCTATGCGGCTGACGAGAGCCTGAGCCCTGAAGATCTGATTGCCGAGAAATACAGCGGCATCCGGCCGGCGCCGGGCTACCCGGCCTGCCCGGACCACAGCGTCAAGAAAGATATGTTCGAACTGCTGCAAGCGCGCGAAATCGGCATGGACCTGACTGAGAGCCTGGCCATGACGCCAGCGGCCAGCGTCAGCGGCTTCTACCTCAGCCATCCCGAGTCGGTCTACTTCAACGTGGGCAAGATCGGAGAAGACCAATTGCAAGACCAGGCCCGCCGCCGTGGCCGCGACCTGCGCGAACTCGAAAGGCTGCTGGCGCCCAACCTTTGAAACAGGGCCTCCTGCCAGGCAGCACTGAGCCACAGGCGGCCCCAGAGGCAACGGGGGTCCTCGCGGCCACAAGGGGAGGCATTTGTGGGAGCCGCGCCCTCACGGTGATGGGGCCTATGAAAAGACGCCTGCTGGCTAAATCAACGCTGCATCGCTGCGAGGGCGCAGCTCCCACTTCCCCACCCGGGCTCATTTAGTTCATGTGGGAGCGCCGCCCTCGGCGCGATGGCTTCAACCGGAGGCTGAGCTTCCTAAAGCGCTGCATCGCTGCGAGGGCGCAGCTCCCACTTCCCCAACCGGGCTCTGTTAGTCCATGTGGGAGCGACGCCCCCACCCCCGGGCTCATACTGCCGCGCGGACGAGAAATCCGCCGAACCTTCGGTCTGCATTTCCATCGTTGCAAAAGGCTTGGATCGCACGGGACACCCCCCGCCGCCTCAAAAACGATCTGAAGCGTTTTGTTGCAAGAATTAACGTTTAATCCGACGGCCGTCGGCATGATGGAGGCTCTTGATCTCACACACAGGCCCGCTCATGTCGCTCGAACAACTCATGGCCCTGGCCGGTCAACTGGCCCAGTCGCCGCGCCCACCCGGGCTCAGGCCTGCAGCACCCTGCGGCAGCCGGGTGAGTCTCAGCCTCGCCGAGCAACAGGCCCTGCGTGACATCTGGAGCACGCCGCTTCGCTCGCAGATGAGCCAGCGGCCCCATATGAACCATACCGCCGAGCTGACCCTGCCAGGCAGCCACGCCTGCCACTGAGCAGCCTGACCCAAACAAAAACCCCGCCCCGGGACAGGCCCGGATAGCGGGGTTTTTTACGAGGGCGCCGACTTACTTACCAGCCAGCGCCTTCTCGGCTTTCTCAACCAGCGGAGCGCCGATCTGGCCCTTCCACTTGGCCGCCACGCTGCGGGTGGCAGCCACAAACTGGGCCCGCTCGGCCGGGGTGAGCTGGGTCACCTTCACACCCAGGCCCTCAATGTCCTTGAGCAGCGGACGGCCGGCTTCGACCAGACCGGCACGGGCCAGAGCGATTTCCTGCTTGCCGGCGTCAACCGCGGCTTGGCGAACAATTTCGCGGTCCTGCGCGGACCAGCTGTTCCAGATTTCCTTGTTGGCCACGAAGACCAGCGGATCAATCATGTAACCCCACATGGTCACATTCTTTTGACCCACGGTGTGCAACTTGGCGGCTGTGAAGATGGAGACCGGATTTTCCTGGCCGTCGATGGCGCCAGAAGACAGCGCCGGCTGAGCGTCGGCCCAGCTCATCTGAACCGGGTTGGCACCCAGGGCGGTGAACATGTCGATGAACAGGGGCGAGCCCACCACGCGGATCTTCAGGCCCTTGAGGTCGGCCGGGCTGCGCACCTCGCGCTTGGAATTGGTCAGCTCACGAAAGCCGTTTTCGCCCCAGGCCAGCGGTACTACGCCCGAGCGGTCCAGGATGCTGAAAATCTCCTTGCCAACCTCACCGGAAGTGATGGCGTCGAGTGCAGCGTAGTCGCTGATGAGGAAAGGCAGCGAGAACAGATTGAGTTCCTTGACCTGCGGTGACCAGTTGATGGACGAGCCTATGGCCAGATCGATCACGCCCTGGCGGATGGCGGTGAACTCACGGGTCTGGTCACCACCGACCAGCGAAACGCCTGGGTAGAGCTTGATGTTGATCCGGCCCTGGGTGCGCTCGCGCACCAGGTTGGCCCAGATCTCGCCGCCCTTGCCCCAGGGAAAGGCGGTGCCCACCACGGTGGAGAGCTTGTACTCGGCCTTGTAGCCCGGCGGCAGCGCCTGTTGTGCCTGCGTGCTCATACTCAGGCCCAGGCCCAGAGCCAAGGCGCCGATCAGGCGGCGGGTCAGGGGTTGGAATGCAAACTTCATCATGTCTCCTTTGGTTTCTTCATCAAAAAATCAGTAGCCCAGATAAGCTGGAAGCCACAAAGCCAGGGAGGGCATGAACAGCACGGCCAACAGGCTGACCATCATGCCCAGCACCAAATACCAGACCCAGGGGAAGGTCTGCTCCATCGAAACGCCCGCCATTTTGCACGAGACCATCAGATTGACCGCCATCGGCGGGGTGAACTGGCCAACGGCCACCATCATGGTCATCAAAATACCGAACCAGACTGGGTCCCAGCCATAGATGCGCATCAAGGGCATGACCAGCGGAACGAAAATCAAAAAGATCGACACGCCGTCCAAAAACATGCCCACCACCAAAAGCAGCGCCACCACACACAAAAGCACGCCCGTGGAGCTCAGGCCACTTTGCGTGATGGCGCGGGTGATCGGGTCGATGATGCCCAGGGTGTTGACCGCATAAGCAAAGATCGAGGCCAGTCCGATGACCAGGAGGATCACGCCCGAAATCTCGGCCGCCTCACGAAAGATTTCCTGCAAATCGGCCCACCGGATGGTGCGGTGCACCAGCATGCCCACCAGCAAACCGTAGGCCACCGCCACCGCGCCGGCCTCGGTCGGGGTGAACCAACCCAGGCGCATGCCACCCAGAATAAGCACTGGCGCAAACAAGCCCCAACTGGCCTCGCGCAGGCTGGCCCAGAGCGGCGGACGCGGCAGGCCAGCCTCCATTTGACCCATATTGTTCTTTCGCGCCAGCCACAGCGTCGGTACGATCAAAGCCAAACCAGCCAAGATGCCGGGAATCATGCCGGCAGCAAACAGTGCCGGCACCGAAGCGCCGGGCACCATGACGCTGTAAATGATGAGCGCGATCGAAGGCGGAATCAGGATATCGGTGGCCGCGGCAGCGCCAATGACCGAAGCGGAAAACGAGCCCGGGTAGCCGGCTCGCGCCATGGCCGCAATCATCACCCCGCCGACCGCCGCCGCATTGGCAGGGCCCGATCCGGAAATGCCGCCGAGGAACATGGCCACCAAGATGGCCACCACCGGCAGCATGCCGGGTCCTCGGCCGATGATGGCCACCGCAAAATTGACCAGCCGCTGAGCAATGCCTGAGCGGTCGAAGATCGAGCCGACCAGCACGAACATCGGCAAGGCCAGCAAGGGGTACTTGGTCAGCGAGGCATAAAAATTTTGCGGCACCGCCAGCAGGCCCCAGCTCGGCGTATCCAGGTTGGACAGGCCGATGGCCAGCGCCCCACCCACGCCCAGCGCCACGCCAATAGGCGCGCCCGCCAGCATCAGCACCACAAACACCACGAACAGGCAGGCGCCGATCATGCCTGGCTCCTCAGACGCTGCCAGCCCTGCAGCGAGCGGGCGCACAAAATGCCGCAAAAAACCGGCAGCCAGACCGAATACCACCACTTGGGCACGCCGATGGCCGGCGAGGTCTCGTTGTAGCGGAACTCATCCCAGGCCATCTGTGCCGACAGCAGGCCCAGCACTGCAAAGAAAAAGGCCGAGGCCAAGGCTGACAACAGGGCCAAGCGACGCTGCCTTGCTGCGCTTCCCGAGGCCAGGAAATAGTCCACCCGAATGTGGCTGTCGCGCACCACCGCCGCCGCACTGCCGGCCATCGCCAGCGCCAGCATGAGGAAACAGGAAATTTCCTCGGTCCAGGCAAAAGACTGGTCGGTGAAGTAGCGCACGAACACATTGACCACGGTGATCAGGAGCAGCGCAGCCATCAAGGCCGCGCCCAACTTGTCTTCTAAAACAATCGACGGCTTCATCCTGATGAGCATAGCCTAAACTGCGGCCGGCCCCAGTGGCCGGCCGCACCAGGAGAACAGCCTTTGAACCGCGACGATTCCTTAAACACCCTGCGCCAGCTCTACCGCTGCATGAGCCGAATCCGCGCCTTTGAAGACGCGGCCGAGATCGTCAGCCAAGGCGGCGTCAGTGCCTACAGCAAGACCGCCGACGGCAGCGCCAAGGTGCGCGGCCCGCTGCACCTGTCGACCGGCCAGGAGGCGGTGCCCGCCGGAGTCTGCGCCCATCTGAAGGCCGACGACCTGCTGACCTCCACCCACCGCGGCCATGGCCATACCCTGGCCAAAGGGGCCGACCTCGCCCGCATGATGGGCGAGCTCTACGGCAAGGCCAGCGGCTTTAACGGCGGCAAGGGCGGCTCCATGCACATCGCCGATTTTTCAGTCGGCATGCTCGGCGCCAATGGCGTGGTGGCCGCTGGCCTGCCGATCGCAGTCGGCGCAGCGCACGCTCAGAAACTGCAAGGCAAGCCAGCCATCACCGTCTGCTTTTTTGGCGACGGCGCGATCAACCGCGGGCCTTTTCTGGAGTCGCTCAACTGGGCCCGCATTCACCAGCTGCCAGTGCTCTTCGTCTGCGAGGACAACCGCTGGAGCGCCACCACCGCCAGCCGCGCGATGATCGCCGGTGAAGGCGCTTCCGCACGCAGCGCCAGCCTGGGTATCGCGGCCAGCCAGGTCAACGGCAATGAAGTCTGGCAGGTCCACGCTCTGGCCGGTGAACTCATCGCCCAGATCCGTGCGGGCGGCGGGCCACGCCTGCTGCACGCCATCACCTACCGGCTCAAGGGCCATGTGTCGGTGGACCCGGCGGCCTACCGCGACCCGCAAGAGGTACTACAGGCCCAGCAACTGGACCCCTTAATCAAGGCCCGGGCCCATTACCAGCAGCGGGGCGGCCTGCTGGCCGACCTGCAGGCCATCGACGACGCTGCTGCCGCCGAGGTCGCCCAGGCCATGGCGGCCGCCGACGCAGCGCCCTGGCCCACAGCTGCGGCCGCCTACACAGACATTCAATCGAGCGGAGTCGGACAATGGTTTTGAGTCAGCCAGCCAGCTACAGCGGCGCCGCAGTGCGGGCGCTCGAACTTGAAATGCAGGCCGACCCCAGGGTGGTGGTGCTTGGCGAAGACGTGGGCCGTGGCGGCATTTTTGGCCAGTACAAAGGTCTGCAGCAGCAGTTTGGCGCCCAGCGCGTCATCGATACGCCCATCAGCGAGGCCGCCATCATGGGCGCCGGCGTGGGCATGGCCCTGGCCGGGCTGCGGCCGGTGGTCGAAATGCGGGTGGTCGACTTTGCCCTGTGCGGCATGGACGAGGTGATCAATCAGGCCGCCAAGAACCGCTATATGTTCGGCGGCCAGGGCCGGGTGCCGCTGGTGGCGCGCATGCCCAATGGCATCTGGGACGCTTCGGCCGCCCAGCACTCGCAGTCGCTCGAAGCCTGGTTCGCCCACATGCCCGGTCTGGTGGTGGTCTGCCCCGGCTCGGTACAGGACAACTACAGCCTCTTGCGGGCAGCGCTGCAAAGCGGCGACCCAGTGGTCTATATGGAGCACAAGACCCTGTGGGGCCAGCAAGGCGCACTCGACGAATCCGTACAAGTGCCGCTGGGCCAGGCCGCCTGCCTGCGCCCTGGCAGCAACCTGACCCTAGTCAGCTGGAGCCGGCAGCTACAGGTGTGCGCCAGCGCCTGCGAGCAGTTGGCCGCCCAAGGGGTGGAGGTCGAACTGATCGACCTGCGCAC